>Ga0194037_1002793_pt1 | contig 11193 bp, 7 predicted proteins | sample JunL306m_MetaG_FD_148653 | JGI IMG/M metagenome (GOLD analysis project Ga0194037, IMG submission 148653) | Anoxic zone freshwater microbial communities from boreal shield lake in IISD Experimental Lakes Area, Ontario, Canada - Jun2016-L304-6m | ecosystem: Environmental > Aquatic > Freshwater >...
GAATAAGCCATGGTATCGGTGCCATGAAGTACCACAAAACCGTCGAAATCGTTATAATTTTCTTGAATAATTAGTGCAATGCGCTCCCAAACAGGTGGATGCACATCTGAAGAATCGATAAGCGGGAAAAATGGAATACTTTTTACCTTGATACCAGTTTGCTTCAGTTCGGGCATATATTCCAACAGACGGTCAAAATCAATGGGACGCAAAGCACCCGTAGCTGGATCTTCGGACATACTAATTGTACCACCCGTAAAAAGTAATAATACAGCACTTTCTTTTTCTACTGCCATTTTTGTCTGTTATTTTGGGCAAAGATACTGTAAATATTTAGGTTATTTATTCCAAAACCGAATAATTTAGAACCTAAAAGCACTAGTATTATTACCCTTCAAATTTTTATTGCTAATTTTGCATTAAAATAGAATATGAATATGACACGGATTTTTCTAATTGGTTACATGGGCTCTGGTAAATCTACTGTTGGCAAACTGCTAGCCAACAAATTGGGTTACAGCTTTATAGATATGGATGCGCAAATTGAGGCTAAACAGTTTAAAACCGTTGCGCAAATTTTTGCTGATCTTGGAGAGGATAAATTTCGACTGCTGGAACAAAAATGTTTGCACGAAGTGTCAGAATTTGATGATGTGGTGATTTCAACTGGCGGAGGAACGCCCTGCTTTTTCGACAATATATCATATATGAATGCCAACGGGTTAACTGTTTATTTAAAATACTCCGCTCAGGAATTGGCCGAACGGTTGGGCGGAACACACGTGGCCAAACGACCTGTGCTTGGCAATAGACAAGGCGAAGAGTTGCTCAAGTTCATCGCCGAAGGTTTGGCGAAACGTGAACCTTTTTACAACCAGGCAGCCCATTCCGTTTGGGGTGATATAGAATCTGAAGTGCAGCAGATTTACGATTTAGTAGTTTGATAATTATTATTTAGATACGCGCAGTAAAGCGCGTATCTAAATAATAATTGTTACTTAATCAGGATTTTTTTAGTGTAAATGCCTTCTTTATCAAATACTTTCACGAAGTAAATACCCGACTGCACATTTGAAATATTGATTTGTTTAGCGTTATTACTATCGAATTTTGAAGTTGCATAAACCATCACACCTGTTGGACTGTAGATTTCCAGCTTTGTAAGTTCCTTTCCCCCGCTACGAATTGACATATATCCATCTGAAGGATTTGGATAAATGCTTATCTGTACATCATTTTCAACACTTGCAAAACCCGTATTGGTCTTTTGTGATTTGAAATAGAGATTGTCAATTTTTAAATCGCAGCCCACAAAAGAAACCAAGGTATCCTGCCATGACGATGAAATTATTTGTATAATTACAGAATCGGGAACTTGATTAATATTAAATGGAAATTCCACATATTTATAATCTACTGATGGGGATAGTTTTATTTGCTCCCAAGAGAACGCTGTCCCTTTTGATTTAAACATCAAATCAATTTCGCCATTGCCTGTTGACGCTTGTGTGTATTTATACCAAAATGAGAGTGTATCTTTCTTGTTTATAAATGGCTGACCGCCCATCAAACAATTGCATTTCTGATCATAATATCCTGTTGAAATATAACCATTTTGAGCTTTGTCATTCCCTGTATTTCCTTTGCTAAGGTAGGTTTTCAACTCCAATGCATATTGTCCACCACCTTTAGGCACGTCGGAAGTTCTATTTACCCCTACTGCTTGATTGTCTTTATTTGGCCAACCAACTAGTTTGTAGGGTGTTTGACTTTGACTCCATTTTTCAAAATCGCCATTCATATTAGCTGGTTGACTTGTGACACCTGTAAATGAAACACTGTCCAAGTACAAAGTGCTTCCAATTACACCATTGTCGCTTGCAGTAAAATCGCTAGAAACTGCACCAAAAATTACGGAATCTGGGGTTTGTGTAAGCGCTGGATAGAATGTAAAATTAAACAGTTTGTAATCATTAAAATCTCCTCCAACCTTGATATTGTATGTGCCAATGTCAACTCCTGCTTTTGTGAATTTAGCTATCATTACACCCACATCGCCGGCAGTCACATTGTATTTATAGTAGCCTCTTAAACCAGTTGGCTTCTGATTATAGGCCATCCCACCTTTCCACGAAGCCACATCGCCATTGTTTGGGTTGCAATTTATAAAATAGCCAAAACCATTTAAGTTGGTGACCAGTTTTACAGCCGAGCTTCCATGATAAGCCACTAAAGTTCTAGTGACATTAAACGCATCGTAATCAGCGTTTAAGTTGGAACTATAATAGTAATTTTCAGGAAGATCATAAGTGCTTGAACTCCAAGTTTCAAAATCCCCATTGGGAATGGAAATTTGTCCTTGCGCTGAAATTGTTATAATAACCAATGACAGCAATAGTAGTTGTTTTTTCATATTGTTGTTTTTTTAAGTGATTTACTACCAATAACACATTATGAATTTGATAATTAGGTCATTTCCTATCGCTACAAGATTGTATAATATGTATTGATACTTAAAAATTACACATCATAAAAAGAGGGTCAGTCTATTTCAAACCAGTTTGAGTATTTAAAATTTATACACACTGTTTTGTTGGTCAATTAAGGGTGAAATGAGATACATTAATAAAAGTGTGATGGATAATTATTGGAAAATGATGTAGAAAATCAAAAATACCATTCTGGTAATGACTTCAATCGAAAAGGGGAAAAGGGCTTCAGAAAGAATTGAACCTTTTTAATAGCATTCAGTGTGTGTTTAGTGATTTATATCACTGCACTTTCAAAGTTGTTGTTGAATAATTCATCCTCAACAATATAGCCGTACAAATTGAAATGAAATAACACACAAAAATGAGAAAAATATATTGATAATGAGATGTATTTTTGGTTAAATATGAAGAAGCGTAACTATAAATATTCAAGGTAGCTGTCAATAATGTGTTCCAATTTCAGAGGCTGGGACGCAACTTTAATTCGCACTCCCAATAGACATTTTATCTCAGTTATTATACCCAACCTTCCTTAATGGCTTTTACAATTAGTTCTGCAGTAGAGGTTAATCCAGTTTTGCTAAGAATACTTCGTCGATGATTATTCACTGTATGTCTGCTAATAAAAAGTATATCAGCTATTTCGTTACTATGTCTGCCGTGAACAATGTAATACAAAATCTCCTTTTCCCTACAAGTTAGCAGTTCCTTGGTGGGCAAAAAAGCAGCTGAAATATCAACATTCAAATAAGATGGCTCTCCCTCCATGCCAACGAATGACAATACGGGATTTCCTTCGAATTTGATATGAGTAATGTCGGTATGAATGCCCAATGTTTTGTTTACGCCACCTGTTTCGGTAGTTTGCATGGTTACCACTTGTTGCATGATACGGATGTAATCGCCATTGCTTTTTTTGAGTCGAAAATCGATACGAATTTTATACTTGAAAATTTTATCAACAGAAAGTGTATTAAGGAATTCAATAGATTTTTCTCCAAAATGAATGAAAGCTGGCGCATCATCTGGATGAATAATCTGAAAGAAAAATTCGGGGGTAAATTGTTCGGGAGCATAACCCAATACCTCTGTAATACTGGGGCTTACATACGGAATGTAAGAGTTTTGCAAATCGAAAATATAATAGTAAAATGGCCCTACACTCACAATATTCAACAATTTCCTGTAGGTTTCCAAATCAATTTTCAAATTGATTTCTTTGCCATTTTTAATGGCAGTTTGCCAGGCTTTTTGGGCTTGAGCTATTGGTTGTAAACTTTCTGACATAATAAGTTTGGTTTTTCTTAAATCCCCATTAGGGGATTGGCGGCATTTTTACACCCAACCTTCTTGAATCGTTTTGAGAACCAATTCGGAAGTGCTTGAAGCATTGGTTTTTGCTAGAATTTTGCGGCGATGGTTTAATACGGTATGTTTACTCAAACCCATCATTTCAGAAATTTCATTACTGTGTTTACCATGAATAATATGAAATAAAACCTCTTTTTCCCTGTCTGACAACAACGATTTGGTAGGTACAAATACATTTTCCACCTCGATATTCAAATAAGATGGTTCGCCATCCATACCAATAATGGACAAAGACGGTGTACCGTCGGATTTAATATCGCTGATGTCTGTATGAATACCCAATGATTTATTCACACCACCTTCTGGAGTAGTTTCAAGTGTTACAACTTGTTGTAATACACGTATATATTCACCAGACTTTTTTCTGACACGAAACTCATATTGTACTTTATACTTAAAAATATTTTCGACAGTTAGTGTACTGAAAAATTGCACCACCTTATTTTCGAAGTTAACATAATATTGTACATCATCGGGATGAATAACATTGGAAAAAAAGAAACTCAAAGTAAATTCTTCGAGTGTATATCCTAAAACTTCATAAACACTGGTACTAACAAAACTAAGGCAGGAAGTTTGAATATCAAAAATATAGTAGTAAAATGGCCCAATATGAATGAGATTCAACATTCTTTTGTGAATTTCTAAATCCAATTCCAGCCTGATTTCTTTACCCTCGCGAATAATACCTTCCCAGATATTTTGTGCTTGGTCGAAAGGGAGTACTTTTTTTGCCATAATGTTACAGTTTTATGAATTTTATCAAATTGAAAATATAGTATTGAAAGAATAAATGCTACTTTCTTTGTAATTTAACAGAAATGGGATCTGTTTCAGCTAAAAATGACAATAAGTAGTCATTGTTTTGAAGAAATAAAGCCATTACTTTTACCGCTGTAAAATTGCAAATATATTTAAATGCCCTCATAGTACGATGAAAGGCATTGAAAAACTGTTCATTAACGCGCCAAATATACGATTTTAATATCTACATATTATGTCTAAATGCTACAAAAGTGATAGTATTTGTGATATAAATATCTATTTTAAACATTATCAGTAATTTACTCGACAAACATAGTTTTTAAATTTTATATATTTAACTTATTAATGTGGTTTTGAAATCATTTATCAACCCTTCTTTCTTAAAAACAGCCTTCGTAATATTCTTAGGTTATCTAATTGTGCTTTTTCTAATTGTGGCCTTTGTCTAATCCTGTTGTTTTAAATTCTGAATTGAATCGCTCATCGGCTAATTTATTTCTAAAAACAAAATACAATATGACAACTAATCCTAACTCAACTGATTTACTTCCCATTTTGGAAGAATTTACTGGCAAAAGATGTATTCTGAAGCTCATAACTGGAAAACTTATAACTGGTATTTTGGGCAATGTGCAAGGCAACTCTACCGCCATGCCAACGGAAACTACCAAAGTCTGCATTTTTGAAAATGATAACATAAACACTTTCATTCAGTTGCACCAAATTTTTGCGTTGCGGTTGGAGTGAGGAAACTCAAGTCATAGTCTCACTCCAAGTGAGGCTATGACTAAGACATATAAAATGGAACAAACTTAATGTTAAGGGAGAAAAAATGGTCGCAAGGAAGGGACGACCGAAGCTAGCGCATGGAGTTGATTTTTATTATAATTTTCCACCATTTCCAAACAATCAACCTAAGGATTAGGAAAAGGTGAGAGATAAAGAAGTCACACAAGCGACAAGCGGTTTCCCAACCGCTTAAAAATAAGTTAAATTTTAAGCGACAGTCCCGATAGCTATCGGGGGTCGTTTGTCCCTCGTGCTACTTATTTCATACTCGGGGCTCGACTTGAAGTCGCACTCCGAGTAACTGAGAGTCTGTTTTTGTTTGTTTTCGGGATAACAGAGTTCCAACTCTGTCTTCTATGGATGCTATGATTTGTTTACGTTTTCTTAGTTTGTTTTTAACCGCTGATAGAGTCTATGACTGCTGTCAGCGGTTATTAAAGCTTTCTTTAATCCGCTCTACTCGATAGTTGGTGCAACCGCCAGAAAGCTATCTTAGGATTGCGGTTTGTCGGATGATATCCAGAGCTTATCAACCCGTGAAAAGAAACGGTAAGACGCTGTAACGATACTTGATATTTTTTTGATCCCGTATTGATACTTGAACTTTTTGTGCAATAATCACTTATATAAATTACACATAGCCCTTGCCGAAAAGCTTTACGAGTAGGCAAAAATATTTAAAGTATCATAATCATGAAAAAACTTCTATTCTTTCTAATCATTGCATTATCAATGCATGTTTCATTACAAGCGCAAGTAACAAAAACAATTACCGACCTCACGGCAGGAACGCTTACTAACACACTTACTACCGAAGAAAAAGCAACCATTACCGACATCACCGTAACCGGCAACATGGATGCACGCGATGTGAAATGTATGCGCGATGAAATGCCATTATTGGCAGTGATTGATATGAGCGCTGTAAACATTCAGGCATACAGTGGAAATGAAGGCACTGGTTATTTTAATTTATCAAATTATCCAGCCAATGAAATGCCCACAAATTCATTCGAGAGTACTGATGGTTATACATTTATTGGAAAAACTTCCCTTACATCCATTACATTGCCTACTGTATTAGCTTCAATTGCAGATGCTGCTTTTGGTAACTGCACAGGACTTACAAATATTACAATACCCGATGGGGTAATGATGATAGGTGCTGCCTTTTCGGGATGTACAGGACTAACAAGTATTACAATTCCAAGTGGGGTCCTTTCAATACCATCGTATACATTCACTAATTGTAGTGGATTAACCAGTGTAATTATTGGAAGTGGTGTAACAACCATAGGCATAAATGCCTTTTATAGTTGCACAAGTCTTACAAGTCTAAATATCCCAGATGGAGTAACTTCTATAGGAAATTCAGCTTTTTCTGATTGTACCGGACTTACAAGCTTAACTATTGGCAAGGGCGTAACTTCTATTGGCGATAATGTCTTTAATGCATGCACAAGCCTTATAAGTCTAATTATACCAGATGGTGTAACTTCTATAGGCTATAGTGCTTTTTCAGGATGTACAGGATTATCAAGTATAACCCTCGGTACTGGTCTGTCTACAATTAGCGATGGTGCTTTTTATGGATGTTCGTCGTTAAAAAGCATTTACAGTTTGAAAGAAACCCCACCAACAATTGGTGATAATAGCTTTAGTGAAGGTGTAACAGATGTTTTTGTCACTAAATTGGCAGCAGTTACAGCCTATAAAGCCAATGCTGGATGGTTTACCTATTTTCCGAGAAACATTATTAAGAAATTTATTCCTTTAGCAATAAACAAAACGATTACAAACTTAGAAGCAGGTACCCTTAGTGCATCGCTTACCTACGAAGAAAAAACAACTGTAACTAATCTTACCCTTTCAGGCTTTATTGATGCCAGCGATATAAAATGTATGCGAGATCAAATGACTGCACTCTCAGCCGTAAACTTATATGCCACAACAGTTAAGGAATATATTGGGAGTGATGGCCCTTATGTATTGCAATCTTCCTATCCCGCAAATGAAATACCGGAAACGGCATTCTTAAAATCAACGATGTCTTCAATTTTTTTACCAGCTGGTGTTACTTCAATAGCAGGTTTTGCTTTTGATGAATGTACTGAACTTACTAATCTAAATTTTCCTACCGTATTGACTTCGATAGGTGGTTTTGCTTTTTCGGGATGTCGAGCACTAGCAAATATTTCTATACCTGCGGGAGTTAATTTCATAGGGCCGGGGGCTTTTGCAGATTGCCAAGCAATTACTAGTTTAACAATACCTAATGGAGTGACTTCAATAGAAAATAGAACTTTCAATAGCTGCAGAAAACTAGCCAACATAACAATACCTGCTGGGGTGACAAAAATTGGGGATTATGCATTTGGGGAGTGCAATGCACTAACAACAGTAAGTATTCCTAATAGTGTCACTTCTATAGGTATTTGGGCTTTTGGATATTGTCAGAGTCTTGAAAGCATTAGCTTGCCTAGTGGAATAACTTCAATTTTGGAAGGCACTTTTTATGATTGTTATGGAATTAAAAGCGTAAACATTCCTAATGGAGTAACTTCTATCGGATTTGAGGCCTTTGCCTATTGTGCTGGTCTTACAAATCTAACCATTGGAAGTGGTGTTGCCTCAATTGAAGCTAGTGCATTTGGTAGTTGCAGTGAATTAAAAACTATCTATGGCTTAAATGCCACTCCACCATCTTTGGGACAGTCTTGTTTTGATGGGCTATCATCCATTACCGATGTGTTTGTACCCACTAACAATGCGGTTATCGACTACAAAGCCAATGCCAACTGGATTGGATTTTTCCCAGGAGATATTATCAAAACAGGAGTGTTAACCAGCACGTTGGCAATTAGCAATAGAGACTTAAAAGTGTACAGTTCTGCGCAAGGAATTACGATAGAAGGTGCTTCGGCAGGTCAAACCATTCAGGTATACTCAGCAAACGGAGTGTTGGTACAAACCATTCAACCACAAAGAGAACGCTTGACAATAAGGGTAAATAAAACAGGCGTTTACTTTATCAAAACTCCCAATAAAACTTTTAAGGTGATATTGTAGGGTATAATATTCATAGTCTCACCGGAATTCTCGGGTCCAAGTGAGGCTATGACTAAAAATAAATCCGTACTGGGGGCGCGAATTGAAGTCGCACTCTCAGTTTTGCACATAAAAGCATCAAAATAGCGTTAAATGTGCGTTAATTTTGCTATTTTGTGCTTTTATGAGTATTAATTTAAGACTAAATCTTGCATCAGGGTGCAACTTTAGTATTACATTTGCAGTGTAATGTTAATGCAGAGTTTTGGTTTTGAGATAGAGATATTTATTTGAGAATCAAAAGGGAGTAATTTTAGTATTATAAAAACAAATCCAACTGAATGGAAATAGAGATGAACAGTGTATGGCTTGAAAAAAAGTAATACATTGTTTTTGTTTTCATATAAGTGGTAGAAGTTATTGATTGATGTTTTAATTATTAATTTTTCATTTTTGAAACACTGGGGCATAAAAAAGCCCCGCAAACAGGAATACGGGGCTCATTTTTCAGATTAGGAATGTGCTTTGCTAAATGGCAGTCGCGGTAGTTGTGGTAGACGAAGCGACTGTCGTTGTTTTTTTAGCTACAGAGTTTTTACTTCTAGTAATGCGGCTTTTAATCACTGACTGTTTAGCAGTGAGCAATACATTAAGTTCAGTAATCAACGGCATGTAATCAAGTTCCTTGTGTTCCACCTTTGCCAATTCAATAGCATTTAGCAAATTACTAATGGCAAAGGTAATTTGTTCCCTCGCCTTCAGGTTGCTAAATTCCGAATGAACCGATAGCTTCTCTCTATAGGTGTCGGTGTCTTGATTCAAGATTTGCTGATACATTTTCAACTCTTCAAAGTACGCAGTTAAACCCAGTGGCACCATGGCTGTTTTTATCGGGTCATTATCTTCCAGATTCAATAACAATTGTTTCACACTTCCGGTATTAACCGATATGCTTACTTTTGTTACGTCCTTCAAATAACTTCTCAGATAAGGAACTGCCAGTTTAGCTTGCTGAGCTGTAGCGGTTAACCCTGCATCTTCTATCACAGATAATTGCTTTAGAATAGACTTCAAAAGTTTTTGGCGGCGCTTTCGCAGAGCAACCATATCTTTTGGGATGGGATAACCATCGTACTTCACTGTGTACATGTCGAGTAGAGGTAATAACTCCAACAACAAATTGTACATTCCTACAATTTTCAATGCTATGGGATCGAATTTTTTTACGATGGCCAAGATAGCATTCATGATTTCGGGAAATTCTGATTTCCGTACTTTCGACAAAGAAAAAACTACTAATACTTTTTTCATTTATTTGAGTATTTGTAAATTAATATTCAATAAAGATTGGGCAAAAGCGATGCAATTCTTCTAATTGTAGAAACATCCTGTTATATCTCAAAATTTCAAAGAAAGATTACTTTTTACGCAATCTTATAAATTCACTTCCGGCTTTCTCTTCACCCTCTTTAAATTTACATTGCAAAGGTACTGATTAATAATGCAAACATCCAATATGTTTTCAGAAAGTTTTCGACAATTGTTCATAAGTTTCCGAATTTAATTTTTATATGTCAGAATATCAGATAAATAAAATTATTATTTTGAGAAAATATTTCCCAAAAAAGAACATATCACACACTATATTTTGTTGAAAGTTGCACTTAGCGTTCAAGATTGAACGCTAAAATGCTCGAAATTTATCACATTCAACAACAAGCACGCTCAAAATCATCTTACAATCGGAAATTGAAGCGTCCTCTGTAGCGATTTTACCAGTCCAACAAAAAACAAATTACTAAAAAAAAATTGTATGTAGTTTTTATAAGGGAATTAAAAAAACAGCAGAGCTAATAAGGGTAATACCTTTTCTGATGCTTGACTACTAAGGGAATCAAAAGGAAGAAATGAGGGTAACAAGCAAACAAAAACTTATTTCTGCAAATACTTAAGCACATAATGAAACCATTGCACACGACTTCCTGTATTGATTTGGAAAGTATATTATTGAATCTGATAATTAAAATGAATTTAATAGGAGTACTGCATAATAAAAAAAATAAGTCATTACAAATTCTTGCGAATAATCATTGCGTTTTCATCCTCTGTACATTAAGAATAGAGGATGATGACTGAGTAATTGTCCTCTGCGCGTTAACAACCGATGATGATGACTGAGTCATTATCCTCTTCGTGTTAATAACTTAGGATGATGACTGAGTAAATGTCCTCATCACCATGGCAATGTAGGATGATGACTGAGTAATTGTCCTCTTCACCTTAACAACCTATGATGATGACTGAGTCGTTGTCCTCATCACGTTAACAACCGATGATGATGACTGAGTTTTTGTCCTCTACTCATTAACAGTAGACCATTTTGTTCATATCAATTTGCCCTATATCCATCTTTTTCAATCTTGAATGACCTTCAATATGGGAGAAAAGCCCAATTTTCGTGACCTAATTTGCAAGCAGGTTAATTGTTTTTGATTAATAACAAGACAATTAAATGAGTAATTGCATTTTTTGTTTAGCAAAAACGACTTTGTTTTGTCAATAATATCCACTTTAGTAATTGTTATGCTAGAAATAGTAAAAATGATTATAAGTAGTCATAGTTTTATATCAAATAACTTCTTATATTTGCACGCTTAATATTCTTAATGTCATTTTGAAATAAAAATAATGAGTATTCTATCATTTTGATGGTTTATTGCTGCATATA
>Ga0194037_1002796_pt1 | contig 11190 bp, 10 predicted proteins | sample JunL306m_MetaG_FD_148653 | JGI IMG/M metagenome (GOLD analysis project Ga0194037, IMG submission 148653) | Anoxic zone freshwater microbial communities from boreal shield lake in IISD Experimental Lakes Area, Ontario, Canada - Jun2016-L304-6m | ecosystem: Environmental > Aquatic > Freshwater >...
GCTGTGTATTCAGCATCATATAAAGCAGTACGCGCGTTATCGCTCATGCCGCCATCGACTGAGACATATTTTCGGATTGTGCCGCCATCGATGACAACATCTTTAACAGTTCCGACTTCATACAAGGTAAACATGGTTGGTCCAACGATGTTGCGCCCTGGTTCGAGCGAGACCAATGGAATGTCTAAATTGTGTTGCGCACATGCCTTGGTAACCGCTGCATGAATAGCCGGTAGTACATCGCCTGGTTCGACTGTGACATCACCTGCAATGTAGGCAATTCCAAAGCCACCACCGAGATCGAGTTCCGGAAGTTGCGTTTTAAAGGCATCGCGATATTTCGCCATAAAACCGATGAGTCGATCAGTTGCAATCTCATGTGCCTCTGCACCAAATATCTGCGAACCGATGTGGCAATGAACGCCAAGGAGTTCTAGTTGTGGGTGTTCTCTCACTGCTTCTACTGCAGCCCATGCAGCACCGGATGCAATGGAGAAACCAAATTTCACATCTTCGTGTGCAGTAGAAATCTTTTCGTGGGTATGAGCTTCAATGCCGGGGGTCAATCGCAACATCACGCCCTGGCGAACACCATGCTTGGAGGCCGCAGCGGCAACTCGCTCAATTTCATACAGTGAATCCATCACGATGGTCTTAACGCCGACCGATACTGCGCGATCAATTTCTGCAAGAGATTTATTATTTCCGTGCACTTCAATCTTGGCTGGGTTAATTCCGCCGGCCAGTGCTACGGCGAGTTCTCCCCCAGTGCACACATCAATTCCAATTCCGATATCAGCTATCCATTGCGCAACCGCAGTGCAGATAAATGACTTTGCCGCGTAATAAACGGTGCCTGCGTGTGTGCCAAATTGAGAATTCAAACCATCACGCCAAGCGATTGCGCGAGAGCGATAGGCATCTTCATCGAGGAAGAATGTTGGAGTTCCAAATTCTTTCGCTAACTGCGCTGCAGGAATTCCGGAAAGATTCAGAGTTCCGCCTGTAAGCGAAGAGTTCTGTGACCACATCTGCATAGAAATATTCTCTGTCATCACTACATCCGATCCGGAGCGGATACACCTAGAAGATCTAGGCCATTTGCAAGAACCTGCATGGTTGCGGCGCAGAGCGCAGCACGTGCTGAATGAATTGGTCCAATTGGTTCGTCACCCAATGGGATAACGCGGCAGTCTGCATAGAAGCCGTGATAAACGCCCGCTAACTCTTCGAGATAACGAGCAACTCGGTGTGGTTCGCGGAATTGTGCTGCGCTTGCAACGACGCGTGGATATTCGGCGAGCGAACCGAGAAGCTCATTTTCGCGGTCATGGCTCAATTGCGATGGATCGAAGGCAGATAAATCGGCTGAGATACCAAGTTCTTGCGAGTTACGAAGCACACCAGCGATACGAGCGTGTGCATATTGCACGTAGTAGACCGGGTTCTCATTGGTATTACGGCGCAATACATCGATATCCATCACCATCGGAGTATCAACTGGATAGCGAATGAGTGTGTACCGCGCAGCATCGACGCCAACTTTTTCCACTAACTCTTCGAGAGTAATGATGGTTCCGGCACGCTTGGAAAGTTTGAGTTCCTCGCCGCCTTCCATAATCTTTACAAGTTGGCCAATCATGATTTCCACGTTGTAATTGGCATCATCTCCAGCGCATGCAGCAGTGGCTTTGAGGCGATGGATATAGCCATGGTGATCCGCACCCAACATATAGATACAGATATCAAAGCCACGTTCACGTTTATTGATGTAATAAGCAGTATCTGATGCGAAGTATGTGAGATCGCCATCTTCTTTCAGAATGACGCGATCCTTATCATCGCCAAAATCTGTTGTGCGCAGCCAGACTGCACCTGCCTCTTCAAAGACATGGCCTTGGGTGCGCAATTTTTCAAGTGCATGTTCGACTGCGCCGGAATCATGAAGCGAGCGCTCTGAGAACCAGACGTCGAAGTGAGTATGGAAAGTCTCCAGAACTTTCTGCTGCTGCGCTAATTGAACTTTGTAGGCAGCTTCACGGAACTCTTCGCTCGTTGAGATTGTTGGATTGGCAGCAAGGACTTCCTTTGCAAGATCTGCAATGTAATTTCCTTGGTAACCATCTTCGGGAATTGGTTTACCTTGCGCTGCCGCTTGCACTGATTGGCCGAAGAGATCCATCTGGCGACCGCGATCGTTGATGTAGAACTCGCGAGTGACTTGGGCACCTGCTGCGCTGAGAACTCGACCGAGTGAATCACCCACTGCCGCCCAGCGCGTATGTCCAAGATGCAGTGGCCCTGTTGGGTTGGCGCTAATAAATTCGAGGTTGATCTTCACGCCAGCGAGCGCAGCGCCTCGACCGTATTCATATCTATTAGTAAGTATGGTGCGAACGAGTTCAGCTTGATTTGCTCGGTCGAGAGTGATGTTAATGAAACCAGGTCCGGCGATATCAACCTTGCTCACTCCAGCGATAGCGGCAATGGCTTGTTGCAGAATCGTTGCAATCTCACGCGGATTCTTTCCCGCTGCCTTTGCCAATTGCAGGGCGACAGAGGTGGCGTAATCGCCATGGTCGCGATTCTTGGGGCGCTCGAGCGCGATGCTCGCCGGCGGTTGGCCGACCAGATCCCCCCTCGAATAAGCCGCCGCAACGGCAACCTGGATATCGGTTGCGAGCTGATCGGCGAGGCTAGACATGGAGCAAGGTTACCCGCTCACGCATGCGTACGGTCGCCCAAATATCAGCCAACCGTTACCAAATCGTTAACCTGCAAATTAGCCATTTTTAGCATGGGGCGATTACCGTTGCCTCACCCGTCGGGACCACAAACAGGAATGAAAAATCTTCTTTCTGGGTCCACGACTTTTCGAAAGGTCACAACACATATGACAAAGCGTCGTAACGCAGTAGCAGCAGTTCTTGCAACAGCTGCTCTTGCACTCACAGGCTTCGTTGCTGCTCCTTCAGCTTCAGCTGCAGGCACACAGGTTGGCGTAATCCTTCCTGATGCTGCTTCATCAGCTCGCTGGGAAACAGCAGACCGTCCATTCCTTACAGCAGCATTTAAGGCAGCTGGAGTAACAGCTGATATCCAGAATGCAAATGGCGATAAGGCTAAGTTCGCAACAATCGCAGATCAGATGCTCGCTAAGGGTGTAAAGGTCTTGATCATGGCTGGACTTGATTCACCATCAACAGCTGCTATCCAGGCAAAGGCTGCAAAGGCTGGCGTTAAGACAATCGATTACGATCGTCTAACACTTGCAGGATCAGCTTCATACTACGTTTCATTCGATAACGTTGCAGTTGGCAAGCTTCAGGGACAAGGCATCAAGAACTGCCTCGATATGGCTGGCAAGAAGACAGCTTCAATCGTTTACTTGAACGGTTCACCAACAGATAACAACGCAACACTCTTCAAGCAGGGTTATGACTCTGTTCTACGTCCATCAATCAAGTCAGGTGCTTACAAGCTCGTTGACGATCAGTCAGTTCCAGATTGGGACAACGCTAAGGGTGGAGTTATCTTCGAACAGCAGCTCACAAAGGCAGGCGGAAAGCTTGATGCAGTTGTATCAGCTAACGAAGGTCTTGGACTTGCAGCAGTTGCAGTTCTTAAGAAGAACAAGCTCAACGGCAAGGTATGCGTATCAGGTCAGGATGCAACAGCAGACGGACTTGCAGCGATCCTTACTGGTGACCTTTCAAACACTGTTTACAAGGCTGTAAAGCAGGAAGCTAACGGAGCTGCTGATCTTGCAATCGCATTGATCAAGGGCACCAAGGTTACAAACGCAACAGGAAAGACAAACGATGGAAAGCGCGATGTTCCATCAGTTCTTCTTGTACCAGTTGGAATCACAAAGGCTAACGTCAAGGTTGTCATCGCTGATGGCTTCCAGACACGTGCAGCTGTTTGTAAGATTGCAACAGAAGCTGTTTGTAAGGCAAACGGTATCTAATTCATTAGATTCCATAAGCTCTACATAGCTTTCAATAGCTAACGCTTAAGAATCCGGTCCGGGGGTTACCTCGGACCGGATTCTTGTTAGTAGGATAAGAAAATATAAATAACCCGTTTATCGAGAGGCGCTCATGAGCACACCGTTGCTTTCGCTCAAAGGAATAAATAAATCCTTTGGCCCAGTCCATGTATTGAAAGATGTTAACTTCGATATCTACCCAGGACAGGTCACCGCTCTCGTTGGCGATAACGGTGCAGGTAAATCAACTCTTATTAAATGTATTGCCGGTATCTACACACCTGAAAGTGGAGATTTCATCTTCGAAGGCAATAACGTCACAATCGATGGACCACGAGCTGCTACTGCGCTCGGCATCGAAATTGTGTATCAAGATTTAGCTCTCTGCGACAACCTCGACATTGTTCACAATATGTTCCTTGGTCGCGAAGAGAAGCGCGGCATTACCCTTAACGAAACATCGATGGAGTCGCTAGCTCGTAAGACTCTCGACGGCCTCAATGTTCGTACTGTGAAGTCAATCCGCCAGACTGTTGCATCACTCTCTGGAGGACAACGTCAGACTGTCGCTATTGCTCGCGCCGTACTATGGAATTCAAAGGTTGTCGTTCTCGATGAACCAACTGCAGCGCTTGGCGTTGCCCAGACAGAGCAAGTCCTTAATCTGGTTCGTCGCCTCGCCGACAATGGCTTAGCTGTTGTTCTCATCAGCCACAACCTCATCGATATCTTCCAGGTTGCAGACAATATTGCTGCTCTCTACCTTGGAAATATGGCAGCCCAGGTAAAGAAGTCAGATGTCACAACAAATCAAGTTATCGAGTTGATCACTACTGGTAAATCTGAAGGAGTGACAAAGTAATGACTACCCAAAATTTATTAGAGAAAGAGACTCTCAAGGGAGCCGCCTCTAACTACCTCTCTCGCATCAAAGCCGGCGATATCGGTTCACTCCCAGCAGTACTCGGACTCGTCTCTCTCGTTGCAGTATTTGGCTCAATGTCAGAGTTCTTCCTGACCAATCGCAACTTGGCCAACCTCCTTACGCAAGCTGCACCAGTCATGGTGATTGCTATGGGGCTCGTCTTTGTACTGCTCCTTGGAGAAATCGATCTCTCGGCCGGTTATGCATCTGGTGTATGTGGTGCAGTTCTTGTACTTCTTGTCACCAATCATGGATGGAGCTGGTACGCAGCTCTCGGTGCCAGCATCGCCGTTGGTGCGATCCTCGGAACTCTCATCGGAACGTTGGTCTCTAGACTTGGAATTCCTTCATTCGTTGTTACCTTGGCGGCATTCCTTGCCTTCCAAGGCGTACTTCTCTTACTTGCTGGTGAAGGCGGAACAATTCCTATCGCCGATAAGACAATCTTGGCGGTGGAAAATAGCAACCTCTCACCAATTCAAGGTTGGATTTTATGGGCGGTAACTTCTGTGCTCTATGTAGTCAGTGGTCTCAATCGCATCAACTCTCGCCGTAAAGCTGGGCTAGTGGTCGAACTTACCCAGTTGTGGGCGATGAAGACTGCAGTTCTACTTCTCATCACAGGTGGAGCGGTCTACACCTTAAATCAAGAGCGTGGATTGTCGGCAGCAAATAGCACCAAAGGCGTTCCCTTTGTAGCCCCACTTATTCTCGTCATTTTGGTGGTCGGAACATTTGTCTTATCGAAAACTGCATTTGGTCGCCACATCTATGCAGTTGGTGGCAATGCTGAAGCGGCGCGACGTTCCGGTATCAATGTAAAGCGGGTGCGCACAATTGCATTCGTAATCTGTTCCGGGCTGGCATCGATTGCAGGAATGCTCTTTGCATCACGTATGAACTCAATCTCTCCATCAACTGGTGGATCATCAACTCTTCTCTATGCAGTGGGTGCTGCCGTCATCGGCGGCGTCTCTCTCTTCGGTGGAAAAGGTCGCATGCGCGATGCAATTCTCGGAGGACTTGTTGTAGCTGTTATTGATAATGGAATGGGCCTACTCGGTTACGGCGCTGGAATTCAGTACCTAGTTACTGGTGCTGTTCTCTTGGTATCTGCCGGTGTCGATGCAATTTCGCGTCGTGGAGCCTTAGCAAATTAATCAATAGGTGCTTTACAAGCATGGATTTGTTGCATCAGCCAAAGGCGCGTAGCCTTTGGCCTGCAACTCCAGCGGGAGTGGTGAAATGGCAGACACGCAAGTCTTAGGAACTTGTGCTCCGGCGTGCGGGTTCAAGTCCCGCCTCCCGCACCAGATTGACCAAATTGAAATGAATAAGAAGAGATAGAAATGGCTAAGCAATCTCCAGCCAAAATCAAGAAGCTACGTGGCGAAGCTATGCGCGCAGCAGCAGCTCGCAGGGCAGAGCGTGCTCAGAGTAGAGATTCATCTGCTCAATCTGACGCTGATCTCGATGCCTATTCCGAAGTCGATGGCGTCTGGCGTGAACTCGGATTGGCAGCTCCGGCGCGCAGAGCGCTGATTGATGACGGCTATTACAAGTTAAGTGATCTACGCAAAGTCTCGCTCGATGCCATCAAAGATCTCCATGGCATGGGGCCAAATGCCATCCGCATCATCACCAGCGCGATGAAGAAGGCCGATCTCTCCTTCCGAAAGTAGTGTGAAGAGAAGTAAATCCCTGCAAGTCATTTGCAGATGAGAAATCTCGGCGATTTTTAATTTCATTTTCCTTCAGTTAATATTTGCAACGTTCACGAGTTCTACGTATTAGCCCCGGCTTAGTAGACGGCAACCCTCCACCGCGGTGGGGTGCTCCGGGTGACGAACAGGTCAGATACTGACAAGCGCGTAGTTGGTTACAACCACATCTCGCACAATCTGTATCGACATCTACTGCGATGGAGAAGGTATGTCTAACAATTGGTCATTTGAAACTCTGCAGATTCATGCAGGGCAAACTGCAGATCCCACAACAGGTGCACGCGCACTTCCGTTGTATCAGACAACTGCATATGAATTCCGCGATACAACACACGCTGCAAACCTCTTTGGTTTAGCGGAGCTTGGCAATATTTACACCCGCATCATGAATCCAACTCAAGATGCCGTTGAACAGCGTCTAGCTGCTCTCGAAGGTGGCGTTGCCGCGCTTCTCGTTGCCTCTGGTTCTGCCGCAACCACCTATTCAATTCTTAACGTCGCTGAAGCTGGCGATCACATCGTCTCCAGCCCAAGCCTCTATGGTGGCACGTACAACTTATTCCACTACACACTTCCAAAGTTCGGCATTGAGGTCTCATTTGTTGAAGACCCAAGTGATCCAGAGTCATGGAAGAAGGCTGTCAAGCCAAATACCAAGGCTTTCTTCGGCGAAACCATTGCCAATCCAAAGAATGAAATTCTCGACATTAAGGCAGTTGCTGATGTCGCACACTCAGTTGGAGTTCCACTGATTGTCGATAACACCGTTGCAACTCCCTATCTAATCAAGCCAATTGATTTCGGTGCCGATATCGTCGTTCACTCAGCGACCAAGTTCCTATCAGGACATGGAAATGCTGTTGTTGGTGCAATTATTGATGCCGGAAAGTTCGACTTCGCACAACATCAAGATCGCTTCCCTGGCTTCAATAAGCCAGACCCTAGCTACCACGGTTTGGTCTTTTCGCAGGCGCTCGGAGTTGGCTCTGCATTCGGCGCAAACTTGTCCTACATCTTCAAGATTCGTTTGCAATTGCTCCGTGATATCGGAGCTGCAGTCTCACCATTTAATGCCTGGTTACTTGCTCAAGGACTCGAGACTCTCTCACTGCGTATCGAGCGCCATATTGAAAATGCTAAGGCTGTTGCAACGTGGCTGGAAGCGCATCCTGATGTTGAGAAGGTCAACTATGCAGCGTTGAAATCTTCACCATGGAATGCACTTGCTACCAAGTATGCACCGAAGGGTCCGGGCGCAGTTCTCTCGTTCGAGCTCAAGGGTGGCATTGAAGCAGGTAAGAAGTTTGTCGAGTCTCTCGAACTCTTTAGCCATGTAGCAAATATCGGTGATGTACGTTCATTGGTAATCCATCCTGCAACAACAACACACTCTCAACTATCTCCTGAAGAGCAATTAGCTGCAGGAGTAACACCGGGATTGGTTCGCTTAAGCCTAGGACTAGAAAATATCAATGACATTAAGGCAGATCTCGAGGCAGGTTTTAAAACCGCGCGAGGTTAAGCGTTAATTGATAAAGCTGTAAATAACAAGAAGGCCGCCCACGGTAAGCACAATTGCTGTGGCGGCTTTTTTGTTGAGAAAATCTTTTCCAGCGCCGGTAAATGTTGCGGCAAGAAGAAGTGCACCCGGAAGAATCAAGAGCAAGCTATGTGCCAGTACCGATGATTTACCTGTCTGATATCGCAGGTTAATAAGACCAACTGCAAGCAGAAGATAGCCACCCATACGAAAATTATTAATTCGCTGCATATTCATAGAGTGATAGTAAAGCAGAAGGGCGCCGGTTTCCCGACGCCCTTCCGTTAATTACTTATTAACTATAAAAGTTAATTAGTGATCTGCTGGCATACCTTCTGCGTGTGACTTCATGCGTGCGATCTTCAAAATTGTAAGACCGAATACGCACTTCGCGAGAATATCTGCGATTGTGTAACCAACCTGAACACCTACGAATGAACCTGCTGTTGGAGCTCCGTTCATTCCAAGGATGTATGAGATTGGGTATACGCCCCATGTAGCAACGAGAAGCAGACGAAGACGTCCGATTGTCTCTGCTACGCCAGCTGGCTGACGCTCAAGTGACTTTCCAAGCTCTACGAAGAGTACGTAAAGGATGTAGATGAATGGGATTGTTGAAAGAACACCGTAAAGGATCTGTGTGTTCTTAACTGTTGAGATCTGACCTGGGTATCCAAGTGCGATCATCGCAGCTGATGCTGGAACAAGACGACCAATAAGTGACTTTGAAACTTCCTTAGCAAGTGCCAATACTGCAATAACTTCTACGAGTAGAAGTGGCACAGTGAGAAGCCAGTCAACATAACGATATGCCTCGTTAAATGCGCCCTGGTCTCCGCCAAGCATTACAGCGTGATCCTTTGAAGCTTCAGCGAATGAGTTGAAGATTCTGAAGTAGTGGTAACCAGCAATGAATGTAACCATTGATGACATCACTAGAGCATTGCGGTACTTAGGAAGTACTCGTGACTGTGATACGAGGGTATAAACAGTACAAGCGAGCATTGAAATCAAACCAAATGAAAAAATGTTATAAACAATGTTCCATTGGTTATTGTCGAGTGTTACTGACATGTAGTAAGCCTCCGTGAGTGCTATATCAGTGCAGACCAGTCGGCCTGAAAGTTCCACAATCTCTGAAGACCTCGAGGAGCTTCAGCGCTGTAGACGTATAAATTGTGAACTACCTGCGAGCGATTTGCACCAATCTGACGGACTTTTTCCCCATTATTTTCGCCCCACATGAGCGTAAATCGAGCCCTGAATCGGACATTTCACCCTGTTGGGTACCCTTGCCAGGTGTTGAGCCAATTGCGAGAGCTGCGCGAGTTCAAGGGCTTCTCCAGCTTGGCCTTCTCTCGCTTTATCTCCAATGTCGGCAATGGGGTCTCTCCGATCGCCCTTGCCTATGGCGTTCTCAGCCTGCCTCACGCGACCGGACGCGACCTTTCTATAGTGATGTCGGCTCGCTTCTTTCCCCTCATCGCCTTCATGCTCTTCGGCGGAGTAATTGCCGATCGTTTTCAACGTAACCGACTCGTCGGTGGAAGCGACATGCTCGGAAGTTTCTTGGCAGCAACTAGCGCGATATCGCTCATCGCCGGATTTTCTAGTACTTGGCTTTTGGCTCTCATGGGTGGCCTCTTTGGAATTCTCAATGCGATCTGGTGGCCAGCGATGTCAGGCGTTCTCCCGGAAATTTTACCGAAAGAGAAGTTGCAAGAAGGAAATGCAGTAATCGGTCTGATGACAAATATCGGTTACATCATCGGCACTCTTTCAGGCGGCCTCATTGTCGCTACTGCAGGTGCGGGTTGGGGATTGCTCGTTGACGCAACTTCATTCTTTATCGCAGGTGTCATCGTCTGGAATCTGCCACTCATCGGAAAGATCAAAGAGAAGAGCCCAGGAATTATTCACGATCTCGTTGTCGGATGGCGAGAATTTATTTCGCGCTCATGGGTTATTGCGATGGTGATCTCATTTGCGCTAATTAATATGGCATTTGAATCGATGCTCTCAGTACTTGGTCCACTTAACTTTAGTAATCCAACTTCCGGTCCAAGAGAGTGGTCATACAACGTAGCTGGGCTCTCTGTTGGAATGTTGCTGGGTGGAATCTGGGTTTTGAAAGTCAAAGTGGCTAGGCCGCTTCTCATCACTATGGTGCTCATCGCCATCTCAGCTGTGTGGGATTTCAGCCTCGCCTTTGGCTTGCCACAGTGGCTCACCGTTATCGCTGCCATCTTTTCCGGCATAAGTGTTGAAGTATTTACCGTCACGTGGAGTACATCGCTCCAGAGCCATGTACCTGAAGAGTCATATTCACGAGTGAACTCCTATGACGCCTTGGGCTCGTGGGGAATTGCACCACTGGGAATTATCGCTGCGGGCCCACTTGCGATGCACTTTGGAGTTCACGCAATTCTTATTGCAACCGGTGGGCTCACCCTTATGGCGGCATGTGCAGCGCTTCTCGTTCCATCTGTACGAAATCTAAGAAACGATTAGGCTCGTCTCATGATTATGGAGCCCATCCAAGCCCCACCAAAATTGCGCGGTTGGTTCCATCTTGGTGCAACTCCAGTTGTAATTATCGCTTCGCTTATCTTATTTATCTTAAGTCGCGATTCATTTAAATTCGCAGTTGCTCTCTACTCCATTACAGCGATTATGCTCTTTAGCGTTTCAGCTGTGTATCACCGCGTTCCATGGGTTCCATCTAAGAAGAAAATTTGGCGACGTTGGGACCATGCAAATATTAATCTCTTAATTGCAGGTTCATATACACCTTTCGCAGTTGCGCTTCTTAATAACCATGATCGCAATGTTTTACTTGCAGTTGTCTGGACCGGTGCACTAATGGGAGTTGCGCTCAGAGTCTTCTGGGTAGGCGCACCACGTTTGCTCTACGTCGCTAATTACTTACTTCTCGGATGGGTCGCGGTGATCTACACACCTCAGCTCTATAAAGAGGGTGGTCTTTGGGTGTTACTTCCGATCATCATCG
>Ga0194037_1002798_pt1 | contig 11182 bp, 13 predicted proteins | sample JunL306m_MetaG_FD_148653 | JGI IMG/M metagenome (GOLD analysis project Ga0194037, IMG submission 148653) | Anoxic zone freshwater microbial communities from boreal shield lake in IISD Experimental Lakes Area, Ontario, Canada - Jun2016-L304-6m | ecosystem: Environmental > Aquatic > Freshwater >...
GCAGCAGTACCAGTCCCGTGCGATCAAAAATCTGAAGGCGCGTGCCCGTCAACTTGGCTTTGACCTCGTAGAAACTGCAATATAAAATGTAAGCAAAAACAGTGCGTTAGCGTAAGTTACTCAAGAGCTTATGGCTTCTACTTTTGAAGACCTTATGAGAGGCAATGAAGCAATAACAAAGTATCTTTGTAGTAAAGTGTTGCAGGATTGGGTGGATATGAAGTGTGCAGATTTACCTGTTAAAGAATTCAAGGCAAAGAAGTTTCCGGCGCATATTGATAATACTAAACGAAAAGAGTGGCTTACTACTGGCATAGAATCATGGATGCATAGCAATTTTAATGCTAATTCAGATCAAAAAATAGAAAAGGATATTAAGGGATGGACAAAAAATAACCTAAAAAGTCTTGGAGATTTTTATGATGATATTTCACCTGAATCTGACTTTGCTAGGCAGGCATCATTTGCTAAACTGACGTCTCATGCATTTGCTGATGCGGTAAACATAAATGCATCAACATTTTTGTGCATTGGAAGTATTTTAAAAAATGATTTGAATGAATATTACATGTGCATACAGCCACTGTGTGATTCAATACGGTTAAGCTATAATGTTGCAAAAAAATTTATTTTTATAAAGTTATCAAAAAAAGAATTTGATATTACGGAAGAAAACAAAAAAGGCTTCAATATTATTGTTAATGATGGTGGCAATGATATTTATTTAAAAGCGAATGAAGATACTTCTACTTTGGATGTATTTTCATTTACTGCCTCATCAGGTAACGATAAAGCAATTATAAAAATTGGAGAAACAATTCAGGGTAATAATAATAATGATGTCATTGTCAATTTTACATTTCTAGCGCAATTAAAAAAAAGCCCTTCACAACGAATTGCGATGCGCTTTTTACACAAAATTACCCGTGTCGGCTTCGATGAATTTGAATGGCTCCGTCGCCACGGATCAGAAGATCAGTAAGAAATGTGGGCCGCCCCTTCCGCACAAAAAAGCCGCATGATGAGCCAAATCAGGACGAAAGGAACTTCTCCCGAATTGGCTATTCGTTCTGCGCTTTATGCTTACGGTTTTCGTTATCGTTTGCACCGCAAAGACCTTCCCGGCAAACCTGACATTGTCCTTCCCAAACACAAGACAGTGATATTTGTTCATGGCTGTTTTTGGCACCATCACGAAGGATGCCCAAAATCCAAATTGCCATCAACTCGTGAAGAATTTTGGACCGACAAGATTGCCGCGAATGTTGAACGTGATAAACGGAATATCGCCGAACTCAAGAGGTTAGGATGGAGCATTGCCGTAGTGTGGGAATGTTCTGTCAAAAATCAGTGGAATAAATCGACTACGGTGGAATCTCTCTCACTTTGGATATTCTCCGACTCGGAATGGTTTGAATCGGTTTAGCCCATATTTGTCGATGCTGTCCTTACGTTCGATTTTCAGGATGACTGGCATATGACAAAGCTCCACGATTCGAGCTTTTATCGAAAGCAGTACCAACAGGTCTGTAGTGCGTCACAGGCGATCGACATGCTTGCTCAGGAGAGTGGTTCATAGATACCAAGGATTACCGACGACACCGTCGAACAAAAACTATTGACATTGCCCACGAAGTTGCCGATAAAGTCCGTGACAGTCTTGCTGGGCTGTTTGCTGTACATGTGAACTCGTTCAACGAAGAAGAATGGCGGATGACGAATACCACCTTTAGCGCCGGGAGAATTCGCATTAGTTCTGCAACTGGAGCAACCGGTAAAGCATTCAAAGTTGTTCTCCAGAGCGCTAACCCTCCCCTAACGTCATGAAGAAGCTGAAACAACTTTTACAACCAATCGAGCTTCATTCCTTGGTTCTGGAAATTAATTTGTATGAGGGATGTGGCGTGGCAAGTTAGCTGAAGGCAAACGACAAGTCATCGGATGTGGTTACGGGTGAGGAAGGAGCTGATGTTGGCCTGCTCGCTATTGGAACCGAGGGAATGGGTGCCGAGAAAACCGAGAGAAGGAAATTGGGGATTGAGTCATAAATAAGCAAGGAGGTATTCAAATGAAAGAATTCATGAAGAACCAGTTTGTTTCTCTTAGAGAAGAAATAAAGGAAAGCAAAGCAAGAGGTTTCAAAGTGACAATTTCAGGAATTTTAGGAACTCCTATTTTATATTACATTTCAAAGATAGATGACATGGATTTTGTCTTGTTTGCATTGCCAGCGATAGTGATTGTTATTGCATTACAATATCTTGCCGAAAATCATGCGGTTATGCGTGCCGGAACTTACATCAAACAACAGATAGAACCATTTCATAAAAACACATGCCAAAATGGAATCTGCGGATGGGAGCAATGGCTTTCATGTGATAACGAATTTGATAGTCGTACTGTCGATAAATATTTAACAAGATCATTCATATTGACATATATAGTTTATTACATAGCCACGTCTTATTTAGCTTGCAAATTATTGTTCGATGACTATACTATAATGTCTTTTTGGTGTATAGTTATTGTTTATAGCTTTATTGGCATTTCATTTGTATATTTCTTGTCAAAAAAACTACTTATAGAGACTATTCCTAAACCAACTAAGTGCAAAGAATGTCCGCACGATTGTGATTATCCTGAAAACTGCAATTTAAACGCAAATATGATTGCAAAAACAAAGTAATAAACTAAATAATAAAAATACAATAAACTACATTGTAAATTTAATTTTTGAGGGTACTATTCCCCGCCGCTTGCGGCGGGTAAATTCATAGCTACCAGATGTGATAACAGATGAGCCGAAGGTGAGTCCAGCAAGGAGCAGATAATGATACTGGTAGGTGATATCGGCGGCACAAAGACAAACTTAGGATTATACCGATCCCAAGGTGGAGATAATAATACGTTGTTGCTGGATCATTTTATTTGCGACACGTTTCTAAATTCAGATTTTGATAGCCTTGACATTTTGGTAAACGAATTTATTAAAAAGCACACGTGCGATATAGATAGCGCCGTATTGGCTGTTGCAGGTCTAGTAGTGGATGGTCGAGCCGACATAACAAACCTATCATGGGTTATCGCTGAAGAACAGTTGCGTGAAAAAACCGGCATTGCGACTATCAAGTTGATCAACGACCTTAAGGCGACTGCATATGCCGTACCTTATATTGAAGATAGCGGGAGATTTTCACTGAATGAGGGCGTGTCACCGGAACATGGCACAATAGCCGTCATAGCGCCCGGCACCGGTTTGGGCGAATCGTTCCTGACGTGGAATGGCGATCGTTATATCGCATATCCCACGGAAGGAGGCCATGTGGATTTTGCGCCGCGAAATCCTTTGGAGTTACGCCTTCTTGAGTATCTGCTATCTTCTTATGAGCATGTCAGCTATGAACGAATTTGTTCCGGCATCGGCATTCCCAATATTTACACTTTTCTGAGAGACAAGGAGGGCTTTGACGAGCCTGACTGGCTGAAGAATAAACTTTCCGCTTGTTCGGACTCGACGGCGGTCATTGTCAATAGCGCCCTAGACGAGGACTCTTACTGTAAGCTATGCAAGACGACGCTCGATATTTTTGTATCCGTGCTTGGCGCGGAAGCGGGTAACCTGGCGTTGAAAGTGATGAGCAGGGGGGGTGTCTATGTAGGAGGAGGCATTCCGCCACGCATACTCCACTATTTGAACAATGGCTTGTTCATGACTGCGTTTACGGCAAAAGGCCGCATGTCGGACATCATGTCGGAAATGCCGGTTCATGTTATTCTGAACCCACGGGCCGCGCTGCTGGGGGCGGCGCATTATGGAGTAAATTTGTGTGGAGGTGTGCCATGCCGACGAATCTTGCCATAGATGATCTCCTGCTCCAGGAAGCCCAACGGGTTGGAGGCAAAAAGAGTAAGAAAGAGGTGGTTAACGAGGCCCTCACTGAATACATTCAGCGGCGCAGGCAGGCGGAAATCATCGAACTGTTCGGAACCGTTGAGTACGATGAGGGGTATGACTATAAGACTGCCAGGAGCCGGTCAAGGGTAAAATGATGCGCTTTCTTGAAATAAATGACAAAGATTTTGATCGGCAATTCGCCGCTATCCTGGCGCGTGGAGAGGATACCTCTCGGGAGGTGGAACAGGTCGTCCTCGACATCATCGCCGACGTGCGGCAACGGGGCGACACGGCGCTGCTGGAGTATACCAACCGTTTCGACCGGCTCGACGCCGCGACCATCGCCGAACTCCAGGTGACTGACGCAGAGATCGATTCTGCCTTCGCTCAGGTTTCCGCCGAAGAACTTGCCTCCCTGAAGCTGGCAGTCGCGCGGGTGACCCGCTTTCACGAGAAGCAGAAACAGCAGAGCTGGCTCTCGACGGACGAAGAGGATATCATGCTGGGGCAAAAGGTAACCCCCTTGGCGCGGGTTGGAATCTATGTCCCCGGCGGCAAGGCAAGCTATCCCTCCAGTGTGATCATGAACGCCGTCCCCGCCAAGGTGGCCGGGGTGGGGGAGATCGTCATGGTGGCCCCGACCCCCGGCGGCGAGATCAATCCCCATGTCCTCGTGGCGGCGCGACTCTCCGGCGTGGACCGTATCTTCCGTCTCGGCGGCGCTCAGGCGGTGGCGGCCCTGGCCTATGGCACCGAGACCGTGCCAAAGGTGGACAAGATCACCGGACCCGGCAACATCTACGTGGCCACAGCCAAGAAACTGGTTTTTGGTCAGGTGGGGATCGACATGATCGCCGGCCCCAGTGAGATCCTCGTCATCAACGACGGGAGCGGCGAACCGGCCCACATCGCCGCTGATCTCCTCTCCCAGGCGGAGCACGACGAACTGGCGTCCGCCATGCTCATCACCATTGAACGCAGCTTTGGCGAACGGGTGGCGCATGAGGTGGAGCGGCAGCTCGGCGATCTGAAGCGGGAGAGCATCGCCCGAACATCGTGGGAGAACTACGGCGCTATCATCGTGGCGGGGAGCCTGGACGAGGCCATCGTTTTTTCAAACCGGATCGCCCCTGAGCACCTGGAGCTGGCCGTGGCCGACCCCTTCGCCATCCTCCCCAGGATCACCAACGCCGGGGCCATCTTTCTGGGGCATTTTACCCCCGAGGCGGCCGGCGACTACCTGGCGGGACCGAACCACACGCTCCCCACCGGCGGCACGGCTCGCTTTTTCTCCCCCCTGTCGGTGGACGATTTTGTCAAAAAGTCTTCCATCGTCTGGTTCTCCGAGCAGGGTTTGCGACGTCTGGGGCGCGACATCGTCCGGATCGCCGCACTGGAAGGGCTTGAGGCGCACGGGAAAGCGGTGAGTTGCCGTCTGCAACAGGGCAGAGGATAGCGTCATGGGCCGGATCATGGCGTCAGTGATTATTGAGAATGTCGTTGATCCATTGGATCTTAAGAAATCTGGAGACAATAATGCGTAGCGCAACCATTGAGCGGATCACCAAAGAAACCAGGATTCGACTGACCCTGGAGCTTGACGGCACGGGTGAAGCGAAGGTCCGCACCTCGGTGCCGTTCCTTGACCATATGCTCGACCTCTTTGCCCGCCACGGTCTTTTCAACCTGGAGGTGGAGGCGCAGGGGGATATCGATATCGATTGTCACCACACGGTGGAAGATATCGGAATTGTCCTTGGTGACGCCGTCAGGCAGGCAATAGGAGACAAACAGGGGATTCGGCGGTACGGACACGCCGTGGTCCCCATGGATGAGACCCTGGCCGAGGTTACCGTCGACCTGTCGGGGCGCCCCTACCTGGTCTACCATGTGGATCTCCCCAAGGTGAAAGTCGGCGACCTGGATGTGGAGTTGATAAAAGAGTTCTTTCAGGCGTTTACCAACACCTGCGGGGCCAACGTCCACCTGAACGTCAGGTACGGCGACAATGTCCACCACATCATCGAGGGATGTTTCAAGGCCACCGCACGGGCGCTGGATCTGGCCACCTCTCTTGACCCTCGCATTCAAGGGGTCATGTCGACAAAGGGAAGCTTATAACAGGCGCGAGGCTCTAGGCTCTGGGCGCTAGGAAAAACCTGATCCTGGACGCCAGGAAAGGCCAGGTTGTTCCCAGTGCCTAGAGCCTAGCGCCCAGCGCCAGGATTTTCTATGATCGCAATTATCGACTATGGCATGGGGAACCTCCGGTCTGTTCAGAAGGGGTTCGAAAAAGTTGGGTGCGAGGCGCTTATTACCGCTGATCCGAAGGTCGTGCTGGAAGCGGAACGGATCGTTCTCCCCGGTGTCGGCGCCTTTCGGGACTGCATCCGCAACTTGGAGACAGGGGGGTTTGTGGAGCCGATTCTTCAGGTTATCCGGGAAGGGCGACCGTTCCTCGGCATCTGTCTCGGCCTGCAACTCCTTTTCACCGAAAGTGAAGAGTTCGGCCGCCACATGGGGCTGAACGTCATCCCCGGCAAGGTGCTCCGCTTCCCCGAGGAGATGACCCAGGCGGGTGAAGCGCTGAAGGTACCGCACATGGGGTGGAACCAACTCTCCTTCAAACGTCGTCCGTCGGCGTTCGAGGGTATAGAGGAGGGAGCCAACGTCTATTTCGTTCACTCCTACTACGTAAAGCCCGACGACGAGCGAGTCGTAGCCACCACCACGACCTATGGCATCGAATTCTGTTCATCCCTCTGGAAAGAGAACGTCATCGCTACTCAGTTTCACCCGGAGAAGTCACAGGAAACGGGGCTTGCCATCCTCCGGCGGTTCGCCGCTATGACGTAATTCCATTCGTCGATATTCCATTTCTCATGGCTTGGTTGCTTACCTCGGATTTTGTTATGGCGCCTCGTATACAGGCATGACACCTTCCCGAGCAAAGCTGTATATCTGATTACCGGCAACAATGATGTGGTCCAGCACCTTGACATCCAGTGGACCAAGCGCCTGAACCAGTACCCTGGTGAGCTGATGGTCCTGCGGGGACGGTGTGACCGCGCCGGATGGATGGTTATGAGCAAAAACAACCGAGGCGGCGCGATGCCGGATCGCCTCTTCCACCACATGCCGCGGATATACGGCCGCCTCCTTGATCGTCCCTTCACTCAACAGCGCCGGGTAGACCACATGACACTGAGTATCAAGGCAGAGGAGGTAGAACACCTCCTCAGATCGTCCCGCCATGAGCGGGATGAGATACTCCGCCACGGCTTCGGAACTGCTGAGTCGCGGGCGATCACGCGCCACCCGGTCGTGAAAATAGCGCCGGGTAACCTGTGGAATCATCGACAAGAAGATGGCGGCCTTCTCGCCGATTCCCTCAATCGACGCGACATCCTTTGTGTCGGCCTCCAGTACCGCGGAGAGTGAGCCGAAGCGCTGTATCAACCGGTGAGCGACAGGGTTGGTATCTTTCCGGGGAATAACCTGGAACAGCAGGAGTTCAAGGACTTGGTAATCCTCAAAATTATCGAGGCCCTCTTCCAGAAAGCGTCTGCGGAGTCGTTCACGGTGGCCTGCATGGAGATTGGTTGCATTCATGTCAGTGGATAATAGAAGAACGGAAAGGTTTGTCAAGAAAGAACACCGACGGAAAGAACACCGTTGAAGAGTTGAACATTTTAAAATTCCGAGTCATTTCCAAAGCACCGAGGGTATCATGCGGAGCAGCCCTGTCGAGGCGATCGTACTCAAGGTTAGCGACTACCGGGAGGCGGACATCATCGCCACGCTTTTCACCCGTGAGCAGGGAAAACTCCGGGGGATCGCGCTCAACGCCCGAAAGAGCCGCAAACGGTTCGGCGGCGCCCTTGATCTCTTTGCCCGCCTCTGCATCTCCATCTATATCCGTGAAGGACTCTCCCGCATCGAAGAGGCCGCCGCCATCACCCTCTCCTCCCGCATCCGGCAAGACGTAACCAAGGTTGCCTACGCAAGTTACGCTTGCGAACTGACTGACATCCTCCTTCCCGATGGGATGGCCAACCACCGCTATTACCGACTCCTCTCCGCCTGGCTGGAGCGGCTCGACACAGCCCCCTGCTCTCCGGCAGACCGCCGATTTTACGAGATCAACACCCTCAATATCCTCGGATACCGGCCGGAGCTGGATCTCTGCACCGTCTGCGACGCTCCCTTGGACGGCGCCAAGCCTCTCTCCTTCCACCCCTCGGCTCATGCACTGACCTGTCGCGGCTGCGCCGGCGCCGGTGTCGCGGTGACAAGCACCGTAGCGCCGCTTCTCCGCGCCTGCCTCGCCACCGGAAGATTCGGGACAGTTACTTTTTCGGAGGAGGAACTGGTTGACGCGGGGACGATCCTTGACAACCTCATCAGCGCTCATGCCGGCAAGGAACTTAAATCACTCAGATTTATGCGGGAGGTCGGCTGAGAAAAAAAGCGCGGGGCGGGCGAGGAAAAGAGTGTACCGAAACGGTGCATTGGTGATAAAGTGTCATGCCATGGAAAATGGCGAGACAGGATATCTATTTGATGAACGCTCCCTCTACAGTGTCAAGCTGGAGACCTTTGAGGGGCCGCTTGACCTTCTGCTGCACCTCATCCGCAAGGACGAGCTGAACATCTACGATATCCCCATCGCCGATATCACCCGTCAATACCTCGACTATATCCGCCTCATGAAAGAGTTGAACCTGGAGGTGGCGGGCGAATTTCTCGTCATGGCCTCAACGCTTCTCCAGATCAAATCCCGGATGCTCCTGCCGACGGCGGCGGACGAAGAGGGGAACGAAGAGGAAGAAGACCCACGGGCCGAACTGGTACGACGGCTCCTGGAGTACCAGCGCTACAAGGCTGCGTCACTACTGTTGCGGGAGCGGGACCTCCTCGGGAGAGAGACCTTTGCCCGGAAATTTGATTCCCCTGATCTGGCGGACCTGGTCCCGGACGAGGGGCCGTTGGAGCTGGAGATGTTCCAGCTTATCGACGCCTTCAGGAAACTCCTGGCAAGGATGCCGGCGGCCGCGATCCATCAGGTGGCGGCCGACACCATCAGCATTGCCGATCGGATTACCGAACTCCTGGCCTTCATCGTCGACCGCGAGACAGCGCTCTTTGATGAACTGTTTGACGAGCGCTCCACCAGGGAATTTCTGGTAGCGACTTTCCTGGCGATACTGGAACTCTGTAAACTCCGGATGATCAACATTGTCCAGGACGAGCGATATGGTTCCATCCTGCTCACGCCGGCGGTGATCGAGCAACCCGCCGACCCGGAGGGAGACCAACCTCATGCCTGAGCTGAAGCCGATTGTCGAAAGCCTCATCTTTGTCTCTGATGCTCCCCTTTCGCTGGATCGGATATGTGGCATCCTGGAAGAGTACGAGCGTGGCGATATCCGCACGGCCCTCATGGAGCTGACAGCCGATTACCGGCTACGGGGCGGCGCCTTCATCCTGGCCGAGGTTGGCGGCGGCTATCAGTTTCGCACCCTGCCGGAATTCACCGACTATCTCAAGCGGTTCACCAGTACGAAGCCCCCCAAGTTCAGTCAGTCGGCCCTGGAGACCCTGGCTATTGTCGCCTATCGTCAGCCGATAACTCGCGCCGAGATCGAATACCTCCGGGGAGTCGACTCCGGCGGAGTACTCAAGACCTGCCTGGAAAAACGACTGGTCAGAATTCTCGGTAAGAAGGATATTCCCGGCAAGCCGCTCATCTATGGGACGACGAAAGAATTTCTGGAACTGTTCAGTCTCAAGGACTTGGCAAGCCTGCCGACTATCAAGGAAGTCCGGGAACTGGGAGAACGCTCCCCGGATGAGGGGGCGGCGCAGCAGGAGTTACCGCTGGACGAAGTGAAGAGTGAAGGGTGAAACGGAATGAGGAGGTTTAGTCATGACTGCCAAGCCGGAACGTACCGTACGACATATATTTTACGCAGCTCACAGCGGGCTTGAGCTCCAGCCGGGGGTGAAGCAGGGGAGTGCGCATGGCCATGAGGAGAGCGAGGGGCGGATTCAGTTTCGATTCTTCTTTCTCAAGCCTCCCGGATCCACCGACAAACCGACCCAGATCCGCTTTGTCAGTGAGCCGCCCGAGGCATATGATCTGGCGTGGGCCATCGAGATGCTGCTGGACGGCACGGTTTCTCCCCAGGAGTATGAGGCCGGTCGCTTCAAGGTGAAGAGCAGCGGCGCGAAACAAAGCGTTTCCTACCGTCTTCCGCCCCACGTCTATGAGTCCGCCAACGGCAAGATCCAGACCGAGGTCGGCATCGAGGCATACTGGACGTCACCGGGGGAGCGGAAATTCTCGATATTTGTCAGTCGGGGGAACCGACTTTATTAACGTCCCGATCCCCCGTGCCGGCTTTCGTTTTGCCGCTGCCTTTCTAAAACACTTGGCACTGGCCCAGAGCTGGATGGAAAGGTACTCTGCCTGATCCGCTCATTATCGTCATAAGGTTGATCTATGTCCAGAATAAAGTATTATATCGTAATAACTGTTGCTACTGTTGTCATACTATGGATAGTATTGCGCATTCTGCAATATGAGACATACTTGAATTTTATATATGTAATATTGATACTGTTTGTATTGATTATTGCGTTGTGTGAAATATACTTTTACGTCAATGATACATACAGAAAATATATGATAAGCAGAAGAGAGTATCTAAAGAAAAAAAACATAAAAAACGACGGTCTTCCTAGTGACATTATAGATGTTACCGATATATTATTAAAAATAAAATTGGAATATATAGTTATAAGTAAATACAGCAGACATGATTTTGAAATAGACTATGTTGTAATAGGTCCAACTGGTATATATTTTATAGAATTAAAAGAAACAAGAGGAACTATAGATAAAATATTCAATGTCCTTACGCTGGACAACAATTATTCTATTGATGAATATATTGATACTCTTAAAGACAAGCTTAAAAATTTTTATGTATTTTTAAAATTAACGGAACGAGAAATGAAGTCAATTAAACCTGTGCTATGCTTTACGCATGCGCGTGTCAACCTGTTGCCTCACGAACTTGTTCATGATGTCATGGTAGTAACCATCAAAAATATAGTGGCGAGTATTACCGATGCTCCTGTAATTTTTGATGTAACGGATATTCAGGGGGCATATGCATTGCTCTGCCATGGTTCCACGTATGACAGTTGCCGCAACGGAGCTTATTCACAAGTAAGACATGTGAAGTAGTGAGGTAATTCATATGAGGAAAAAATAGCGGT
>Ga0194037_1002800_pt1 | contig 11179 bp, 8 predicted proteins | sample JunL306m_MetaG_FD_148653 | JGI IMG/M metagenome (GOLD analysis project Ga0194037, IMG submission 148653) | Anoxic zone freshwater microbial communities from boreal shield lake in IISD Experimental Lakes Area, Ontario, Canada - Jun2016-L304-6m | ecosystem: Environmental > Aquatic > Freshwater >...
GGCAATCCGCTTGCCCGCCCATGTGGAAAATGATACGCCGTTTCCGCCGTAGCCCAGCGCGTGCCACACGGTTTGCGCGGGGTCTGGGCGGGTCAGGCGCGGCATCATGTCGTGGCTTACGTCCACCCAGCCCCACCAGGAGTAGTCAATCGGTATGCCCGCCAAGGGCGGAAATTTGCGCGCAATGGCGTCGGTGAGCAATTGCAAATGCACCCCGCGCTCGGCGTCGGCGCCGCTGATGGCACTGCGGCTGCCCAGCTGCAAGCGCTTGTCGGGTAGCAGGCGGTAATAAAAACGTAGCGTGCGCGTATCGGTTAAAAAAGTGTGCGACTTGAAGTTGGTTGCTGCAATCTCTGCATCCGTTAATGGCCGCGTCACCACCGAGTTGGACAAGATGGGCAGCAGCTTGTTTTTGAGCAGCGGCGTCATGCGCTGGCCTGTGTAGCCGCCGGTGCAGACCACCACACGCTTGGCGCGCACCACGCCGCCGGGCGTTTGCAAATGGTGCACACCGTTGATGGTTTGCCAGCCTTGCACCGGGCTGGCGGTGTGCACTTTGGCGCCCAGTGCGTGGGCTTTGCGCATCAGGCCAAAAGTAAATTTAAGCGGATGCACGCCCACGCCTTCGGGCTCCCACATGGCGGCGTGCGCGTCGCGCTCGTCGCAGTAGTTGGCGTGCAGCTCGGCGGTACTGAGCATGCGCGTGCCATAGCCAAAGATATCGCGGCGCACCCGGGTTTGCTCTTGCAAATAGGCCACCTTCGAGGCGCGATGCGCCACGTACAAATGGCCGCCGTCATGCGCATCACAGTCGATCTCTTGGGTGAGTGCGCGAAAGTTCTCAAAGCCGGTGCGGATTTCGGTGTCCAGGCGTTTGGCTGTCTCGAGACCCCAGCGCTCTATCCACTGCGAGCGCGTCAGCCGCCCGCTGGCGTTTTGGCCCTGGCCGCCGCTGCGGCTGGAGCAGCCCCAGGCGGTTTGGTTAGCTTCTAAGACGACGGCGCCAATGCCATGGTCTTGCGCCAGGTACAGCGCGGCCGACATGCCCGTCGAGCCACCGCCGATGACCACCACGTCCACGTCCATATCGTGCAGTACCGGCCCGTCATCGGGCGGCGGCGTGCCCGCGCTGGCCACCCAGTAGGTGGGCGCATAAGCGCGGCCGGCGCCTGGCGTGGGCATCACCAAGGGGTCGTATTGCGGGTCGTAACGCGTGTCCGCACCCGGGCCGGGCCGCGATGGTGGCACGGCTGCCGTGCCGTGAAAATGCTGCGCAGTGCTCATGGCGGGATTGCTCTGGTTTTTAGGCTGCCGGGGGAAGATTGGGGCGGGCTTTGCGAAAGGCGTTTTTGACGGCAATTTTGCCGTTCCTAAAGTTAAATATGTCCACGCCATCGGTCTCGACGCGGCTGCCATCGGCGGCCGTGCCGGTGTAAGTCCATTGCGAGACGCCAAAGTCGCCTTGCACAAAATGCACGCCGTTACGCCATTGGGCGTCTGGCAAAGTGGCCCAGGCGCCGGCAAAGGCTTTGCGCACCGCTTCGGGGCCAACATGGCGGGCGCCACAGGCATCGGGGCCGCCGGCGGTCATGAAGACACAATCGTCCGTCATAAAGCTCATCAATGCGTCCAGATCGTGGCGGTTCCAGGCGGCGCTAAAGGCTTCTAAGGTGGCGGTGGTAACAGGTGCGTGGCTCAAAGCTTTTCTCCAAAGAACGGGTTGCGGTGGGACACAGGATAGAGACCTTGGCTCCAGTGCGCTAGAGCCAGATGCTTGGATTCGGTCGATCCAGCCCTGCATTGCCCGGCAGCTAGGCTGCGCTGGCCCTGTCGATCTGGCCCATTCTTATACTATCTGGCACCATGACCCAGCGCCAACGCACCAAAGACGCCCAGTGGGAAAGCCTTTTCACGCTGCCCGACAAGCCGGCCCTGCCGCTGCAGCAGCGCCTGCGCTTGTCGGTGGTGCAGGCCATTTTGGATGGTCGCTTGCCTGCCGGCGCTTTGCTCCCCTCGTCGCGGGAACTGGCCCAGGTCCTGGGCCTGAGCCGCAACACTGTCACCGCCGCGTACGCGCATTTGATGGATGATGGCTTTATCGAATCGCGTCCGCGCAGCGGCGTCTTCGTCAGTGACAACGCGCAGGCCGCTGCCAGCAAACCGCTGGCATTGGGTGCGGGCCGTGGCACGGACGCTGCGCAGGCCAAAGCCCAAGCGCTTGCAGTTGCGGCCCAACCTGATTGGCAAAGCCGCGTGCTGCGCTCGCTGTCCGACCAGCGCACCCTGGCTAAGCCCGACCAGTGGCGCCGCTACGCTTACCCTTTTGTGTATGGCACGTACGACCCGCAGCTTTTTCCGTCCGAGGCTTTTCGGGAGTGCTGCGTCCACAGTCTGGCGCGCGCGCACCTGCCGCATTGGACGCCCGACTTTGAGCTCAGCGATGTGCCCGAACTCGTTGAGCAAATCCGTCTGCGCCTGTTGCCCAAGCGCGGCGTGTTCGCCCTGCCGGAAGAGATACTCATCACCGTGGGCGCGCAGCACGCGTATTACCTATTGGCCGAGGGTTTGTTTGATGAAAACCAGCGCGTCGGTCTGGAAGAACCCGGCCACCCGCATGCACGCAACAGCTTTGCGCTGCGCCATCCGCAATGCCTGCCGCTGGCGGTGGACGAGCAAGGCCTCAAGGTAGACCGCTTGCCCGCGCTGGACTATGTGTTTGTCACGCCCTCGCACCAAAGCCCCACCACCGGCACACTCAGCATGGAGCGGCGCCGCCAGCTCTTGCAAAGAGCGCAGGACAAAGATTTTGTGGTCATCGAGGACGACTACGAGGCCGAAAACCTCTACGAAGGTGAACCCATGCCCGCGCTCAAAAGCCTGGACAAAGTGGGCCGCGTGATTTACGTGGGTTCGGTGTCCAAAAGCCTGTCGCCCTCCTTGCGCCTGGGTTATATCGTCGCGCCGCGTGCCTTGATCGCCGAGCTGCGCGGTCTGCGCCACGCCATGGTGCGCCACCCCAGCGCGTTCTTGCAGCACACCTTTGCGCTGTTTTTATCGCTGGGCCACCACGACGCCCATGCCCGGCGCGTCAACCAAGCCATGCAAGAGCGCATGGCCTTGATGGCCCGGGCGCTCAAACAGTATTTGCCGGATTTTCAGTTCACGCTGCCATCGGGCGGCGCCTCGGTGTGGGTGCGCGCGCCGGCCTGGGTGGACTCTTCGGAGCTGGCGTTGATCGCGCGCAAGCACGGCGTGCTGATTGAGGCGGGCGATGTATTTTTTATGCACCCGCCTTACCCTTGCCCCTATTTCCGCCTACGCCTTTCGTCCATCGCGGCCGAGCAAATCGCGCCAGGCATCAAAGCCCTGGGCGCGGCGGTGGATGAACTGGCGATTGCGCGTGGTGCGCCCAAACGGGTAGTGTTGCGGGTGGCCTAAGCGCGGCAGCCTACGAAACCGGCTTGCCCATGCGGGGGAGTGGACTTAGCCATTGTGTGTCCCACTTCCTTTCAGTGCCGTCACCTCAATCTCAATTTTCATGCGCGGGTCAATCAAGCCCGCGCTGACCATGGTCGCAGCCGGGCGGGCGCGGCCAAGGTATTGGCGCAGCACCGGCCAGCAGGCTTCAAAGTCGGCGGCTTGGGGCAAGATGTAGTTCACGCGCACCACTTCATCCAAGGTGGCGCCAGCCTGCGCCAGGGCGGCGGCGATGTTTTTAAAACATTGCGCAGTCTGCTCGGCCACGTCCTCTGATATCGCCATGCTGGCGTAGTCAAAACCGGTTGTGCCGGAAACAAAAACCCAGTCGCCTGCCACCACGGCCCGGGAGTAGCCGATCTCGGCCTCAAAGCGCGAGCCGGAGCTGATGTGTTGTCTTTGCATGGTCAATAAATAAAATCACTAGAAAGGTGCGCCGGGGAGCTTCAATGTAGCGTTGCAGTCTTGGTGCGTCAAGCCGTTCACTGCGCCACGCTATAGGCGCGCCGCGCCTTACTTGCAACACGGCTTGCGGCACATTTTGTCGCATAAGTTTCTAGACTGAACTCTTAGCTTCAACGCGCAGAAAACCGCGCAAGCTATGCCACACAAACTAATCTCGAAAGCCCGCTATAGAGGGCCGCCGACCGTAAACGACCCCATTAAACCGGAGAACAATATGAGCACTTTCTTTCTTGATACGAATCACAGCGCTATTTGTGCGCAAGCTCTGCTGGCCGCTATGGCCCGCAGGCATCCCCGGCACACCTTTGTGTCAGCCCAGTTTGCAACCAACTTGCTACTGCGTGAAGGAGAAAGCGTATCGCTCGATCAGGTGGAAGAAAGCATGCACCAACTACAACGGCAAGCCTTGGGCGTTGTGGTTGAAGATGAATCAGAAAACATCGGCTTCTTGTGGGAGCAAGCCCCCTGTGTTGCCTTGGCGCGCAAGCAACTTGCTGACCAATTCATGCCGACGCTGCACGATGATGTGGTACGGGTCGATACATTGCGTGCCTACCAAGACCCCTTGCCCGAACACGTGCTGCAGCTGCGTGACAACTGCGCGGTCCGTGTCAGCATGCCCACCGACTTGAATGACGATGAATTCCAGCGGGTAGCGCATTTTGTGATGGCTTTGGTTGACAGCGATTACATCACCGTTAAAGATTCCTGGCCTTTCCCAAGTGCACGCAAAAAGACAGTTGAAGAGGAAAATGTGAATGACGACCTAGTCGACGTTGATGATTTCGGCGATATCTATGGTGAGGAAGACCAAGACGCTGGTGAAGTCGACGATGGCCCTGAAGCGGGAGAGAAACAGTCTTAACTCGAAAAAAGAGTTATCGAGCAAGCAACTCATCTGAGTTGCTTGCTTACATCTGCACCACTGCCATACTAATTGGCGTTTAATCCAAAAGCTCTGGAACCTAGTTTTTCCTTGAGCAAGCTTTCAACGCCAATCAAGGCCTTTGCCGTGATTGATCCTATGGAAAAAACATGGTGCAAAGAGTATGAAAAATGCTGGCAGTACTCTTTACCTTCCCTTTCCAATAACGCGATTAACCGGGCGTTTCCGTTATGTCCGTCGTTTACATAACCACTCCAACGCCCCCAAATACCCTCATGCCCAGATGCGGAACCGACATACTGCTGCCCGGTCTTTGTATCTGTTATCAAATACACCCCATGATGAGAAGTTAGAAATTCAGTCCAATCTGGATTTCCGCTTTTTCCATTCGGGTAATCTGTATTGCCGATGATTGCGCACAGCTCTTGATGGGTCAATAAAACTTTGTCCCAACCAGGAAATAAAGACACAAATCCATTGGGAAGAATTTGATCAATTTGTTTGTCTAATCTTCTTTGGTGCCAAGAAATCGCAGCGCCCCCCCAATCAACAATCAAGCGGTCATTAAAGACAGACAATTCATCACAAGGCCTTAATTTTGAAAAAAAATGATCTTTCTCTGGAAGTGCACTGAGGATATTGTTATCTCTTCGAAAGGCATCCAGTTTTTTAAAACCTTGCGTTTCAGTCACGACGGTTGGTTCACATAGGCCTTCATTCCAATATGCACCTCGTAGCAATGCCTTTCCACCATCAAAAGATACAAATACCAATACCAAGTCGACATCACTAAATATATCTTTTCCTTGCTCGGCTGTAAAAGCAGTAAGAACTTCTTTATCGAATCGCAAGATTTTATTGAAGCCCTTCCATAAATCGCCTGTTAATGCGTGCCGAACGAGTTTGATCTTGCCTCCGACCAATGCCGCTTGGATTGAAGGCTCAAGAGACAGCAGTTTTTCTAACGTGAGATTCAAAATACTCTCCTAATCGTTGCGTTAAAAAATAGTTACAAGCAGATCACCAGGTGAATTGGTCTTTTAAGCTTGGATCAGACTCAACTGATGACTGCTTGACCGTTTCGATCAATTGAAACAGTTCATCCATGAATTTTTCAGGATGATTTAACGATTTGGATTGGATTGTTTTAAAGTCCTTGAAAGATTTTTTCTTGGCTGCTATTTGATGTGTCCCTTTTCTAATAAAGGCATAGATCCAACATCCCATGGTCTTGGGCTCTGTTTCATTTCCTTTTTGTATTTCTATGACTTGACCCCACTCAACCCGCAACTGGTCATTGGCACTCAATACATAATCAGCAACAAACCAATAGCGTCCCCAATTTTTAATGCTTCTGATATTTCTTCTGGCGGCCAAGAGATCTGATTCTTCTATGTCAAATGCATTGTCAAAATGGGACTGTGATTGTTGTGACATATACCTAACTGTAGGCCGAATCCTTGACTTTAATTTAACAGTTGCCAGCCGATCTGAGACGAGTTGCCAGTTCTGAACAACCTTTGCAAAAGTCGCGGGGCCAGTTGCAATTTTTTCAGCCTTCGAGACTCTTCCATGTCCTGAAGCATGAGGTAAAAAATTAAATACAAAATAAGACAACAAAGCATCGCAATCAGCATCATTCAGTTCATGCATAACAAACCCCTCTTCAGTTAAATACGTTTTAAAAAAGCTAAATAACTCAGATTCATTCAAACTACTTTTCTGATCACTCATGAAATCAGACAAATACATATGCCGAATGCAACTTGATTTTGCATTGATAAGCTCACGCTCATCGTCCCCGATGGGATAAGCGGTCAACACCACGACTGCGCGGTCTTCTGACAGGTTGTCTCTTTCATTGCCCCACTTTAGATATGCAGCTAATTGACCACTTAAAAATCCATCATTCATCTTGATTTCAACCAAGATCCGCGCACGTGATGTGTTTTCACCTTTACCTACCAATTCAATTTCCAAATCAGCTTGTCTTGTTTCGGAGTAGCGAGACTCTGCAAATACGTTTTCAATTGAAATCGCTTTCAAGTTAATTGGTTGTTTTAATGGTGCTGCTTTTAATATCGGATGAAGAACTTCAGGGCGGACACTTGCGACGTGTTCAAGAATATGACCTAGATAACGTCCATCAAATTTCGCACTGAATTTGCCTTGAATATCTGAAAAAAAATTGCCCATGACTGTCCTTTCGTTAAGCAGCTTTAAAAAATCTATTGGAAGCCTTTACTCGTACTTCTCAATTCTCCACACCTTCTCCCCAAAACCATTCAGCCATTTATCCAACACCATGGTTTGCACCACGGTGGCGCTGATTTCATAGTGCTCATCACGCTCCACCACCTCTTGGTCAGCGGACAAGGGTGACTCCAATAAATGCAGTCCGGCGCCCTTGCCTATGCAAAAACGCAATTTGATTCTTTGGCCGTCGCCCACGCCAAAGCGGCCATCGTTGTCATAGTCGGCAAGGTCGAATTGGGGTCGCTCGAAATTCAAGCCGGTGGCTGCGGCGCTGTGTATGCGGTGCATGGCCATGCTGCGCTCGTTGTCATAGCCTTCAAACCGACACACCAGGTAAATGCGCGGGCCTTGCTGAGCCAAGCCCAGCGGCATCACTCGATGTTTTTTGCGCGCGCCGCGCCCATTGGTGTAGTCCAGGTCTAGCCATTGGTTGTTGTAGAGCGCTTGGATGGTTTGGGCTAGCACGCCTTCGGCCAATTTAGGGGGCAGCAGGGGCTGGCTTTCGCTCACCACCCTTACTTTGCGCAGCCACTGTTTCTCCAAAACAGCCTCCCCGTGAATTGACAGATTACTTCGGGCTTGGGCAAAAAAGGCATCCATAGACTTCATCACCTGATCTGGCAACAAAGGGCGTAGGTGCTTCTCTGCCAGCAAGAGCACCAAAGATTCCTGTGCGTTCAAGGCCGGCACATTAAAGCCTGGTGCCTGGGACTTCCACTTGTAGCCGTAGGGTTTGCTACTGTCGTCGCGATCTATGCTGAAGTTTTGGCTTAACGTCGCCAAGAGGCGCTGAATACTGCGTTCATCGCGCGCAAACCCCTCGGCCTGCACCCATTCGTGCATCTGCTGACTGGTGACGTATTGGTTGCGGGGAATGCGCCTCAATAAAGCCAGAGCCAGCGACAAAGTGTCACTGGTTGGGGGGCGCTTGGGCATGTTCGGCAGCCATATTTAGAACAATATTTGGCAATCATTATAATCATGAAAATCATGGCGCGATGCGTATTTAAACCACGAAGCCCATTTGGCGTTTAGCGCTCGGTTTGAGCGCGCTCTCGTCAGTCAGGGCCGTCACCATATGACTAGGTGACTGCAGCGGGCGAAAGCTATGCTGGCGCATGACGGTTGCAAAGTCGCCCGGTGTGAGCTGATCCAGGCGGCGGACTAGGCCGATATCCCCGGTACTTGGCGCTGCCAAACCCAGCTGGTTGCAACAATGGATCAGCATTTGTTCGGCTTGCGTTGGGCGTAGGTAGTCAAAACATAGTTTCAGGTCAAACCGGCGCAGGGCTGCGACGTCCAGCGTACCCATTAGGTTGGTGGTTGCAATCAGGAGACCACTGAACGCCTCGATTTGGGTCAGCATTTCATTGACTTGCGACAGTTCCCAGCGGGCGCGTGCTTTTTGGCGGCTTTGCAAAAAACTGTCCATTTCATCTATCAACAACAAGGCTCCTTCATCCTGCGCTTGCGTAAACGCCTGCGCGATTCTTTTTTCGCTACCGCCCACATACTTATCGAATAAGTCCGAGGCGCGCCGCATTTGCAGTGGCATCTGAAGTTGATCAGCCAACCACCGGGCGAACGCAGTTTTGCCGGTGCCGGGAGGGCCGTACAAGCACAGCCGTCCGCATTGGTGCATTGTCAATTGATGGGTAATCGCCTGTAAATTTTCTTTGGAGTTGATGTAATCGGGGTTATACACAGCGGGTAAACACGAAGCGTTTTGGCGGGCGATCCCTGTATAGCCTTGAGCCAACAGAGTGTGGTTGATCAACAGCTCCAAGGAGCTGGCGGCCGTCTCGGCATCAATCTGGCTACGGACGCTGTGAATGACTTTGCTGGCACGCGCAACTACAGCTGGCGAAAGGTTCTCGGAGTCGGCCATGCGCGCTACCGCAGGCGCCGCTAACATGCCGTTACAGGTAGATTCAATGATGCGCTGGCGCTGGGCTTTTGGTGGAATGGACAGTTCCAGCACTACATCGAAGCGGCGCACATAGGCCGGGTCTACGGACGCGGTGTTGCATACCCAAATAGTAATCAGGGCATTTTGCTCCAATAGTCGGTTGATATGCCCCTTGATAGATGGCTTCTCTTTGCCGGATAGAAATACAGAAAACTTACCGGTGTTGAATACATCTTCAGCTTCGTCAAACAGCAGCATGGCTTTGCGCTGCTTTAATAATCCATTTGCTGCATTCAAAGCTTTGATTCGGTGTGCACCGCTCATGGCATCACCATCTTCGTCTTCGCTGCTGACTTCGTATAAGTCGCTGCCGCAGTCTTGTGCCAATAATTTGCTTAACTGTGTCTTGCCGGTGCCGGGTGGTCCATATAAAAAGATGTTTACGCCCGCAGCAGAAGTTTCGGTGGCTTGCTTCAAATAGGGGCGCAAGATTTTCAATGTTTTGCCAACATGGCCGTAGTCTTCCAACTTCAAGTGGGCTGGTTCGGCTTTGTAAATCATGTGTTGCAACCAAGATTCCGGCTGCACATCGTCATCTATCAATTTGGCATGTAGAGATTCAGACAAAAGTTTGAGCTTGTCATCCAAGGTATCTGAATAGCCGCTGTTAATGGTTAACAAGCTCGATTGCGCTAAACGTGCTTGGGGATGTAAGGCCTGACGGATGGCAGTCAGTGGTATATCCAAAATCGTGCTGAGCGCGTGCAAAACCTGCGACTTATCGAGATCGCCCAAACGTGCAGCGCCTAGTTTGAGTTTGTGGTTGGCTTTAAGCAAGACACTGAATTCGATGATGCGTACCTCCACCGGATGGAGTCCTATCAAGTCCGCCACCCGTTGTACGTTGCGCGCTAAGACTTCAGGCGTTTGATATTCGTTGGCTCGGCCTTCGATGGCGCGAAGTCGGGCTATCCAAAGCTTTTGCAGACGTGCTGGGTTTTCATCCGCCGGTTCTTCTTGCGGCAATGCATGCGCTAAACCTAAGGCCGGCCCTAGTCTTTGGAGTTCATAGGTAATGGAGCTGCGCCAACTATCGCTGCCATCTAACAGCACCAGCATACGCAGTAGCCAGAGTTGAAGGAGCTCAGGTAGCAAAGCGTGCTTGGAGTGTGCGGATACTTGGCTGCGTTTGCTTCTTCGTGAAACGGTCATGTCGACTCCCTGTTTGAGCGATCAATTCTCAACAGGCAGGCGTCAAACTGTGTCGGATAGGCGAAAAAAAAGCCACGGGCACAGCGTGCCGTGGCGTTTCAATGCAGCGTTGCAGGATTAAGGCATCAAGCCTGGCGCCCTTTAATGCTATCGGCCAGCACACACAAAATCTCAAACATCATGGTCGCGCCTACCAGCGCGGTGTTGCCGCTGGGGTCAAACGGTGGCGAGACCTCCACCACATCACCGCCGACCAAATTCAGTCCGCGCAGGCCGCGTACCACTTGCTGCGCTTCCAGCGTGGTCATACCGCCGATCTCAGGGGTGCCGGTGCCGGGGGCATAGACAGGGTCTAGCGCGTCGACGTCAAAGCTGACGTAGGTGGCGCCCGTGCCCGCTACGCGGCGCGCTTCGGCGATGGTGGCTTCTACGCCCAGGGCGTTGAACTCGTCGATGTCGATCACGCGGATGCCTTGTTCCTGGCCCCAGGTGTCTTCGGCATCGCTATAAAGCGCGCCACGGATGCCGATTTGCACCGTGCGCTTGGGGTCCAGAAGGCCTTCTTCAATGGCGCGTCGAAACGGCGTGCCGTGTGTGTACTTGAAGCCGCCGAAGTAACCGTCCCAGGTGTCGGTGTGCGCATCAAAGTGCACCATGCCCAAGGGGCCGGTTTGCTTAACCAACGCGCGCATGACCGGAAGCGACACCAGATGGTCGCCGCCAATGGACAGGGGCGCGATGCCCGCGCCGCAGACGCCGTCAAAAAAGGTTTCGATGCGGGCTAAGGAATCCATCAGGTCTACCGGGTTGACGGGGGTGTCGCCCAGGTCCGCGCAGTTGCACAAGCCAAAGGGGCCGATGCCGCTGGCGCGGTTGACGTTGCGGATCATGGTGGAGATGTCGCGCACCTGGCGCGGGCCGTGGCGCGCACCAGGGCGGTTGGTGGTGCCACCGTCCCACGGAATGCCGACCAG
>Ga0194037_1002803_pt1 | contig 11173 bp, 10 predicted proteins | sample JunL306m_MetaG_FD_148653 | JGI IMG/M metagenome (GOLD analysis project Ga0194037, IMG submission 148653) | Anoxic zone freshwater microbial communities from boreal shield lake in IISD Experimental Lakes Area, Ontario, Canada - Jun2016-L304-6m | ecosystem: Environmental > Aquatic > Freshwater >...
AACCATTGGCACCTGCTACTCCTTGTGCGCCGAGAACAAGTTTCTTATTTCCCTTAGGACAAGTTGATGTTCCAGGGTGAGTGACAACCTTTGTTTTTGAATTAACGCAGACGAGATAGCCACCTGATGAGGTATTGAGAACCCCTGCCGCCTGCACACTGACTCCGCCGATTAACAGGGCAAAGACAAGAAGAGCAAGGGATGTTTTCTTTTGGGTAAGAATTGAAAAGAACATTGAAGTAGTAACTGTAGTTTTCATGGAGTTCTCCTCAAAGAACATAGTCGGCTCGGCAATATCGTCAAGTCACTACTTCTTCCTACGGTCACCTAAGGAAAGGTCGACCTTGAGAAATGCAGGCCATTTTATCTGTGGCGAATACTAACAGCCCCCCCAATTTCAAGAATCTTGCCTGCAGGTTTTGCTCCATTTTTAGTATTAATTTGGTATGAATTGTTTGCCTACACCTGCAATTTAAGCGCACTAGATTTTGTCAGTGGCAGGTGGAACAATACGTTTTGAATACAACTACATATGGAACTTACGCTCATTCTCATGAGTTCTTACTGGTGGCGGGTGAAGGATTTGAACCTTCGAAGGCAGAGCCGGGGGATTTACAGTCCCCTCCCATTGGCCGCTCGGGCAACCCGCCAGGGTCAAGATCTCGTACGGCGCTGAACAGATTAGTGGAATGCACCTATTTATTAGTAATCGTCTTTATGGCCCAGGGCTAATTCGGCCTTTATAACCCTTTGGTAAATACTGGCAAAATGATTGCATCTGCTCTTGACGGCCTTCCCCGCCTGTCGTACTCTCGCCATACATGTCAGACAATAGCGCGAGACATTAAGAAACCCACGAAAGGGAGTAACTGTGAAGGGGACTACGGATATGGATTCCCAGCAGGGAAATTTCATCGAAAATATTAAAGAAGGCTCACTATCTCGACGCCAGATTCTAAAGACCGCAGGGGCCCTTGGCATCGTTGGCACAACCGGATCATTTTTTGATTCAGCTTCAGCAGCCACAGTTTCCCCTGAAGGCTACTTAGCAACAATCAAGCCTCGCCGCGGTGGCAACATGACTATCGGTATTGGCTTTGGTGTCGGTGCATCTAATGACCCGCATGTTTCACCAGCTGGAGACCAAAACGTTATTAGAAACTTTAACGTCTTCAACTTGCTCTTCTGGAATGACAAGACTGGTGCCCTAAAGCCAGCACTTGCTACCAGTGCAACAGCAAATTCTGATGCAACTCTTTGGACAATTAAATTGCGTTCAGGCGTTACATGGCACGATGGATCTGCATTCACTGCAGATGACGTTGTGTACTCGCTTAAGCGCATTGTTGATCCAGCTACAAATGCACTTGGTGCTTCAACACTTGCAATGGTTGATGCAGCAAATATTCGCAAGATTGATAACCTCACACTCGAGGTACCAATGAAGTTCCCATTCTCAGTACTTCCTGATCAGCTTGCTACAAAGGGAATGTCAATCGTTAAAGATGGCGCTACGACTTTTGATCCACCAATCGGTACAGGTGCATTCAAGCTTGTTAGCGGCGATAAGAACCGCATCATCCTTGAGCGCAATGACAACTTCTGGGTTAGCGGAATGCCTTATCTAGATATGGTAACTATCGTTAACGTTATGGATGCAACAGCGCGTATCAACGGTGTTAGAACTGGAAAGCTTGACACAATTTATCCAGTTGATGCAGTTGGAGCGGCTTCAGTTGCGAAGGATCCTAAGGTAATAACTTTCGTAAACAAGACACGTACTTACTTGCCTTTGTATATGAATGCTGCAGTTAAGCCATTCGCTGATGTTCGCGCACGCCAAGCAATGAAGCTTGCAACCGACCGTGAATCAATGAACCGCGTTTCTTACGCTGGAAAGGGCTATATCGGAAACGATATGTTCGGAATCCTTGATTCTGGCTATCCAACTGATATCAAGCAGACTTCATACGATCCAGAGAAAGCTAAGGCACTTTGGAAAGCCGCAGGAAATTCAAATGTGAAGATTGAACTCTGGACCGCAGATCAGTGGCCAGCACAGCAATCATCTGCAACTGTTTGGGCACAGCAAGCTAAGAAGGCTGGAATCAACGTTACGTTGAAGACTTCCCCTGCTGATCAATTCGACTCAAAGGTTTATGGAGTTAAGCCATTCTCACAGGATTATTGGAACTACCGTCCAATTCTCACAATGTGGCAAGAAGCATTTAACCCAGACTCTGAGTATTTCAAAGTCCAAAATTGGGGACCAGAGAAGACACAGAAGCTTTACAAGCAAGCTGTGGGTACTGGAGATCCAAAGCTACGCGATGAAATCACAAAAGAGATGCTAACTATCTTCCATAACGAAGGTCCTTACATCGTTTGGGGATTCCAAGCTAGCCCTGATATCTATACATCACGTATTGCTGGTCAGGAAAATAGTTCCGTCCGCGGTTTGAATGGTTTCCACTTGGAAACATTCTTTATTAAGCCGCTGTAACGGAAACACACAGTTAATTAAGAATGGGACGCTACCTTCTTCGTCGGAGTGCACTTGCAATCGCATCGCTCTTCGCGCTGACGACCCTAGTTTTTGTAGGAGTTAATTTCCTTCCAGGAGATCCTGCAACTGCAGTACTAGGAAAGTCGGCGACACCGGAGAAGGTAGCTTCTATTCAAAAAGCTCTTGGATTAAATAAGCCAATTTGGGAGATGTACACAAATTGGATTACACATGCTCTACAACTTGATTTTGGACATTCTTTAACCTATGGGACGGGTGCTTATGGGTATTCCGATGCAGTGCAAGGAACGGCTGTATCGGAACTCATAGGCGGTTCACTTAAGAACACTGCAATTCTTGCAAGCGTTTCAATGATTTTGCTTATTATCGTTTCACTATCTCTAGGCGTTTACTCTGCCATGCACCGGGGCTCTATCGCTGATAGCGGAGTTCAGTTCTTCGGATTGTTCTTTCTTGGCCTTCCAGAGTTCGTCCTAGGTGCATTGATTATCATTACTTTTGCCTTCTACTGGCCAATACTCCCCGCAATTTCACTTGATGTAACTCCAAAAAACCTCGTCCTTCCAGTGTTAACTCTGGTCTTGGTAATGATGGGTTCCACGGTGCGACTTGTTCGCGTTGGAGTAATTGAAGTTCTTAAAACAAATTACGTTGTCACCGCTCGACTACGAGGCATTCCAGAGCGCAGAATAATTATGCGTTATGTGATTCCAAATGCCATCGCACCAGTTATGCAGGTTTTTGCTATCGCAACTGGTCTCTTTGTGGGCGGTGTTGTTGTTGTTGAATATCTATTTGGATATCCCGGAATTGGAACTGGCTTTGTAAGCGCCGCATCTGGTCGCGACTATCCAGTCGTGCAGGCCTATGCCGTTGTCCTCGGATGTACTTACATTGTTGCGAATTTTGCTGTTGATCTAATTGCACTTCTCACTAATCCCAAGATGCGCGCAAAGGCTACTTCATGAGTTCAACCCGTAAGAAGCAGAGCTTTAGATCATATTTCTCTGTGACAGGTTGGATTGGTCTTTCCATGACACTGTCAGTTCTTTTGATTGCATTGATCGGCCCGCTGGTTACGCCTCAAAACCCAGATGATTTACTTGGACTGCCTTTTGATGTGTCACAGCCAGGTGCGCTGTTTGGTTTTGATTCATATGGTCGCGATTCATTTAGCCGCTTTTTAGCTGGCGGAAGATACTCACTTGTTGTTGCAATTATCGGTTACTTGGTTGGAGCATCTTTAGGTTTAACACTTGGTCTTCTCGCTGCATATTCAAGGGGTTGGGTGGATGCAGCACTAGCATGGACAAGCGAAGTGCTAATCGGCTTCCCAGCACTTGTCTTAATGCTTCTATTGGTTGCTGGACTTGGCACTAGCTTCTGGGTACTGGTTGTAGCACTTGCTAGTGTCAATGTTCCACGCATCTTAAGAATCGTTCGGGCATCGGGTAGAGAAGTTAGAGATGCTGCATATGTTGAAGTCGCCGAGGCCCGCGGAGAACCCCGTCGCTACATAATGTTTAAAGAGATTTTTCCATCAGTTCTACCCGCATTCTTAGTTGATGCCGGTGTGCGTATTCCCGCCTCAATTTTGTTGGTAGCTAGCCTTAGTTTCCTAGGTCTTGGAATTCAACCCCCCGCTTCAGATTGGGGATTGATCATCTCTGAAAATCGTGTTGCGTTAACTGTGCAACCACTGGCAGTAATGGGCCCAATCGTCGCACTCGCACTGTTAATGATTGGCGTGAACTTGGCACTTGATGGATTTAAGGGAAATAAATCTTCATACCGACGGGACATTAGCTAATGTCAGTTACGCAACACAGTGCAACTGGAAATTCAAATCTCCTAGTTGCCAATCAACTTCAGGTGCAGGGAAATGACGGCACCTTCACAATTATTGAAGGCGTTGATTTAGTTATTCCAAAAGGTCGAACTTTAGGCATTGTTGGAGAATCTGGTTCAGGTAAGACAACTGTTGCTATGGGCCTACTTGGTTTTAGCCGTGAAGGAACTCGTATCTCAGCCGGTTCAGTTTCTCTCAATGGTGAAAATATTCTTTCGCTCTCCCCTGCTGATCTGCGTGCACGACGCGGGCGAGATATTTCTTATGTTCCGCAGGATCCTTCAACGGGATTACATCCTGGAATTCGCATAGGAGTCGCACTCCGCGAAATGCTCAGTGTTCATACCAACAATGTCGAAAATATAGATGCCCGCGTCGAACAGGTATTACGTGAGACTCAACTGCCCACAGACGCAGAATTTCAGCGCAGATATCCCTTTGAATTAAGTGGCGGTCAGCAACAGCGCGTAGCAATTGCATTGGCCCTTGTCTGTCGCCCATCAGTCATCATCATGGACGAACCAACAACAGGCTTAGATGTAACTACGCAGGCACGTTTAATTGAGGTAATTAGAGATCTAGTGCGAGTGAATGGGACTTCACTGGTTTATGTAAGCCACGATCTAGGTGTCGTCCGATCATTAGCTGATGATGTTGCAGTTATGTACGGTGGTCGAATAGTTGAACAAGGGCCTGTCGATGAAGTTTTCATGAACCCTATGCACCCGTACACACGTGGATTGCTCGAAGCAGTTCCTCGCGCATTGACAAAGGCTTTTAAGCCTCGAGCTATCGCTGGCGACGCCGTTGAGCCATGGGATTGGCCAACTGGTTGCCCCTTTGCTCCACGCTGTTCTCATCACAGTCCCGAATGCGATGTTTCGATGCCTGCTCCAGTTTGGCCAAAAGAGTCACACATGCTCCGTTGTATAAATTTTGAAAATGCGCTTAAGCAGAAAACCACGCTTGAACCAGTCGAGAGAAAGAATGATCACCTCGACGCTGGTGGGCAGAAGGAAAATGTTCTAACTATTAATAATCTCCATGCAAATTACAGTCGGTCGAAATTATTAAAAGGTAAGAAAATAGTTGATGCAGTAAATGATGTCTCATTCGATGTCGAGGCTGGATCCTGTTTAGCAATAGTTGGTGAAAGTGGATCTGGAAAATCAACGACGCTACGTTGTATCGCAGGACTCCACGAGCCTCGCCTTGGCGTCATGGAGTTTAAAGGTGAAGTTCTTGCAGGACGTGCACGACAACGTCATGGTGATATTCGCCGACTTGTCCAAATCGTTCCCCAAAATCCAGACTCATCGCTGAACCCAAAAATGACTGTGGGAGAAATTATTGAACGCCCATTGGCGCTTTATTCACGAGTTCCAAAGGAAGCACGACATCAGCGGGTATTAGAACTGCTCGAACTGGTGCACTTGCGCCCAGCGATGGGTGCTCGGTATGCCAGTGAACTCTCCGGCGGAGAAAAACAACGTGTTGCAATCGCCCGTGCACTTGCCGCAGAACCATCACTTCTTCTCTGTGATGAGGTTGTTTCGGCCCTAGATGTGGCAGTTCAAGCAGGTATTTTAGACCTACTTGAAGAGCTGCGTAATGACCTCGGAATGACATTGGTTTTTGTCACTCATGACCTGGGTGTGGTGCGTTCGATTGCGTCGCAAGTTGTCGTGATGAAGAATGGCCAAGTGGTTGAAACTGGAACGACGAAGGAGATCTTCGAAAATCCACGTGATACATACACACAGGAATTACTAGGCGCTATTCCACATCTACGACCAACTGATTACCCAGGAGCACCCGAATGACCGCTTCATCAAATGAAATAACCAATCAACTTCGCAACGTTTGGCAGGACGAAAAAACAGCAATTGGTGCGTGGGTCTTATCCCCAGATCCAATACTTGCTGAAGCGACTGCGTTGGCTGGTTACGACTGGGTCTGTATCGATGCGCAACATGGCTGGTTTGGTTTACATGATCTTCCTGCATTAATTCAGGCAGTTGCACTGGCAGGTGCAGCACCGATTGTTCGTGTTCCTGCAAATGAAACTTGGCTTATTGGTCGTGCATTAGATGCCGGCGCATTCGGAGTTATGGTTCCACTGGTTAATTCCGCACAAGAAGCCGCTAAAGCGGTTGCAGCTTGTCGATACGCGCCAACTGGTGGTCGAAGTGTCGGTGCCTTTCGCCCTGCTCCAGGAATTGCAACAACTTTACGCCAAGCAGATCGTGAAGTTATCTGCATGGTGCAGATTGAATCTAAAGCTGCAGTTGAAAACATTGAAGAAATCTGTGCAGTACCAGGACTTGATGCTGTCTATATCGGACCTGGAGATCTCTATTTATCGCTGGGTCATAAATCAAAGTCGGAAACAGATCCAAATATTCTCTTTAAGATTAGAGATACTGCTTTGCGAAATGGAGTAATGCCAGGAATGCATGGCGAAACTGGAGAAGAGGCTCGCTGGGCTGTTGAAAATGGCTTTAAACACACAACTACTGGCGTAGATATTGACTTCTTGCATCGTGAGGCTCGTAAAGCACTTGCAATTGCTAAGGGAGTTGAGGAATCAAAACTTGGTGCTCACTCATGGCTCAATGGTGTTCCGCGTGCTGCAGTTGAAACTGGCTCACCTGACTTAATTCGTTAGGCGAGCCCCTCTTTTCTTGCTTCTCTTTTAGTACTCCATCTGGTTGTAATAGCGGCGTGTAGTCAATGGGTGATTACGTTTGTGCTCTAAGTGCGCACTTACACGCTCAAGAACTGCAGATAGCAAAGCTTGCGAGATCAAAGTTCGAGTTAAATCTGAAATTCCCTCGAGTTTGAACTGCTTCGTATCAATCACACTTACAACTGTTGAGATTTTACTTACAAAGTTCTCGACACGATCCATTACTGGGCGGAGTGCATCTTCACCTTTAAAGAGAATAACGCTGACATCTTTTTCAACGAGCTCTAAAGTTCCGTGGAAGAAATCTGAACCGTGAATTGGACGTGTACGAATCCACTGCATCTCTTCGAGAATGCACATTCCGTAATAGAAAGCTTCTGCCCATGTAGAACCGGCACCAGAAACGATGTGATACTTGTGATCAGCGATAACTTGAGCAAGCTTTTCAGCCTGTGCTTCAAAATCAGCTTTCACTTGCACCAATACAGTTGGAAGCTTCAAAATATCTGCAACAACACTGTCGTACTCTGCAAACTCACCTTGAGATTTCATTACAGAAAGCGCAACTAGAAGCGACTGCAAATAGAAAGATTCTGAAGATGTGTCATCTTCACCAAAGTTAACAAATGAATAATCAGCCTTCTGTGCGAGTGGGCGATCCGCATATCCGGTGAAAGTTATAACCTTTGCGCCACGTGCTTGGCAGTATTCAAGTGCAGCGATACTCTCCTTGGTCTTGCCTGATAGCGACGGCATAATCACGATTGATCCAGCACCTAACGCAACATTTCCATCAAGTACCAACTCTGCGGGATCACATTGAAAAGTTGGGAACTTGGATTTTGATTTAAGCAACCCTGCAGCAGGCAGCATCAAAATACCAGCACCACCAGTTCCTAAGAAAAAGAGATTCTTTGAACCGCTCGAAATGAGATTTGAGATGGTCTTATCAATTTCAGCTGCCATTGAAACGGCGCCGGTCTGGATATTGATATAACGTTTTTCATCAAAATTAAACATTGTCCGCCCCTTTAGTTTGAGTATTACCTTGCATTCTTGGCATGATCATTACTTTCATGGCATCCTTGAAATTACCGTGGTCCATTGCATCTAATAAGCGATCCAATGGAATGCGATCAGTTACAAGTGCGTCCACGTTGACGCGTCCAGTCGATACCAAATCAAGTGCAATTGAGTGCGTAAATGGGTTATTAAATGAGCCCTTGATAGTTATTTCGGCATCATTTACCCAGAACGGGCTTATTGGAATGCTGTCGAACTTTGAGCAGCATCCAAACCACATGACCGTTCCGCCGCGCTTTACAAGCGAAAGGGCGGTCAGTGCAACACCGCTGTTTCCACTTGCTTCAAAGACAATATCGGCTCCAAGGCCTTTGGTGTGGCTCCAGATTATTTCTTGAATATCTTCACTAGGGGCAATTGCGATATCTGCACCAAGTTGAAGCGCTAGTTTTTGTCGAACTGGATTTGGTTCGACCACGATAATCTTTGAGGAACCACTAATTCTTAAAAGCTGGACAAGGCACACACCCATGGGGCCGCCACCCATAACAATTGTTGTATCACCAAGTTTAACCTCAGCCAATTGCGCACCACGAATTGCACATGACAATGGCTCTAGCATTCCTCCGGCTTCAAATGACATCGAGTCAGGCATTACATATGCATTTTGTTCGGGTACTGCAGAGAACTCCGCGTATCCACCGGAACGTGTGATTCCCAGTGGCGTCAGTCCTGCACACAGATGAACGTTTCCTCGCCGACAGAAATCGCATACGCCGCACACAACATTTGGATCTACTGCTACGCGATCCCCAACTTTAATAGTCTTAACTGCAGAACCGATTTCTACAACGGTTCCGGCATATTCATGGCCCAAAGTAATTGGGAAATCCATGGGATAAACACCCGCAAAAATATGTCGATCTGTTGCGCAGATTCCGCAAGCTTCAACTTGAACGACTACTTCATTTTCTAGAGGGACAGGGTGTTTTCCCTCTCCCATTTCAAGTTGGTTAACACCGGTGATTAAAGCTCTTTTCATCGTGCGGCCAACGCTTCTGCGACAACAGATTCAATCGAGTGATCTGGTTCGTACTTAAGTAAGTTGCGCGACTTTGTAAGGTCAAAAGTATATGAATGGAAACTCGGCAAAGGCACATTGACAGTGGTGCGACCAAGCTTTTCAGCAACTACCTTTGACATCTCTACATAAGTGAATGAACGCGGCCCACATACGTTGAAGATTTCACCGGTGACTTTGGAGTTAATTGCTAAGAGACATGCTTTGGCAGCATCTCGGGAATCAACCACATGCTCATAAAACGGGGAGCCATCCTCTTCAAGAAGGACCGGGATAGCGTCTGAGCCGGTTAACTCAGCTTTCTGAGCTGGTGCCATTGCATCGAGCCACATCGGCATTGAGAAGAGGTCCAAGATTTCATGGGATGAAAAGACCCAAGAAAAACGCAGCATGACATAGTCAATTTCAAATTGGCGTGCGCCGTGTGCCACTAAATCTTCACACAAGACCTTTGTAATGCCATAGAAATTAGTTGGCTCGGGAAGCGTTGTTTCGGCGATGGTAGTTGGGTACGTGCGCTGACTAAAGCCCGTTCCGTAAATCGCATCAGTACTGACATGCACTAAGCGAGCACTTGGCTTGGTATCCCGAATTGATTCCAAAATATTGTACGTGCCAATTAAGTTTGCACTCAACAGCTCATCATCGGTAAATGGTGGCATTAGTGCTGCAAGGTGGCATACAACATCGATTCCTTGCATCGCTTTATCAACTGTTGAACGATCTGAAATAGTTCCGGTAACTGCTTCAACTTTATCTGCCCAGTCTGCTGTGCTGCTGGTATTTCCACGTTGAATTGTTCGGACCTGATGACCCTGTTCGAGCAACATCGGAACTAAGAGCTGTCCAACTCTTCCTGTTGCACCTGTTACTAGAACCTTCATCATATTTCCTCTCGTTGGTTTTTCATTTCAAAGAACACGTGCCGAAAAATCTTCAAATGCTTGAACCCAGGCACCTAAATGCAAGCAGGCTTGCGATGCCATAGTCGTTGCCTTTGCCATCGCATCTGCCATGGAGCTTCCTTTTAATCTTTCGCTTATAAATGCTGCGGCATATGTATCTCCAGCGCCGCAAGTATCAACAACTTCTACCGCCGTTGCCTGGGAGATAGTGCGTTCGCCATTTTCAAATACAACACTTCCAAATTCACCACATGTAATTACTACTGTTTTTAGGCCGGCATTAATTGCTTTGGCAGCGAAAGCATTTAACTCCTCAGAACCAGGTTTTAAATTAGAGGAGTAGAAACCGATTGCAATGCCTTCTAAATCCTCAAGTTCACCTGTAGTTGAGAAGTCGTATGACATCGGCACACCAATTTGCGCCAGTTTGCGGGCAATAGTCCGGTAGTTAGGGAGATTGGCTGCGTGGACATGCCTGACTCCAACAAGGTGTGCGAAATCTTCGGCGGTAGGTTCAAACTCTTCGCATGCGCCTTGCACTTCATTAAGGAGAAGTCGATCACCATGTGGCAAAACTTGGACATCGGTAGTTGCCGTAGCAGTTGACTTCACTTGCACTCGGCTGGTTATTACTCGCTCAGAGTCGAGGGTCTGTGTAATGCGTCTGCCGTGTGGATCATCACCAACAGCACCTAAATATTCGCTCACCCAACCCAGGCGCGAAAGAATTACTGCAACATTTAAAGCCTGTCCACCAACGGCGCTGACGCTATACGGCGGTAGATAAAGATCGATGCAGTTGTCGCCCATTGTTGCGACTTCAGGAACGGTAACTGTCATACGATCATTGTCATATTCTAATTATCGTCGGTTCGAATAAATGTAAATGTGAAGAGATCGCCCTTTAGATAAACTTTTGAAAATAAACAAATCTGACCGAATGAATCAAGGTTTGTTTCTGTAATCTCTAGCCAGGATTTTTTATCCAACCCTTTAGCTGCTGGTAGTTTGTTCGCTAACTCTTTAGGCAAATGCACAGCTTTCATCCCTGCGCGGGAAGCAACTGGCTTGTGACCTCGCTTAGCCATGACTGCTACTA
>Ga0194037_1002806_pt1 | contig 11168 bp, 9 predicted proteins | sample JunL306m_MetaG_FD_148653 | JGI IMG/M metagenome (GOLD analysis project Ga0194037, IMG submission 148653) | Anoxic zone freshwater microbial communities from boreal shield lake in IISD Experimental Lakes Area, Ontario, Canada - Jun2016-L304-6m | ecosystem: Environmental > Aquatic > Freshwater >...
ACCTTTTTGTTGTTTTAATAATTGAATATTATTAATGTCTCCCTTATTAAGAACATAAAATGTTTATTATCATTTGAGGTTGTTAAAACACCTGCTATCTTTGCGAAGATTTTACAAAACAATTACACTCTAATACAGACGATTGTATGAATTGGAAACATTATTTTACCACTTCCATTGGTAAAAAGCTACAGATGGCATTTACCGGGTTGTTCCTCATTGTATTCCTTGTTGTTCACTGCTATGTCAATGCCCAGATTTTTTACATGGACGCAGGCGTGAAGTTCAACGAAGCCGCTCACTTTATGGGCACCAATTTTCTGATCCGCGTTACTGAGATCGGTTTATTCTTTTTCTTATTCCTGCATATTCTTCAGGGTCTCGCTTTATGGTTCAAGAATATGGCTCGCCGTAGTGAACGATATTCTGTAAAAGCTGGTTCCGCTACCAGTCCTTGGTACAGACGTTCTATGGGTTTATTGGGTACATTGATACTCATGTTCCTCATTATTCACCTATACGATTTCTGGGCTCCTAACAGATACTCACAAACTTTCGGTGCAGGTGAATTGAACTTGTTCGAAAGAATGAGAGACGAATTCTCTGAAATGTGGGTAGTGATAGTATATGTATTGGGTTGCTTCTCTTTAGCTTGGCACTTGATACATGGTTTCTATAGTGCATTCCAAACACTGGGTCTCACAACATCTAAATACAAGGGTATCATCAAATGTGTAGGTATCGGTTTCGCAATAATCGTTCCTATCATCTTCGCTTTGATGCCTATTGCTTTCAACATGGGTTGGGTAAAATAATTCTATTAAAAATTTAAATTTCGATTTCCTGATATGACACTTAATTCTAAAATACCTGCTGGTTCGTTAGAGTCGAAATGGAAAACATATAAATCTACTTGTAAGCTGGTTAACCCTGCTAACAAACGTCATTTAGAGATCATCGTTGTCGGTACCGGTCTTGCCGGTGCTTCAGCTGCTGCTTCCTTGGGCGAGTTGGGTTATAAAGTAAAAGCTTTCTGCTTTCAAGATAGTCCGCGTCGTGCACACTCTATTGCAGCGCAAGGTGGTATCAATGCCGCTAAGAATTACCAAAACGATGGTGATAGTACTTACCGTTTGTTTTACGATACTGTAAAAGGTGGTGACTATCGTGCTCGCGAATCCAACGTTTATCGTTTGGCTGAGGTGAGTGCCAATATCATCGATCAGTGCGTAGCACAGGGTGTTCCTTTTGCTCGTGAATATGGTGGTTTGCTCAGCAACCGTTCTTTTGGTGGTACTCAGGTACAACGTACGTTCTATGCTGCCGGACAAACCGGTCAGCAATTATTGATAGGTGCTTATCAGGCGCTGGAGCGTCAGATAGCTTTGGGCAATGTGACCATGTATTCTCGTCACGAAATGCTCGAAGTGGTAAAGATAGATGGTAAGGCTCGTGGTATCATTGCCCGCGATCTGGTTACCGGTGCAACTGAACGTCACTTCGGTCATGCTGTCTTATTATGTACAGGTGGTTACGGTAACGTTTTCTATTTATCTACTAACGCTATGGGTAGCAATGTCACTGCTGCTTGGAAAGCTCACAAACAAGGTGCTTTCTTCGGTAACCCTTGCTTTACTCAAATACATCCTACTTGTATCCCGGTTAGTGGCGATCACCAAAGTAAACTGACTTTGATGTCAGAATCACTGCGTAATGATGGCCGTATTTGGGTGCCTAAAAAACAAGCTGATAATCGTAAACCTAACGAGATTCCTGAAGAAGAAAGAGATTACTACCTGGAAAGAAGATACCCTGCATTTGGTAACCTAGTACCTCGCGATGTGGCCAGCCGTGCTGCCAAAGAGCGTTGCGATGCTGGTTATGGTGTAGGTGCCTCTAAGATGGCTGTTTATCTCGATTATGCTTCTGCTATCGAAAGGTATGGTAAGATAGAAGCTAACAAACAAGGTATTGCTAATGCTAGTGCTGATACTATCCGTTCATTGGGTAAAGATGTGGTGAAAGAGAAATATGGCAACTTGTTTGAAATGTATGAAAAGATAACAGGCGAAAATCCTTACGAAATACCAATGCGTATTTATCCTGCGGTTCACTATACAATGGGTGGCTTATGGGTAGATTACGAACTGATGACTACTGTTCCTGGTTTGTATGCATTGGGCGAAGCTAACTTTAGCGATCATGGTGCTAACCGTCTGGGTGCTTCTGCATTGATGCAAGGTCTGGCTGATGGTTACTTTGTAATTCCTTATACTATGGGTAATCGCTTAGCTGACGATATCAGCACCAAAGCTATACCTACCGATCATCCAGCTTTTGCAGCTGCTGAAAAAGAGGTGAATGATCGTATTCAACGTCTTATGAGTATCAAAGGTACAGAGAGTGTAGAGAGCTTCCATAAGCGTCTGGGTAAGATCATGTGGGACAAATGCGGTATGGCTCGTAACGAACAAGGACTGAAACAAGCAATAGAAGAGATACGCGCGCTCAAGAAAGAATTCTGGAGTAATGTTCGTATTCCTGGCGATATCAATGAGTTCAATCCTGAATTAGATAAAGCTGGTCGTGTGGCCGACTTTATCGAACTGGGCGAACTGATGTGTATGGATGCACTTAACCGCAACGAAAGTTGTGGTGGTCACTTCCGCGAAGAGTATCAAACAGAAGATGGTGAAACACTGCGTCAGGATGATAAATACATGTACGTGGCTGCTTGGGAATACAAAGCTGATAGCCAATTCGAATTACATAAAGAAGATCTGATTTACGAAGTAGTTCACCCTAGTCAACGTTCTTATAAATAATTAGCCCAATCGACAAATAAACGGTATGGAACATTATACAATGAATTTAACGCTCAAGATTTGGAAGCAAAAAAATGCTAACGAAAAAGGTCGTTTCGAAACTTATCCGGTAAAAGGTATTTCTTCTGAAATGTCTTTCCTAGAAATGTTCGACGTGCTGAATGAGCAACTTATAGCAGAAGGTAAAGAACCTATAGCTTTCGATCACGATTGCCGCGAGGGTATCTGTGGTATGTGTAGCATGTATATCAATGGTCGTGCACATGGCCCTTGGCATCAAACTACTACTTGCCAGTTGCACATGCGCGAGTACAAAGATGGTGATACTATCGTAGTAGAACCTTGGCGTGCAAATGCTTTCCCGGTTATTAAGGATCTAGTAGTAGACCGTACCGCTTTCGATCGTATCATACAAGCGGGTGGTTATATTTCTGTCAATACAGGTAATGCTGTAGATGCAAATGCACTGCCTATCGAAAAGCAAAAAGCCGATGAATCTTTCGCTGCTGCTGCTTGTATTGGTTGTGGTGCTTGTGTCGCTGCTTGCCCTAATGCTTCAGCTATGCTCTTCGTGTCTGCAAAAGTTACTCACTTGGCATTATTACCACAAGGCGATCCTGAGCGTAAGACTCGTGCTTTCAGCATGGTACATCAGATGGATAAAGAAGGTTTTGGTAGCTGTACTAATGTGGGTGCTTGCGAAGCGGAATGTCCTAAAGGCATCTCTTTAGAGAATATCGCCCGCTTGAACCGTGAATATCTGGGTACAGTATTCTCTGCCGAGGTACAAAAAGGATAGGATTTAAATAATTGATATTAATAAATCGTGAAAGGCTGCCTGTATCAGGTAGCCTTTTCTTATTTTAGTGCGATGATTAAGAAACTCACTCTGATGCTGCTCTGTATGTTTACAGCTGTAGCTTCTCAGGCTCAGCCGGATAGCAGCCATATACGTGTCAGCTTACTTACCTGTGGTGTAGGTGATGAGATATGGGAAACCTTTGGACATACAGGTGTACGCATAGTAGATAGTGTCCGCCATCTTGATGTGGTATATAATTATGGCACTTTCGACGGCTTTGATAAAGATTTCGAGATCAATTTCATGCGTGGCAAGCTGCTATATTATGTATCCATGGACTCATATCAGGGTTTTATGCAAGAGTATGTGATGGCCCAACGCAAGGTGGAGGAACAATTATTGCTACTCTCCGGTACTCAAAAGCAGGAAGTGTATACATTCCTCAGAGAGAATGCACTACCACAAAACCGAAACTACAAATACGATTTCTTCTTTGATAATTGTGCTACTCGAATTCGTGATATATTTCCTCGTGTACTGGGTAAGGATTTTCATTTTGCAGCTACAGTATCAAAAGACAGACCGCTTACTTTTCGCAATATCATCAATCAATATTTCTATCGTAAACACTGGGAGCGTGTAGGGGTCAATCTCTTATTGGGTAAGAAGATTGATAAAGTAATGACCAGTGAGGATATCATGTTCCTTCCTGATTATCTGCGAGATGGTGTAGGCGGTTCTACTGTCAATGGCACAAAAGTATCTGCTGTAGCTACGGTTATACTGCAAGGCAAAGCTACAGAGCCTGCCGGTACTAACGAGCCTATATATGTAATGCTGGCTGTATTGCTACTTACAATATTGGGTTTGTTCTACAAGCCATTGCATGTATTGGGTAAGGTGATGACGGTGCTGGTGATGCTGGTAACAGGTCTATTGGGTATACTGATGTTGTTCATGTGGGTAGGAACAGACCATCAGGCTTGCCAAAATAATCTAAATATTTTGTGGGCTTTACCAACCAATTTGATCGCTTTATTTGTCAAAAGGAAGGAACGTTATGCATCGCTGGCAATAGGGCTCATCATATTATCATTGTTATTGCACATATTCAAAGTGCAGGAATTACCGTTGTTAGAGATATGGCCTTTGTTGCTAAGTCTGCTTTGTATACACGGAATGGCCTATAAACGTAGCTCAGCAGCTGCATAAGCATGGAACAGATAACTATACATACAGCTCAGTTTCCGCAACTAGGCTACCGTAAGGTAGGTAGCGGTCCCAGCATAGTACTGCTACATGGGTTCCCTGCCAATGGAGAGCTTTGGCAGCAAGTATGGACAGACCTTGCTGCCTCATTTACAGTTATTGTGCCTGATATACCCGGTAGTGGTGCCAGCACATTTAGCGGCGAAAAGGTAAGTATGGAACAACTAGCTGATAGTGTTAAACTGATACTAGATCATGAAGGTATCAGAGAGACCATACTATTTGGGCACTCTATGGGTGGCTATATAGCTTTAGCATTTGCAGATAAGTATGGTACTATGCTTCGGGGCCTTTCCTTAGTACATTCTACAGCTTTAGAGGACTCTGAGGAGAAGAAAGAACTGCGCCTAAAATCCATTGAGCTATTGCGTAAAGGGGGTAAGGACCCCTTTGTGCGCCAAATGATACCCGGCTTATTTGCAGCCTCATTTTGTTTGGCTCATCCTGATGTTATTGCAGAGCAAGTGAACAGAGGCCTGCAATTAGATGTTAAAAGTATGATCGCATTTTACTTTGCTATGAGAGAGAGGTCAAACAAGGTGAATGTATTAAGAATGAGCAAATTTCCTATTCAATGGATAATGGGTAAAAAGGATAATATAATACCATATATGAAGGCTTTAGAGCAAAGTCATTTAAATGAGATAAATTTCGTATCTTTCTATATTGAAAGCGGCCATATGAGTATGCTGGAAAACCCCACTCAATTGAAAAATGACATTGCTGTGTTTAGCGAATATTGCTATAAACGTATATTTAGTACAAATTAGTAAATGAGGAATAGGCTATTAATATTATTGACAATGTGTTTGTTATGTCTGCAATTTCAGGCTAGGGCTACGCATATTGTTGGTGGAGAGATAACCTATAAGTATCAAAGCCAGGATTTTCAAGGTAATAATATCTACCAGATAACAGTTACTATTTATCAGGACTGTCTTACAGGATTGCCGGCTGCCATAGCACAAGATAATCCGGCTATTATTTCCATATTCAATCTGGATGATTCTATTGCACCTTATACCTATAGTTCATATACTAAGGAAGAGAATAGTGTATCTATAGTGCCTCCAAATTTCAATAACTCCTGTGTTAAAAACCCACCGCAACTATGTCTACAAAAGACAAGTTTTGTATTTACAGAAACGCTGCGCAAAAATCAAAAAGGTTATAGAGTAGTATATCAGCGTTGCTGTAGGAATGCCAGCATTTTGAATATCATCAACCCCAGCCAGCAAGGGGTAACATATGATTGTACGATACCTGCGGATGCTTATAATAACAGTGCTGTTTTTAAAAACTATCCACCTCAGATCATCTGTATCAATAACCCATTGGTATATGATCATAGTGCCACAGATATGGATGGAGATTCATTGAGTTATGAATTATGCCAAACCTATGGTGGTGGTAATATTGATAGTGTAAAACCATTTCCTAATTCGTTGAGTTATCCTAGTATTTTGTATAGGTCGCCATACTCGTATCTGATACCTATGGAGGGTAGCCCTTTGGTGCAAATAGACCCCACATCGGGTATGATCACTGGTACGCCAAATCTGCTGGGGCGTTTTGTAGTTACTGTTTGTTGCCATGAGTGGCGTAACCATGTGATGATCAATACAGTAAGGCGTGAGTTTCAGTTTGTGGTCACTAATTGTTCTAAAGCAGTGGTGGCAGACATACCTCAATATTCTGATCAGTATAATACTTATATAGTTGAGTGTAAGGGTTATACAGTACATTTTGAAAATACGAGTAAAGGTGGATTTGCTTATCATTGGGATTTTGGAGTAGCGGACCAACCGAATGATACATCCAGTGAATTTGAACCCACTTTTACATATCCAGATACGGGAGTATATATAGTAAAACTGGTAGTAAATAGAGGCAGTACCTGCCCTGATAGTATCAGCAGATTTGTAAAGATATATCCCACATTCAAGGCTGATTTTACAGATAGTGGTTTACTATGTCCTAATGCTTCCATACAATTCAATGATCTATCTGAAGCTACATATAAGCCTGTGAACAAATGGGCCTGGAATTTTGGTGATAGTACTTTCTCTAATTTGCAAGACCCAACGCATAGCTATTCGGTAGGTGGTAATTACTATGTAACACTGATATCTGAGACCGTAAAGGGCTGTATAGATACGGTAAAGAAATTGATACCTGTGGATATGTTCAAACCTTTTGCGGGTAATGATACCATAATAGTAAAAGGAGAGCGTATCTATTTTGATGCATCGGGTGGGTATACGTATACATGGTCGCCGGGAGATAATTTGAATGATACCAATATCTATAATCCGGTGGGATATTATCCTGATACGGGTAGATACTCTTACAGAGTGCATATTACGAGTTTGAATCAGTGTACGGGGTATGATAGTATTCATGTATGGGTGATAGGTCAGTCGGAGATATTTGTACCATCGGCATTCTCGCCTAATGGAGATGGGCTGAATGATGTTTTCAGGCCATTTGCTGTGGGGTATAAGGGCAATAATTATTTCAGAGTGTTCAACCGCTGGGGGCAAATGGTATTTGAGTCTACCGATTTTTCAAGAGGATGGGATGGGCGTTTTAACAGTACGGATTGCGACCTAGATACCTATTTCTGGGTAATAGACCTTATAGATCGTTTTGGGAAACCAAAACGTATAACCGGTGATGTGACCCTGGTGAGGTAAAGAAAACAAGATAATTATTATGATTGCAGATAGTGGCTGAAAGGTTACACTAGCTGCATTTTTTTTTGTGGTTACATCATTGTGTGATGTGATTGAAAATGAGCGTGTTGTGAGAATTCAAAAGTTACCCCGAAACGAGTTCGGGACTCCCCATATCTGTTTATTTTTTTTGAGGGTCGCATTAGGGTTACACTACTCTTATTCCGTGTCCAACATTTTCCTACTTTTCTTTTGCTTCGCCAAAAAAGGTAGCGTTGCTGAGGCAACAAAAGGGGTCCCGAAACGAGTTCGGGATTCCCCGAGTATGTTTTTTATTTTTTGAGGGTCAGATTGCGGCTCGGGGGCCGCAATGTCGGTAGAAGGGCCGGGGGACGGGAATTCTTATCGTCTTGTGTTTAGTATTTATTTCAAAGGTTACAATCTCTGTTATTTTTTTGTGTTACACCATTTTATTAAGTGCTTGATAATGTGTGGTTTGTGAGAATTCAAAAGTTACCCCGGAACGAGTTCGGGACTCCCCGAATCTGTTTGATTTATTTTTGAGGGTCGCATTTGGGTTACATGATAGTAATGCGAAACTTTTGTTTGATAGCTTGCAAGTGCTCAGGAGATCTCTTCCCGAATCAAGTTCGGGATCGAGATGACGGCCTTGATGAGGCAAAGGTTATATTAGGGTTACACTAGGCAGCCTGGTCGGTATCGGGACGGAGGTGGGGATAGAGCGTGTAAAACTCTTCGAGCAGTTTTTCGTGTTCTTGTCTGGATGCGAGATCTTCGATACGTAATTGAGTAAGTTTACGTTCCAGAAATTCTATATCGTTCTGATAACATTTGAGATAAGTAGGTGATAAAATGACAGCTTGTTCGCCATCGCTGTAATGCAAGGTCACAACCTCTCCACGTTCTTTATGGTCGCTTAGTCGCTGAGAGATGTCGACATATTCCTGAAACATTTTCTTTTTATATTCTAAAGTCTGTATCTCATTCTTTTTATCGTTGAGCTCTTTGATATGCTTTTCGAGAGCGTCTGTGTTCTTGCATTTGAAATCGGAGGCTTGCAGATCGGGAGTGTCGCAGGGATATTCTAAAGGGTTGCTATCCATGAGGACAGGGTCGGCTATCTCTACAGGTGGGGTGTATTCCATATCGTAAGGGCGGAAACCTGAGGGGCTGGTATGCTCCAGGAAATCTGTGAGTTTATTTTCCATAATACGAGCAGCATAGGTATCTGTTTCTTTTACAAAACGTATGAACATATTAATAGTCTGCTGCATCTCAGGTACTGCCTGTTGTTTCTTTATCTGTTTGATGGACATGAGGATGCGATGGCGCAGGGCAGCCTCTTTATCGGTAGGGATGCGCTGACCTGCGGGACGGGAATGGATGACATTGTTCAACTCTTCCAACTCGCGGTACATATCGTCAACGAGTTCGGCAGGGATGCGTAGGGAATTGGCTTTCATTTCTTGCCAGCGACCCATTCGGGACCAAGAGGAAACTGTTTTGCGAGTAACGCCGACCTGATCGGCAATTTGTTGTTGGGTAGCATTGGTAGCGAATGTAAGTTCGCGAGCAGCGGCGTGCTGCTGAGCTGTGGCTGTGTTCATAGTGATGTAGTTTAATGTGTGTTTAAAAAATGTTTTTTGGCTGTAAAGTTACGATGAGAGAGTGGGGACATCCAAATTGAAAAAAGATGGTACTACACAAAAGTGTAGTAAGACACCGCAGAAAAGTGTGGTAAGTTACCACAGAAAAGTGCGGTAAGTTACCGAGAGGAAATGTGATAAAGTGCTGATAGTGATAAGGTGATGTATAGGTAAAGTGGGAATGTTTTGTTAGGAAAAAATGAGTGTAAAAAAATAAAAAATGGGGGTAAGGCTAATGAGCGACAGCATGGAGAATGCCGATTACAAATCGGCTGATATGGGTAGGCAGGGATTGCGAATCCGCGCCAGTGAGTGTATTTACTTACAGAATCGTTCAAATGATTGCCAATATTTATCTTTATAAATACTAAAGCTAATCTCTAAAGTTGATGAAGAATTGTATATGATCTCATTCATGATTTTTGATGGCTTTCTAAAGTCCTTACATGCAAAATAAACAGTTCTAACACTTTGAGCTGTTTGTCTACCGATATATAAATACCCATCAAAATCTTTTAACTGCGATGAAATATTATCTTCTATTTCATTTAGTAATTGATATGTATTATCATCAGGCATCCCTCTATTATTCTCTCCATCGTATTTTATTTCAATACGCAAAATCCATGGATGAGAGGCCTTATTATCCCATGACAGCAAATCTGTATTAATAAGAGCTATTAAAACATTTCCATTTTCATGTTTTGCTTCAAATGTTGAATAAACATCAGTTTCACTATTATGTCTAATTCCTTCATATTTTTCAATAAACTCATTTTGTCTCCAAGTCAAATAGTCTTTCAATTTTCTAATTGGAATCAATTCCTTTTTTATGTTAGTTGTTCCTGAAACAACCATGTTGTCTACAGTAATTATAGAGTTCAACTCGCCTAGTAAACTATCTATAAAAATATAAATACCTCTCGTGATTGTTGATTTATTGTTCTCATTAAAATCATTATGGACAACCGTTATATCAATCTCATCAGGATATTTTGTATTGTCATTTGGGAAAAAGCTAATGCAACTTTCATTGAAAGTGTACCCAGACATTTCAATATTTACATTCTCAATGCTTAGTGCGGGCTTAAGTGATGTAAACAACCAACCATCTATTTTTGGAGCTGCGTTGACCAGCTCTTCAACAAAAACAATATTCGTAATCTCTCCATCAGCTGTCACAATTAATTCAGCAGTATTATCATCAAACATTCCAGTTTCAAAAAAGTATCCATCTCTAAGATCTTTAATTTTATTAGAGAGTGTATCTAAAAAATCTTTCTCAACATTTTTATTCTTTTTCAGAATAGAATAAAAAGTTTTTTCATTATTCAAAAACCAATTCCAAAAATCATTATAAGAGGTTATTTTTTTATCTTTTTTACCTAATATCCTTTTTATAAATTCCATAGCAGAGTTGTTGATTGTTTTAATTTGAATGTGTGAGTTATAAAGATAAATGCTATAATGCAAAAAATATTAATTGATATATACTACAAAAGCTATAAGACATCCCATTGCATAGGCTCAGGAGATATCTCTCTCCGTTCGATATGACGGCCTTGATGGGCAAAAAAAAACACCGACAGAGCCGGTGTTTTTTGAAGGGTATAATGTTGGGATTATTTACCTAGTTTTTTCTTCAGGTTGCTATCTAGTGCATCCAGGAATTCATCGGTATAGAGGTAATGCTCTCCGTGATTTACTTTATTGCCATAGATACATACAGCCAGATCTTTGGTCATCTTGCCTTCTTCTACAGTTTCTATACATACTTCTTCGAGTGCGGTACAGAAATTGATGAGCTCCTGATTGTTGTCCAGTTTGCCACGGAAAGCGAGACCGCGTGTCCAAGCGAAGATAGAAGCAATAGGATTGGTAGAAGTAGGATTGCCTTTCTGATACTCGCGGTAGTGACGTGTAACGGTAC
>Ga0194037_1002807_pt1 | contig 11152 bp, 10 predicted proteins | sample JunL306m_MetaG_FD_148653 | JGI IMG/M metagenome (GOLD analysis project Ga0194037, IMG submission 148653) | Anoxic zone freshwater microbial communities from boreal shield lake in IISD Experimental Lakes Area, Ontario, Canada - Jun2016-L304-6m | ecosystem: Environmental > Aquatic > Freshwater >...
CTGTTTTCGAAGCTACCCGTGTTGACGAAAAACTTAGCAACGCGTCTTGAAAAGAAAGTTGAACTTCGCATTATGGGTGGGTCGGTTGTTACCGACAAGTATATCTGCCAACAATTAAACGTTCCGCTCATTCAGCTGATCAGAAACTGTATTGATCACGGTATCGAGTCGCCTGAACAACGCCGCAATTTAAATAAAACTGAATGTGGAAGAATTAGTTTGTATGCAAGACAAGAATACAATCAGTTGATCCTAGAAGTTTCAGATGATGGTGCGGGCCTTGATCGAGATAAACTTTTGACGGCAGCCAAAAATAAAAATATCGCAATCACTCAAATCGCAGAGGATCACGAAGTCTGGAACTTGATCTTCGCCCCAGGGCTAACAACCGCTCGATCTGTCACAGATATTTCAGGCCGTGGCGTCGGTCTGGATATTGTCAAACAGAGGATTGAAAACCTCGCAGGGCAAATAAAGGTCGAATCAGCACCCGATCGAGGAACAAAGTTCATCATCTCAATTCCAATACCGCCCTCAACTGAAAACGATCATACAAAGGGATATTAGGAGAAGCAGTCTTGAGCATGCCAAACCAAGCCTACGGGGATCCACTGACAGTGAACCAAAAGTCGCAGTCAATAGAGCTCTTAACATTTTCATTTAACGAAGTGATTTTTGGATTAGATATTTTAAAAGTTGAAGAAATTCATGGCTATGAAAACCCTTATTCGATTGTGAGCACAAATAACGCGATTAAACAATCGATCACCGTGCGTGGAAACAAAATCCAAATGATTGACCTTTCGGTCAAATTTGGTTTCCCTACAAATAGCTCTGGCGATCCAAAAAACGTAATTATTTTAAATGCGCTTGAAAGACAGTTCGGCATTGCGGTCGATGGCGTCACAGAGGTCATTACAACGAACAAGTCGCTGATCAGCATGCCCAGTCAGCATGACCGCGCGTTGAGCGGTCTGGATTTCGCCACCGGATTAATCAAAGTTGACGAAAATATTTTAGTGGTGCTAGATTTAGCGAAATTAATCACGCGCGATGATTTAATTAGTAGCGATGGCCTACGTGATGAATAATGAAGCAAACCGCTTTCTGCGGATCATAATGCAATCATGAACGCCTTAACATTTACCACGCGCTTAAAATTGTTGATCGGGGTCTCGCTTATCGCGGTGACGCTCATCACGGGGATGAGTTTTATCTCTCTGTACGCGGCCAATCGACTAATCAAGACCAACTACGATGCCCCGGCCTATTCGCCTCAAGCCCTTACTAATATTGTTGCCCAACTGTCACAAAGTCTCTATGCATTCGAAAATCTAGCTTCGACTGATCAAATCATTCATCAAGAGGCAACGGCAAAAACCCAGCAATTATCAGCTGCACTTATGAACAACTTTTCGCTCCAGATTGAAAAGAAGTTTCAAGGTATCAACAGCTTATTGGCTATATTGCCTAAAACTTTACAGACGGCCGAAGAAAAGTCGCTGTACGACTCGATTACGCGAACCTATCAAGAGGTCTTCAGGCCTCAGCTACAAATACCAAACAACCCTGCATCCTTACTCACAACGGATGACTTGGCCCGTCGTTTTTCAAGAGCGAGCTTAGGATTAGAAACGATCCTGAAAGACATCGATAGCCTAACGAATCGACAAGTTGCCAGAACAAAAATAAGCCAGCCACAATATCAAAGTAGCGTCGAAAATTATGAAAATATGCTTTGGGGTGCAATTGCCTCGCTCATCATTGTGATGGTCTTACTCATTTGGATGGGCATTGAAATCAGACTCGCGCTCAACAAGATACTGGGCGCTGCGCCTGAAGAGATTGACATGCTAGTAGATCAAATTTTTAAAACACGCCTTGGCGCTGAAATGATCGCCACGCAAACATTGCCTGCGAACGTGAAAACTGCACTTATGGTATTTCCTGAACATCTCATTCGCTTGTTTGTGGAGGTCAGACAGATCCACGCACGCATTATTGCCGACGATCTTCAGGCACGAATCAGTCTTCGTGCTCATCATGCCGAGAGCCGTGAGACCTTGGGGCTGATCAACGATATGCTCGATCATCTCGTCCTTCGCCATGTAGAAGCCAAAGTGGCGGCTCTGCACTCGGCGCCAATCGTCACGACGCAACCGCCAACCAATGCGTCAACAGCCGCTCTTGAGAGCAGGCTTCAAAAATCGATCGATGACACTGCAGACATTGCTGCTAGGGCTGCGGAAACCTTGAAATATGCCCTTACGCTGAGTGAAGGTATTTCACAGAACGTTCAAGCTTTTCAGGCAAGCCAGGCGATACATCTAAAACTTAACAGGGCACGGCAGTCAGAGCTGCAGTTTGCCGGAAAACACACAATAACCCTGTTAAACAATCTGCAGCGGCTTCCAGATCGCCTCGCGGAAGGTGAGCAGATATGTCGCGCTTTAATCTTGACAGCACAAGATGACCAAAAGCAGTTAGAGATCATTGCCGAGGCCATAGACTTCATTCAAAAAAATACCCAACAGCTGACAGCACAACTCGCCATCATTGAAAATATCGCCTTACAAGGCGATATGCTCGCATTCAATATAGCGATCGAGGCCGCGAGAATAGGAGACGAAGGCAGGGGCTTTTCTGCGATCGGCAGCGAGGTTCGGCATCTGGCAGAGCGCGCCATGACGCAAACGCATTCAATTCGGGCTTTGATTTCTGCAACAGACAACAATGCCACCACCGCACGTGAGAGCCTGTCGCGAGCGTCCAAGGCAACTAATCAACTGCTTAGCCAAACTAGTCAAATCAAAACTTTGACACAATCAAGCGCCGAGGTGGCACTCGCTTCTGTTCAAGGCATGTCTGAACTTGTAGTCGCCCGCAATCACATGGAAGGACACAGTCATCAACAAACTTTACTTTTACATCATCAGACTGAAACATCAAACAGGCTAAACCAATTGACGGATGCGCTAGAAAATTCGTTAGGTGGTTCTCCAAAGAACCAATCCTCGTCAGATAAAGTATTACCCCTTAAACTTGTAGCAAATGATGCTGTACTTGAACGACTTCCATTAGTTGCTGCTGTCAATGCATCTTCGTTATACTCAGACGCTGTAAACGACAGCGCGATCCCGACCAGCAAACCCCTAGCTGAGAACGACTGGTCTTTGTTCTAACTTCTTAAGCCACACAAATGAATCAACAAAGTATTCTGTTTCCAAATTCAAAATTTCTCGTGGTTGACGACTTTACGTCAATGCGCAGAATCATCCGCAATATCCTAAAAGAAATTGGATATCTATATGTAGAAGAAGCCGAAAATGGCTTGGTTGCTCAAAATAGGCTTCAAACAACTGACTTTGACTTTATTATTTGTGACTGGAATATGCCTGTGATGGATGGACTGTCACTGCTTAACGCGGTTCGCGCTAGAGACGAAACAAAACATATTCCGGTTCTAATGGTGACAGCTGAGGCTAAAAAGGAAAATATCGTCGCAGCCGCTCAAGCCGGAGCAAATGGCTATGTCGTTAAGCCCTTTACCTCCCTGACACTATCCGACAAAGTCAACACTATTTTTGAACAAATGTCACGAGAGGATAAGTAATGTCATTGCCTACAAACAGCTCTCAGAATGAATTCGATATTTTGAAGTCTAGTGAAAGCCTTAGCCAACCAGAAAAAGACATACAGAAGCTTGATATTTTAGATCGTGTCGGTCAAATCACGCGGGCCTTACACAACAGCTTGCGCGAACTTGGCTTTGATCGGGCGCTCGAAGCGTTTTGCAACGAAGTCCCCGAGACTCAAGACCGCCTGTCATACGTATCAAAGTTAACAGACGAATCCGCCGACATTGTGCTCACTGCGATTGAGCGTGGTATTCCGCTGCAAGATGGACTGCTACTGCAGGCTCAGCAGGCAGAACAAGGAACACATCTTTTTCTTACCAAGAAAAATTTAGACCCTGAGGTCAGACGTTTTGCAGAGGATACACTTACCCTAAGTCGAGCAACTCAAGCCACAAGTTTAGAAACGAAGGCGCTTTTGCTGCGCATCATGATGGCCCAGGATTTTCAAGACCTGACCGGACAAATGGTTCAGAAAATGATGCAATTAACTGAACAACTTGAGCGCCAGCTCACGCAAGTATTAATCGAGTTTTCAGCCGCAAATGCCGAGCTTGGCATCCTGAGCCAAGCACAAGCGCTTCAAAGCCTCAAGAAAAACAAAAAAACGAAGGCTGAAAATGAGGTAGTTCGCACACAAAGCCAAGTTGACGCGTTGTTGGCTAGCCTAGGATATTAAGCACTCTTTGTACTGATTGCCCCTCTTCGGCATTTTTTTCAAAAACTTTAATAAAAAAGGGGTCTTAATACTCCTATTCTTTAGATGCTGTTTTGCTTTAAACGGGCACACTAGGCATTGTGTTCGTTAAACAGCTACATCCTTGGAGAGTAGGGTGGCCGAAGAAAGTGATTTAGAAAAAACCGAAGACCCTTCCGAGACGCGACTTGAAAAAGCGCGCGAAGAAGGGGACGTACCCCGCTCACGAGAATTAGCGACCTGCGCCGTGCTTCTTGCTGCAGCTGCTGGCTTTGCGATGTTTGGAGACTTGCTTGGCAAGAGCCTGATGCGCATGCTTTCGGATAGGTTGAGCTTTACGCGCGAAATGGCTTTTGTCGACACATTGCCATTAGAAAGCATGCAGTCGGATATCGGCGATTTGTTGATCAGCTTTCTGCCCTTCATGGCACTTCTAATTGCCATTGCGCTTGCAAGCCCCGTCTTAATCGGCGGCTGGAGCCTGACCTTGACAGCGATCGTTCCAAATCTGACACGCTTTAATCCGCTGAGTGGCTTGGCCAATATGGTCTCAGTCAATGCGTTAGTCGAACTCCTAAAAGCGGTGGGTAAAACCCTACTGGTTGGGACCGTCAGCTTTTTAGTCATCTGGAATATGTTTCCCACGCTATTAACTCTTTCATCTTTAACGGTTGAGCGAGGTATTACCAGCACACATTCCTACCTTTTACAGGCCTTTATTTGGGCTGTCAGCTCCCTCGGGCTGATTGCCTTGATTGATGTTCCGTACCAGTTGTTTAGCTATAAAAAGAAACTGCGAATGACCAAAGAAGAAGTTAAACAAGAGTCAAAAGAATCCAACGGTAACCCAGAGATCAAAGCGCGCTTACGGCAACAACAAAGAGAAATGGCACGACGCCGAATGATGACTGCCATCCCCACGGCTGATGTCGTCATTACAAACCCAACGCACTACGCAGTGGCGATCCAATATAGGGAAGGCGATATGCGCGCGCCAAAAGTCGTTGCCAAGGGCTTGGATGAAGTCGCCTTCAAAATTCGAGAAATTGCCAAGAATCACAAGGTACTTGTAATCGAGTCACCTAAGCTCGCGCGCGCGTTGTACGCGAACACAGAGGTCAGTGACGAAATCCCTCACCAACTGTACTCAGCAGTGGCAGAGGTGCTGGCCTATGTCTTTCAGGTGCGCAATTTCACGGCGGCTAGCGGACCATATCCCAAAGAACCTACTGATATTTTTGTTCCAGATGAACTAGATCCGGTTGCTGCCTCATTTGCCAGGACTAGTCTGCAATGAACCCTTCGTTATTAGCCTTTTTTGCACGATTTGATTCAAAAGCGGTTTCAGGACCGTTAATCATTATTCTATTGCTGGCAATGATGATGTTGCCATTGCCAGCTTTTGCACTTGATTTATTGTTTACCTTCAATATTGCCTTATCAATCATGGTCTTGATGATTGGTTTACAGACTACAAAACCGCTGGACTTCATTTCCTTTCCAACCGTTCTACTAGTCACCACGCTGTTGCGCCTATCTTTGAACGTTGCCTCGACACGGGTCGTACTCGCCGAAGGCCATACTGGCCCGGGTGCTGCCGGAAAGGTAATTGAAGCATTCGGTCATTTTTTGATTGGCGGTAACTACACAGTCGGTATTGTTGTCTTTGTGATCTTAACAATCATTAACTTTACTGTTGTGACCAAAGGCGCAGGTCGAATCGCTGAGGTCGGCGCCCGCTTCACTCTGGATGCGATGCCAGGCAAGCAGATGGCCATCGACGCCGACTTAAATTCGGGTCTGATCACGCAAGACGAAGCGCGCAAGCGTCGTCAAGAAGTTAGCCAAGAGGCAGAATTTTATGGCGCTATGGACGGCGCCAGTAAGTATGTGCGGGGCGACGCGGTTGCCGGAATTCTAATCACGATCATCAACATCGTAGGTGGTCTAATCGTTGGGATGTTGCAACACGACCTAAGCTTTTCAACTGCTGCCAAAAACTACACCTTACTCGCCATTGGCGACGGTCTCGTTGCCCAGATCCCCTCACTGGTCATCTCGGTTGCTGCCGGTATTGTCGTCTCTCGCGTTGCAAACGCCCAGGACATTGGCACGCAGTTGACCGGACAGTTGTTCAAAAATCCCAAGATACTCTTCGTGACTGCCGGTATTGTTGGCGCAATGGGCTTGATCCCAGGCATGCCAAATGTGGCGTTTCTGGGCTTTGCCGGAATTGCTGCGGGCATTGGCTATTTGTTGACGACGCAAACAAAAAAGGTTGCTGAAAGCGATTTGCAAGAGCAGGCTCAAACAAAAGAAGATGACACGACGGAAGCCTCCTGGAATGATGTACAAGGCGTTGATACAGTCAGCGTAGAGGTAGGTTATCGCCTGATTCCGCTGGTTGATCTCAATCGCGATGGCGACCTGCTTAAGAAGATCAAAGGCTTACGCAAAAAATTCGCCCAAACGGTGGGCTTTCTCCCGCCCTCGGTGCATATCGCAGATAACCTTGAACTCAAACCCGTTGAGTATGTCATCAAAATTCGCGGCGTTGAGCTTGGACGTGGTGAGTCTCAATATGGTAATTTCCTGGCCATTAATCCGGGTATGGTGACCGGACCACTTCAAGGCCCGCCAACAACCGACCCCGCCTTTGGCTTACCGGCAGTTTGGATTACCGACGAGCAGAGAGATAAAGCACAGGGTATGGGCTATACGGTTGTCGACTCAGGTACCGTGATCGCAACCCACTTGAACCATATCTTAGGCATGCACGCCTCTGAGTTACTTGGCCGGCAAGAAGTCCAGCATCTACTCGACTTACTTGCAATCAAATCGCCGAAACTTGCTGAGGATTTTGTGCCAAAAGTGATCGGGATTGGTCCGCTTCAACGGATTCTAGAAAATCTACTTCTAGAGGGTGTGCCGATTCAAGATATGCGCACGATCGTTGAGGCCATTTCAGACTATTCACCACAGGTTCAAGATACCGATGTCTTGACTGAAAAAGTCAGGTTAAAACTTTCACGTTCAATCGCACAAAACCTATTTCCAGAATCACAGGAGATGGCCGTGATTACGCTCGAGCAAAATCTAGAGAGAATTTTGACCCAGACACTTCTGCAAAATACAAATGGCACCGGAATTGAACCTGGCTTGGCTCAAACGCTAGCAAATCAGGCAGAACAGGCCGCTGCAAAACAAGAGCAACTTGGACACTCCCCCGTACTCATCGTACCTGCGGGCATTCGCATGGCGCTTGCCCGATTCTTAAGAAGAGTGACGCCGAATTTACGCGTGCTCTCTCACGATGAACTTCCTTCTACTCGCTCGATCCGCGTTACACACTTGATAGGTAATTCAGCATGATGACAAAGAAATTTTACGCCTCCAGTCCTCGTGAAGCCTTAAACCAGATTAAAAATGAATTCGGCGAAGAAGCTGAAATTATTTCGAACAAAATCGTCAATGGTCGAGTGGAAATCATTGCCAAGCAAGGCGAGCGGGATACGAATAGCAAACGCACATCAAGAGGCTACACCTCAGATGCCGCAGATGCACAGCAGTCCCCCACCGGTATCGAAAAAATTATTGACGAAATCCGCGAAATGAAAAATGGCTTCTATAAAAAATTAGACGCCCTACTCTGGACAAGCAGCAAGCAACTCAAGCCTGCGCAAAACGTAGTCCTTGATCGCGTTTTGGCCGCCGGGTTTTCACCAAATCTAGCCAAACGTCTTGTCGAAAAACTACCCAACGACTACTCTGAAACTCAAGCAGTTGCGTGGCTGCGCGAAATACTTGCCCGAAATTTATCAGCTGAAATCGATGAGCAAGACTTTTTGAATAGTTCGCGTGTTCTCGCGCTTGTGGGGCCCACTGGCGTCGGCAAAACGACCACCATTGCAAAAATTGCTGCTCGCTACGTGATGTGCCATGGCGCAGACAAACTTGCCTTTATTACAACAGACTCGTATCGGGTTGGCGCCTTAGAGCAGCTTAAGGTCTTTGGCAGTATCTTGGGCGTCAGCGTGCATGCCGTAAAAGATCATCACGAACTGCAACTTACCCTAGAGCACTTACGAGATCGCAAATCGATCTTAATCGACACACCTGGTCTGTGTCAGCGCGACAAGAGGGTAGATGCGCAGATGGAAATGTTTGATCAGGTAAACGTACCCATCAAGCGCATCTTGTGTCTAAACGCCACCAATCAAATTGAAACCACAAATGATGTAGTCAATGTTTATGCTAAGCAATCGATTGAGGGCTGCATTATCACGAAAGTCGACGAAGCTATCACGCTTGGAAGCGTACTCAATGTCATCATGCAGCACAAGCTTAAAGTATGCTATTTGACGAATGGGCAACGTGTTCCTGAAGACATCGAACTCATCGACAAAATTCAAATGTTTGAACGGGTCATCACTGACAAGAAGGTCTCTACCGATCTATCAGAAATTAACGAAACAGCCTTTTCGGCTATGTTTAAACAGCCACCCTCTGCACACGCAACCAGAATAAACGCATATGCTTAACTCTAGAATCACCAGTGATCAAGCGGCGGGTTTACGTCAATTGATGATGCCAGCCTCTGAAAAATTAGTGACCGTCGCGCTTGCGACTCCCGATCTTAAAATCGAGAAGTCTATTCGCTTGCTACGTGCGCATTTAGATAAAACCCAGTACGATACGTTCGTTGAGTATAAGCCTTTGCACTACTCAAACATTAAAACGAAACTTCCTCCTTTGGGGAAAGTCATTATCTGCCTGACAAATACCGCGGCGTCGATCAAAGAGGCCTACAGCCTGATCAAACTTTTCTCAGAGCATACTTTTGGACAAGCGATCGGCGTGTTTGTGATGGCTTCATGTTCATCGCAGGCCAAGACTATTTTTTATAATTTATCATCGGTATCTAGCAAGCATATAGGCATTGCAACAGATTTAATTGGTTTCGATGTACCTGAGACCCACAGAAAGCACAGAAGTGAAGCACAACGGTTCGCCATGGTCTAGGAAGAATCAACATGTATAACTCATCTGGTCACGAAGTTAGCAAAGAACAACTGATCAAACAGTATGCTGATCTGGTTCGAAAAATTGCTTACCAGGTTAAAGCCAAACTACCTGCAAATATTGAGGTTGAAGACTTAATACAAACCGGAATGATCGGCCTGCTGGACGCAGCGCAACGGTATAAAGAGCATGCGGGTGCTCAGTTTGCGACCTATGCGTCGCAACGCATTCACGGCGCCATTATGGACGAATTACGAAGCTCGGATTGGCTACCACGCAGTGTGCGTAAACAAATGCGCGAGATTGAAGACTCGATTCATACCTTAGAACAACGTCAAGGCCGTGCACCCACCGAAAGTGAAATTGCTAAAAATCTCGGGCTCACCCTTGCAGACTATCAAGCCTCATTGAAAGATGGCGCCGGACATACCCTACTATATTTTGAAGATTTTCAGAGAGAAGAAAATTCAGAACATTTTTTAGATCAGCATAAATCTAGCGATGAAGGCGACGCACTTCGTATTTTAATGTCATCTGAGTTTCGTGAGAATCTTAAAATTGCCATTGAAAATTTACCCGAACGAGAAAAAATATTAATGAGTTTGTATTATGAACAAGACCTAAATCTTAAAGAAATCGGTGCAGTAATGAACATTACTGAGTCACGTGTATCACAACTGCACAGTCAGGCTATTGCCCGACTTCGCGTCAAACTTAAGGACGACTCATGGACTGGTCAAGCGTAGCAGGCCTGCTCATTGCGTTACTTGGGATTTTAGCTGGGCAAGCAGTTGAAGGCAGTAGCATCTGGTCTTTGTTTCAACTGGCTCCTTTTTTAATTGTGGTTTTTGGGACGCTTGGCGCCGTACTACTACAAAGCAAACCCGAGACGTTTATTGATGGCTTAAGAAAGCTGCGAACAATTTTTTTCTTGCCTGATGACGATCACCCAGAGCTTTCTTCCCGAATTTCAGCATGGTCAACCATCGCCAAAAAAGAAGGTGCTCTGAGCCTTGAGACATACCGCGCGCAAGAAACGGATCCCTTTATTTTGAAAGGATTACAACTATTAATGGATGGATTTCCGGCCGAAACAATTCGAGAAATCTGTTTAAATGATTTGCATGAATACGAGATCCGTCAGCGCAATGCGATCAAGATTTGGGATTCGGCCGGCGGCTACGCCCCAACCATTGGAATTTTGGCTGCTGTGATGGGTTTAATGCATGTCATGGAAAAGCTGACTGACCCCAGTTTGATTGGGGCCGGGATTGCCGTTGCCTTTGTCGCCACCATCTATGGGGTTGGACTTGCCAACCTCTTTTTTATTCCGGTTGCGACAAAATTAAAAGCGCATACGCAGGCTGAAGTCCGAAAATATGAAATGGTCATTGAATCGATTAGCCGCATCGCAGCTGGCGAAAACACAGTGATTGTGCAAGAGCGTCTGGCGTCCTATCAAAGATAAGATGAAGACAAAATTTCAAAGACCCGAGTTTAAAGACGAGTTAGAACACCACGATCGCTGGATGGTGTCTTACGCTGACTTCATCACCCTTTTGTTTGCATTTTTTGTCGTTTTATACGCAGGCTCATCAGTCAATGCGAGCAAATATGAACAGCTTTCTGCCTCAATGGGTGCTGCTTTTTCTGTAAAGCCAGAGCCCAAGAAAACCAGCTTACAAAATCCCGTCGACATCAGACCTGAGCCCGTGCCTCAAATCACGCCGCAAAAGCCGCCAATGGTGATTATCACTGCGGCCGAGAAAGAGGCACTCGTCGCAGATGTTTATAAGCT
>Ga0194037_1002808_pt1 | contig 11149 bp, 8 predicted proteins | sample JunL306m_MetaG_FD_148653 | JGI IMG/M metagenome (GOLD analysis project Ga0194037, IMG submission 148653) | Anoxic zone freshwater microbial communities from boreal shield lake in IISD Experimental Lakes Area, Ontario, Canada - Jun2016-L304-6m | ecosystem: Environmental > Aquatic > Freshwater >...
GCGGTGCTGCGTTCAGGCGGTCATGAAAAACACCTTCATGGTGGAGAAAAGCACACAACCAATAATCGGATGGAGCTGAGCGCTGTTATTTTCGCTTTACGGGCTCTGAAACAAGGAAGTAGTGTCGAACTCTGGACCGACTCTCAATATGTCCAAAAAGGGGTTACGGAGTGGCTAGAGGGTTGGAAAAAACGTGGTTGGAAGACGGCCAGCAAAGACCCCGTTAAAAATGCCGACCTGTGGCAAGAATTGGACGCCCTACTGCCAGACCATACGATCTCTTGGCACTGGGTCAAAGGTCATAACGGCCATCCCGGCAATGAACTGGCTGATCAACTGGCAAATAAGGGCGTTGAGGAGTTTTTGCCTTAAGGCGAAAGCTAAGCCTTGGATGCACCGTTTTAGCGGTCTTGTGAGAGAATGGGCGAGCTCAAAAAAGCACCAAAACTGCGCTTAAACCCTACAAAACCACGAAAAACGAGACTGTGTCAAAAATAGAATCTTCTCTGGATACATTGCTTGCCAAATTAGTGCAAATCAAAGATGCGGGCATGGCTCGTCTATGCGCCCTCTGGAAAAAGTATTCCCCCCAAGCAAACCAATACATTAGTCAACTCAAGAAAGTGAATTACGCCACAGCGAAGGCTTTTGTCATTCGTTTCAAGTGGCGCATCTTGCTAGTATTGCTTGTTCTTTATGCAGGATCGAAGACTTACGATTATTTCTTCCCTGTTGGCAAAAAAGCTGGGGGTCCTCAAGTCATTACTAGCTTAGTAGTAGAGAAAAAAGATGTGCCTCTAATCATTGAGGCTACCGGTACAACTGTTTCTAATAGCATTGTAGATATTCGTCCGATGGTGACAAATACCGTTGCTAAGATACATATTAAGGATGGTCAGGAAGTTAAAGAAGGACAACTCCTTTTTACCTTGGATGATCGTAATGACAAGGCCAATTATGAAAAGCTCAAAGCATTGGCTGATGATGCGCAAAAGCAATACTTACGCGCAAAAGAATTGGTAGACAAAAACTTTATATCAAAGGCCGGCCTAGAGACAGCCCTTGCTAATTCCAAGTCAGCACAAGCTGCTGCACGATCTGCCGAAGTACAACTCTCATTTGACTCGATTCGCTCACCGATTAATGGCAGAGCAGGAATCATCAACGTCTTCCCGGGCTCTCTAGTGCAGGCAAGTAATGTCGTAACAACTGCAACAAGCTCTACTGCCACCTCGAGCGTAGGGTCGATGGTCACAATTACGCAACTCAACCCGATTAATGTTCAGTTTGTCATCCCAGAAAAGGATATTCCCATCATTCTAGAAAATAAAAAGGATGATGCACCTTTGAAGGTAAAGGTGACTATTGGCGATACCGGAAAAAATACTTATGAGGGTCAAGTTCTGGTGATCGATAACCAAGTAGACCCACTGATTGCCGCAGTGCGTGTTAAAGCACAAATTCCGAACGAAAAGCTAGAAGTACTTCCTGGGCAATTTGCACGCGTCTCCCTCAATGCCAACACCTTAAAAGACGTGATTGCTGTTCCTACTCAAGCAATTGTCATTGGCCCTAATGGGCGCCTGGTATATGTTATCGATAAGGACGACAAGGTCATCGCAAAACCGGTGAAAGTACCCTATGAGTACCAGGGTACCTCAGTCATTACTGGAATTAATTCTGGTGATCGCATTGTGATTGAAGGCAAGCAGAATTTACGTAATGGCAGCAAAGTGCGCGAAGCAAAAGCCTCCAAATCGGCTCCGCCGCCCGCTGATAAAACTCCTAGCACTGAACCAAAATGACGCTTTCTGAGCTATGTATTAGACGTCCCGTAATGACGGTATTACTGTCTATTGCAACCGTCATTGCTGGAAGTGTTGCGTATTTTAAGATTCCAGTAGCCGCCCTGCCTAGCTTCAATACACCCGTCATTTCTGTAACTGCGAGCCTGCCTGGCGCCTCACCTGAAATTATGGCCTCGGCGGTTGCGCTCCCGCTTGAAAAAGAATTTTCAACGATTGATGGCATCAAAGTTATTAGCTCCTCGAACTCGCTTGGTTCAACGAGCGTTACCCTTGAATTTACAAGTGACCGAGATATCGATAGAGCGGCAGTAGATGTTCAAGCTGCCCTCTTGCGGGCACAGCGACGTTTGCCAATTGAAATGACGATACCGCCTTCGTATCGAAAGATCAATCCTGCCGATACGCCCATATTAATTGTGCGCATGAGCTCTCCGTCAATCAGCCTCTCTGAAATGAATGCGTATGCAGAGAACCTGATGTCTCCAAACTTATCAACTATTTCTGGGGTGTCACAAGTAATAGTGTACGGAGCAAAGCGTTATGCGGTCAGAGTGAGTGTGAGGCCAGATGCTTTGGGTAATCGCAATATCACCATGGATGAGGTGGCCGCAGCGCTAAATAAGGCCAATACCAATAGTCCCATTGGAACCCTTGATGGCCCACGCCAACTAATCACCATCTACGCGAATCCACAGCTAGTTCAGGCTGAGGAATTTGGCAACCTCATCGTCGCCCAACGTAATGGCTACCCGATTTATCTCAAAGATGTAGCTGATGTGCAAGAAAGCTTTGAAGACGTTAAGACATTTGCCTCCGCAAATGGCGAGCGCTCCATAGCGATTGCTGTTCTGCGCCAACCAAACGCCAATACGGTTGAAGTGGTTGACTCAATTAAAAAACTGTTGCCTTCTCTAAAAGCGCAAATGCCAGAGTCTATTCAGCTAACGCTGTTTAATGACCGCTCGCTCTCGATTATTGAGTCTATTCATGATGTTAATTTGACCCTGCTTCTAACCATTGCACTTGTTGTCTTGGTTATCTTCCTCTTCCTAAAGCATCTGTCTGCCACCGTCATTCCATCTATTAGCCTGCCGATTTCTCTGATAGGGGCATTTTTTGTTTTTTACTTTTTAGGCTACAGTCTTAATAATATTTCCTTGCTGGGGATCACTCTTGCTGTTGGCTTGGTAGTAGATGATGCAATCGTGGTGCTAGAAAACATCATGCGCTATGTTGAAGAAGGCATGGACCCATTAAAAGCCGCTTTAAAAGGCAGTAAAGAGGTTGGCTTTACGATCATCTCAATCTCACTATCGTTGGTGGCAGTATTTATTCCACTATTTTTTATGGCTGGTCCCATTGGCCTTCTCTTTAGAGAATTTGCCGTTGTAGTAACGCTCTCCATTTTGGTTTCAGCGCTTGTCTCATTAACCGTAGTGCCAATGTTATGCAGCCGCTTTTTACCCAAACCCGGTCAACATCCAAAAGAATATGAAATCACAAAGCAGTTTGATCGCGTATACGAATGGACTTTAAAAAAGTATGTCCACTTTTTAGATTTAGCCTTAGTAAATAGAAGGAAAGTATTGCTCGGGGCGATTGCAAGTTTTGTGATCACCATCGCTCTGTTTGTCTATAGCCCCAAAGGGTTCTTTCCCGAGGAAGATATCGGCCAATTACGTGTGACTGTCGAAGCTTCTGAAGATACATCCTTTAATACAATGATGGCTTTACAAGAGCAAGCTGCAAAAGTGGTGGACAGTGACCCTAATGTGGCAACCTCAATCTCCATTCTTGGTGGTGGCCAAAGTTCTGGTCGCAATACCGGCAGATTTTTTATCATTCTGAAGCCCAAGGATGAGCGCCAAAAAATGAGCAAGGTCATGGAGGGTCTTAGAGCTAAGTTCAAAGAAATTCCGGGTATTCAGGTCTACATGAGCCCAGTACAAAATTTACAGCTAGGCGGTCGAAGCAGTAAAAGCCGCTATCAATTTACCCTGCAAAGTGTTGGCTTTGAAGGCGTCAATGAATGGGCTGATAAATTGTTGCAAAAAATGCGTGCTGACCCCATTTTTAAGGATGTTACTAGCGACTCGCAATTAAAAGGCTTGAATGTCAGAATTGATATTGATCGGGAAAAAGCTGCCAGCGCAGGAGTATCCATTGCCGATATTCGGACTGCGCTCTACTCTTCATTTGGTGAGAGACAGGTATCTACTATCTATACACCTGTAAATACCTATTATGTTATTTTGGAAACAGCAGAGAATGATCGTCAATTTGAAACGGACTTGAACAAGGTCTTCGTTCGCGGTAGAGCGACAGATAAATTAATTCCGCTATCCAGTCTGGCAAGCTTTGTCAGAACTGTAGGTCCCACAGCCGTAAACCACCAGGGTCAGATCCCTGCAGTAACGATTTCTTTTAACCTCGCTCCAGATGTTTTCTTGGGGGATGCTACTAAGGCAATCGATGGCTTTGTTAAGGCAGTTGATTTGCCACCTTCTATCATCACAAGTTATGGAGGCGATGCGGCCGTATTTAAAGATAATCAATCCGGTCAGATAATTTTGCTATTGGCTGCATTAGGTGTTATCTATGTCTTGCTTGGCGTTCTGTATGAAAGCTATATCCACCCCCTCACCATTCTGGCAGGCCTACCCTCTGCGGCTATTGGCGCAATTTTGTCCCTACGCATCTTCGGTTTTGAGCTCACCGTTGTTGCTTCGATCGGCATCTTGCTGCTGATTGGTATTGTGAAGAAGAATGCGATTTTAATGATTGACTTTGCTTTAGATGCGCAGCGTAATCAAGGTATGACTCCCGAAAAGGCGATTCGTGAAGCCTGTATCTTGCGTTTCCGCCCCATTATGATGACCACTATTGCCGCTTTGATGGGTGCATTACCCATCGCCCTCGGCTTAGGTGCTGGTGCAGAGTTACGACAGCCGCTGGGTATCAGTGTTGCTGGCGGCTTGATTTTCTCTCAATTTGTAACTCTGATTATTACGCCTGTCATTTACCTGTATCTCGATAAGTATGCGGGCAATGGTCCGATGGATATTCCAGCCTCAGTACTCGAAGGAACCTAATGCGAAAAGTCATTCTCGATACGGAAACAACGGGCCTCAATCCTGCCACAGGTGATCGCATTATTGAAATTGCTTGCGTGGAAATGATGGGCCGTCGCCTGACTGAAAAAACCTTTCATTACTACATCAATCCTGAGCGGGATATTGATGCTGGTGCGTTTGCGGTGCACGGTTTATCCAGAGAATTTCTGTCGGATAAGCCCGTCTTTGCCAATATTGTTGAACAGCTCATTGAGTTTGTTGATGGCGCTGAAGTGGTGATTCATAACGCTCCTTTTGACTTAGGCTTCTTGGATAATGAATTCGCGCTCTTAAAGCGTCCGCCATTTCGGAACCTGGCATCCAAAGTCACCGATACCCTACTCGACGCTCGCCAAATGTTTCCTGGTAAGCGCAATTCTTTAGATGCACTTTGTGAACGTTTCTCCATTAGCAATCTACATCGTACCTTCCACGGCGCTTTATTAGATGCCCAGCTTTTAGCCGAAGTCTATGTGGCCATGACCAGAGGTCAAGAGGATCTCTCAATTGATTTAATCGACTACACGGTAGGCGCAGATGCTTCAGGACACTCAAAAGCCTTGCCCACGAATCTCAAAGTGATCACTGCCGCTGCTGAAGATCTTCAACTGCATGAAAAAATCTTGGCAGAAATTGCAAAGGCAAGTAAAAAGGACCCCATCTGGAGTCCTTTAAATACTGCAGGCTAACTACTGCTTAGATTGCTGCAGCTATTGCCTTACCAAGATCATCCGTCTTAGCTGTGCCACCAAGGTCTGGTGTCAAAGGTGCATTACCTGGGCCAGCCGCTAACACCTTCTCAATCGCATTAAAAATTGCTTTGCCAGCCTCTGGGTAGCCAAGGTGGTCGAGCATCATTGACCCACTCCAGATCTGCCCAATCGGATTAGCAATCATCTTGCCGTAAATGTCTGGCGCTGAACCATGAACAGGCTCGAACAAAGACGGAAACTTACCCTCGGGATTAATGCTTCCGGATGGCGCAACTGCAATCGTGCCGGTACAAGCAGGCCCTAAGTCAGACAAAATATCGCCAAACAAATTACTAGCGACCACTACATCAAATCGATCGGGATTCATGACAAAATGCGCTGCCAAAATATCAATGTGATATTTATCGGTACGAATATCGGCATAGTTTTTAGACATGGCTTCGACACGCTCATCCCAATACGGCATGGTGATCGCAATCCCATTGGATTTGGTTGCTGACGTTAAATGTTTCTTGGGACGGCTTTTGGCTAACTCAAAGGCATATTGCAAAATCCGATCTACGCCCTGCCGTGTAAATACCGATTCTTGAATGACGAATTCACGGTCGGTATCGGGGAACATCTTGCCCCCAACACTGGAATACTCGCCTTCAGTATTTTCACGAACCACAAAGAAATCAATATCACCCGGCTTACGATTGGCCAATGGGCATGGCACGCCTGGTAGCAAACGAACTGGTCGCAGGTTCACGTATTGATCGAAGCCTCGGCGGAATTGAATCAAGCTACCCCACAAAGAAACGTGGTCAGGAAGAATATCGGGCATGCCCACAGCGCCAAAAAAGATCGCGTCATATTGCATTAAGGTAGCGAACCAGTCGTCAGGCATCATCTTGCCGTGCTTGAGGTAGTAGTCACAACTCGCAAAATCAAAGTGCTCAAATTGCATACCAATCCCAAATTTCTGGTTTGCTACTTCTAGCGCACGAATACCCTCGGGCATCACTTCTTTGCCAATACCATCGCCAGCGATAACAGCGATTTTTGGGTTTTTAAATATTTTCTTTGCGCTCATTTTTTGTCTCAAAATTTGAATGAATGGTTATTAATGGTTATGTATGGAAATCAATGGAAATTAGTCTGGTTTTATATACTAGCTGATGGCACGGCGAATTTCATCGGGAGGATTTTTGCTCCCTTTAGTCACTGACTCGCTATCGTAGTCACTGGTATTTTCAATCGTCTCAGGCGCATCCTCCTGCATCCGGATATTGTCCTTTGGACAAATTGGCGCACCATAGCTAGCCCATTTTTTTAGTAAGGTCACCTCAAAGCCACATTGGCCACACTTGGCTTTGCTGCGACTCGCATTGCTTGGTCTAGGCGGCGGAAAAACGATCGCTTGATGAGGATATGGGCCAAGCTCTTGACTAATCATCATCAACCTCACCATCAGCTCCTCAGTTGCATGTGCCATTCTGGCGGGACCCTCAAGCCCCACTGTCTGGGCAATGCCCTTGAAATCTTCCCCATGACCACTAAAGCAATCGTCTACCGCATGGCATAACTCGTGCACCAAGGTATCGAGTAATTGCACAGGATCATCAATCTTGGGGGAGATAAAAATCTCGTTAACACCACCGCCTGAGCGCTCCCGCGGCCAACACTGACCCAAAGTGGTTCTGGGGCTACTGGAGGCTGGAAAACCACAGGAAACTCTCACTGGGGGAATGGCATAGCCTGCTTTGGAAAACACAGGCTCTAGGTGCCTTACCGCGTCTACTAGCCAGGCTTCACGCACGGAATGTTGCTTCATCTTTTGCTTACTATTGACTCAATTTGGGGAAGTTTAAAAATACTAAATTGCGATCATACGCCACCAATCGTATTATGTTGGTATGAAAGATCTCGAAAGCCTCAGCGCTTCCCAAGCAGTCAAAGCGCTTTCTAAACGGGAAATTAAGGCGACTGACTTACTTCTCTCCTGCCTAGACCGCATTGGGCAAAGAGAAAGCCTAGTGAAGGCTTGGGTCAGCCTAGGGAAAGAGAATGCCCTAGCCCGCGCCAAAGAACTGGATAGAGGGGCGATTCAGGGGCTATTGCATGGTCTCCCAATCGGGGTGAAAGACTTATTCGACACCTACGACCTGCCTACCGCCTATGGCTCTCCGATTTACGCTAATCACTACCCCAGTACCGATGCTGTCTCTGTAGCCCTGATGCGGCAAGCCGGCGGAATTATTTTGGGCAAAACCGTTACCACCGAGTTTGCCTCCTTTAAGAGTGGCCCTACGAGCAACCCTCATGACAAGCAGCACACTCCTGGTGGTTCTTCAAGCGGATCTGCTGCCGCAGTTGCAGACTTCATGGTTCCTCTGGCAACTGGTAGCCAAACTGCAGGCTCGATTATTCGTCCAGCCTCATTTTGTGGCGTAGTAGGTTTTAAGCCTAGCTATGGAAAGATTAGTGTTGCTGGGGTAAAGAGTCTAGCAATTTCACTCGACACTCTGGGATGCTTTGGAAGAACAGTAGAAGATGTAGCGCTTGGCGTGGCTGCAATGAGCGGCGATCATCAGCTTGCTAAAGTGGCTGATTTACAAAACAAACCCCGTATTGGGATTTGTAAGACAGCGCATTGGTCAAGTGCTAACCAAGAAACTGCCAGTGCATTAGCGCTAGCACGTCATGCAGCCGAAATGATTTCTAAGGGTGCCATTCGCGATTATGTCCTGCCTAAAGCTTGCGATAATTTAATTCAGGTGCAAACGCGCATCATGCAGTCTGAAATGTCGCGTAGCTTAGCTTTTGAACGCGCGCATTTTCTCAAGAAATTAAGTCCCGTGCTCCTCAAGCAAATAGATGATGGCGCCAAGATCAGCTATAAGGAATACGCAAAAGATTTGCTGCGGGCTAAAAAGGCTCGGACTTCAATAGAAGATCTTTTTGATCATGAAATCGATCTATTAATTGCGCCCAGTGCGATTGGTGAAGCGCCATTACTAAAAGAGGGAACTGGTGATCCGATCTTCTGTAGAGATTGGACTCTCTTGGGATTACCTTGCATCAATATTAATGTGACGAACGGGCCAAATGGCTTGCCGGTTGGCGTGCAACTCATCGCTGGACCTGGTAAAGACCATTTTTTATTGAGTGTTGCGAGAGCATTTGCTCAGGCATTACCTGACCCCGTTTTACGAGATCAGGCATAAGTACTTCTTAATCAAGCGTAATGTTGGCGGCCTTGATTGCTTTATTCCAATAGGGCAATTCTTTCTTAAGCAACGCATCCATCTGAGCTGGGTTGAGATAACGTAATTCAACACCAGCCGCATCAGACCGGTCTTTTACTTCAGGCAAAGCCAAACTCTGCTTTACGGAATCAGAAAGTTTATTAATCACTGGTGCGGGTGTGCCTGCAGGCGCATATAAGGCTACCCAAGACTCTAACTGGAATGACGGTAAGCCAGCCTCGGCAGTGGTTGGCACATTAGGCATGCCGGGGTGGCGATTCTTACCCGTGACAGCCAAGCCTTTGAGCTTGCCACTTTGGACATGCTGCATTAATGAAGGCGGTGTACTAATAAAAACTTGTACTTGACCCGCTAGGACATCCTGAATCGCTGGGCCAGATCCTTTATATGGAACATGCACCATCTCCACACCGGTAGTTTGTTTAAAAATCTCGGTACCAATATGAGAAACAGAGCCATTACCCTGCGAGGCATAATTTAACTTACCGGGATTCGCTTTGGCATAGGCGATAAATTCTTTTAGGTTATTGACTGGCACTGATGGATGAACGGCAATCACATTGGTTGAAACAGTTAGCAAAGCAACCGGTGAAAAATCTTTAACAGGGTCCCACGGTAATTTGTCAAATAGTGCAGGATTACCAACGTGATATCCAGAATAAGAAATAAGTAGTGTGTAGCCATCGGGTTTTGCCTTGGCAACATACTGATAGGCAGTGTTACCACTGGCGCCAGGCTTGTTATCAACAATGATTGGCTGGCCAATGACTCGAGCCAGCGGCTCACTCAAGAGGCGTGCCGAGGTATCCACCAAACCACCCGGTGGATTAGGTACCACCAAAGTAATTGGACGATCTGGGAATGCTTGGGCAGCAGCGAGTTGAGCGCTTAAAGCAAAGCCCAATGAAACCAATAGCTTTTGTGTGAGATGGAATCTTTTCATGCTGGTCTCCTAATTTTCTTTTTTATCATTCAGTGTAGCGCTTACTGAAGGATTTATCGTTGCCCTACTTTCACATTCCCAAATACCGCCTGGGCTTCGCGCGGCAAACAACGCCAGTAACGTTCATTAGCCGTTACCGTGGCATTCAAGGCGGCTGCAGCTTCCCAAGCCCAGCGTGGTTTATAGAGAAATGCTCTCGCTAAGGCAATCAGATCAGCGTCACCATCTTGGAGGATTTCTTCTGCTTGGTGGGGATCGGTAATTAAACCAACCGTCATTGTTGGTAAGCCAGACAGCTCTTTCACCATCTTCGCAAAGGGAACCTGATATTTAGGACCCAAAGCAATTTTTTGCTTTGGTGAAATACCACCAGAAGAGATGTGCACAAAGTCACAACCCAAGGGCTTCAATTGGGTCACGAAATTGGAGCTCTCCTCTGGATTCCAGCCCCCATCAATCCAATCATGCGCTGAAATCCGCATACCCAAAACACCTTGATAAGCTGCTCTCACGGCTGTGAAAAGTTCCAGGGGAAAGCGAATGCGATTTTCAAATGCGCCACCATATTCATCAGTACGCTGATTGGCAATCGGAGATAAAAATTGATGCAGTAAATAGCCATGCGCACCATGCAATTCAATCCCATCAACCCCGACACGATCAGCGCGTTTGGCTGATGCCACAAAGTCAGCAATGAGTTGTTTGAGTTCATCCTTGCTTAACTCATGGGGCAAGCGCTCCCCATCCAATTGGGGAATCGCTGAAGGTGCCAATGTTTCCCAGCCACCATTCTCTGGGGAAAGCAGTTGCCCACCATCCCAAGGAGTGGCACTAGACGCTTTACGGCCCGCATGCGCCAACTGAATAAAAACAGGTATCGCAGGAGCCAAGGCTCTTGCCCGACTTAACTTATCTTTCAGAGCCGCTTCCGTACGGTCATCCCACAGGCCTAAGCAGGCATTGGTGATACGTCCTTCGGGGGTAATGCCAGTGGCCTCAATAATGAATAAAGCCGCACCGCTATTCAATAAATTGCCCCAGTGCATCAAATGCCAATCTGTCGCCTCGCCATTATTCGCTGAATATTGGCACATGGGCGCAACCACAATCCGGTTTGCAAGCGTCAGCGGCCCGCGGGGGGAATTGAGGGTGTAGTTTGAAAAGAGAATGCTCATTGAAATGCCTTTAAATGCTGAAAAATGGGTCAAAAATACGAAAAATGCCTTTAAGCGATAGAATACTAAAAATCAGAATATACGAGATAAACGAGACAGCAAAGTCCCGCAGACCTTTGGTCCTAGGGCTTTATTGACCCAAAACC
>Ga0194037_1002809_pt1 | contig 11147 bp, 10 predicted proteins | sample JunL306m_MetaG_FD_148653 | JGI IMG/M metagenome (GOLD analysis project Ga0194037, IMG submission 148653) | Anoxic zone freshwater microbial communities from boreal shield lake in IISD Experimental Lakes Area, Ontario, Canada - Jun2016-L304-6m | ecosystem: Environmental > Aquatic > Freshwater >...
GTGGTAAGTAAATAAGTAACAAATAATCTTTTCATATCGCTTGTTTGTTTGGCTTGATTCTTATTTTGTTTCTAAAGAGTGTAAAGCTGACACTAGTGAAAGAGACCGCCAAAAGAAATACTGCATTTTCTAATAATATTTTTGTTTTGGGGAGGCTTATTGGAATAAAGAGAAGGAATGATGATACAGGAAAAATATTTTGGAAAATAAAATAAATTTTTTTGTTGATAAAATTATTTCAGCGAAGAAACTGAATGAAAGTACGGTTGATTTGGAAGTAGAAATAGACGAAATAGTATGTAAACTTTATGACTTTAACGTGGGGAAGAGATATAGATAATCAGAGGAGTTTAAAAAAATGTATGAATCCGTCTGAAATTGAATGGATTATTATCCAAATAAGAAATAACTAAAATGAACACAATATCATAATCCACAGATTTATACGTTAGTTTTACAAAATGAATCACATTACTGAGGCACACCGTTATTTGGAAAATGCAAAAGAAATGTTGCGAGACAAGGCGCAAAAAGAGGACGGTTATTACAAAGACAAGAAGTATGTAAAACTTGCTGGTAATGCTGCCTATTCTGGAATATTGGTTGCACTTGATGGTTATTTTGGCATCAAGAAAAAAGGAAGGAAAAATGTTGATTGGTATCAAAATGAGCTAGCTAAAGTAGATAAAAAAGTATTGAATGCATTTAATACAGCCTATGAAGTGTTGCATTTGTCAATGGGTTATGATGGGATGCCAAGTGTAAAAGTATCTGCTGCTGGATTTGAAGAAGCTGAAAAAATAATACATTGGGTAGAAACAAAACAAGAATTGGTCAGTAATTAATTAGTGAATTAAAAACCGCAGAGTTTCCTATCTCCACAAAACACAATGAGCATTTGGTTTATCAAATTATATTGCTTACAGAAAAAGAGAAGGTGAATAGTTTCCACACATATTTAAGGATTCAAAGTTTTCATTAACCGAAAAATTATCTATGCTAACTAAATAGACTAATATATTTGGCACAAAATATTTATTAATGCACGTTTCTACTAGGCTACTCGTACTTATTATCCTAATAATCACTTCTTTTCCTCTCCTATCTTTTTCACAATCGGCAGCAATTTCTGGAGAAGTGAAGGATAGTACTACACATAAAGGTATTGAACTAGCGACTATTTCTTTAATTAATCAAAGTGGGAAGTTGACTGCAATAACCACAACCGATAAGGCAGGTAAATTTTTGTTGGAGTCAAAAGAAGGTGGTACTTACAGTATTTCTGTTGAATTTATAGGGTATAAAAAGAAGATTATCAGTGGTGTTTCTATTCAAAATAAGAAGGTAATTGGAGTCATCCTACTGCAAACTTTTGGAAATAATCTACAAGAGGTTACCGTAACAGGACAAAATAATGGATTGAAAATAAAAAATGATCGTCAGGTTTTTAAGGCTAGTCAATTTGATAATGCAAAGGGAGGAACCGCCGTTGACCTGATTAAGAACCTGCCTTCTGTTGCCGTAAATGCAGATGGTGAAATTACTTTACGTGGTTCCAACAATTTTTTAGTACTCATCAATAACAAGCCTACTTTGGTAGAGGCTAGTATCATATTATCTCAACTACCTGCCGGTTCTATCGAAAATATAGAAGTGATTACCACTCCTTCTGCACGGTTTGATCCTGACGGAAAAGCGGGTATTATCAATATTATTACTAAAAAAGGAACTGATGATGGATGGCTTTTCATTGCGAATGCAACAGGAGGTTTGCCCTCTCTACATGCCTATAATAATAGTCGTCATCCAAGTCGTTTTAGTGGAGATATTACTGTAGGTTACAAAAAAGATAAATGGGATGTAAGTGGGGGACTCAATTATCTGCGAAATGATGCGGCAGGGCATCGGGAAGGGAACGCTAATACCTCAAATAGGGATTCTGTAACCAAATTTCCTTCTGTGGGAGAACGTAGTTTTAGGCGTTATAATTATGGATTAAGATTAGCAGCTACTTATTCTGCCGGTGCCAACAATGTTTGGTCTGCTGGATTTTATGTAGGACAAAAGCATCAGGATAGAGAGGCCGATTTGAATTATACCGTAACAAGGGATAATGTAAATAATAATACATTTATTAGTCAAAGCACTTATTACAATGCAAATAATCAGGCACGCGAAGGAACATTTACTCTCGGTAACATAGATTATACGCATAATTTTAAGGATAAAAGTAGTTTTACAGCCTCCTTCCTTTATGAGGGAGCAGATTTGAATGGAGGTACTACAAATAATAATTTAACCTCTCAGGCTTCTAATGATACGATTCAATTTACAAAGTCAACATATAATAATCCTTTGAGTGGTTATCGTGCAAAATTGGATTATCAACGTAAATGGGGAATTGGCACATTTGAAGTAGGATATCAATATCGTTTTGATGGGCAAAATGGGAATTTCGAGTATGATACGTTGAATGTAAAAACGAATCAGTTATTGCGAGATGCCTACTTTAGTAGTGCAGTAAAAGTAAACAATGTAATACATTCTATTTATGCTCAATATAGTGTTCAGCAATCAAAATGGTACTATAGTGGAGGGCTTCGATATGAATATGCTGAACGTAAACTTTGGTTTGGTGATTCGGTACAACCTACTTTGACGCTTAATAATTTGTTTCCTTCCCTGCAAGTCCGTTATACAGCCGAAAATCAATGGAAATGGAAGGCGGGGGTAAGTAGAAGGGTAAAACGTACTACTAATACTGAATTGAGTCCTTTTCCTGAACGAGAACATTCAGAGACTCTAGAAAAAGGAGATCCTAAACTTTTGCCTGAATATGTAACGTTGGTAGAATTAGGTGCGGAAAAAGCTTTCAATCAAGGTTCGTGGTATGCCACTGCTTATTATCAACATACTGCTAATATCATACAGCGGTTAAATAGCTTTTATGCAGATACTATTCTGAATAGAATTTTCACGAATGCCACTGAGGCCGTACAATATGGTGTGGAAGCAGGATTGACCTTGAACCCGACTAAATGGTGGCAATTTTTGGCTGGTATCAACGTATTCCAATCTCATGTGAGTGGAACTATTTTCAATGGAACTGTCAATGTTGACAATGGTAAAGTTGCCTATACTTGGAATACGACGCAAACAATAAAATTACCTAAAAAATGGACAGCACAATTGAGCATATCTTATTTGTCGTTACGACCAACCGCTCAAGGACAGGATGGAGCGTTTCTTTCTCCGAACTTATCAATAAAGAAGACATCAAAGAATAATGATTGGACTTTTCAGGCACAGTGGTTGAATATGGATTGTGGATTGGGTATTTCTAATATTCAAAGAATTACTACATCTGGTTCAGATGCAAATCATCGTTTTTATACAACAACCAACTATATAGTAGAACCCGATGTATTACAATTAGGCGTTAGTTATAATTTTAATAAAAAGAATAAAAAAGTGAAGTTGCCAACGAGTGAAATAGGAGAGAGGGAGTTTTAGTGGGGTCTGAAATGAATGGAGAAAATGGTGTAAGGTGAAAGGTATAAGGAATCATCAAGTGAATGAAATAAGGTGCTAGGTGTAAGATTTACATTTTAAATATCTTTTACTTTGAACCATATACCTTTTATCTTTCTAAACATTAAACTAATAACGGCAAAATAGTATCGTAATCAATTTTCCATTCATCTAAAGGACTAAGAGAGCAATTAACTAGAATTGTTCCCAATTTTTTTAATTCATATTTCTCATTAAATTGATTAAAAGAGTTTCTAAACATCTTTACCAATTCGGCTTTATCAATCACTTCTTCAAAATCAATTACGTAGGAGTGTTCTGCTACATACAATAAAACAGGTGTATTGTCTATTTGAATTCTGCTTGTCAATCGAACTGCAAGACCCTTTTTTGTTGGAGCCCTCTTCGGCATCACATCGAGTCCTGTTTTAGACTTGACGATACTATCAGACTTTATGGGTTGACTTAAAGGAAGGAAAATCCATTCGGTAACAAAAAGTTCAGTCTGTTCTACCATGGTTGCTAAATATTTTGCTCCAAATATAAGGGTGCAGTATCCAATTCATTAATGGCTTTCCTTAGTTCAGAATGTATAACGATTTAGAAACCTGCTAATTCTTATTATTTATTATCATTTCTTTAATGAATGAATAACTTTCTTTTGACAACTATTACAATAGATTTGCTAGAAATATATTTATTATGAAAAGAATATTTTTTTTAGCAGTCATGCTTGTTGTTAGTATTTTTTATGCTGACAATACTATTGCACAGCTTCATGTAAATTTTGATGTTAACATTGGAAAGCAACCTGTATGGGGTCCTGTAGGTTATGATCATGCTGAGTATTATTATCTTCCTGAGATTGAAGCTTATTATTGTGTTCCAAAGCGTAAGTTTGTTTTTCAAGATGGTGGTGATTGGCGATTTGCCTCAGTTTTGCCAGAGCGTTATGGCATTTACGATATGAATAGGGCTTATAAAGTGGTTATCAATGATCCTCGACCTTATTTGAGTCATGCCTATTACAGAGAAAAGTATAGTTCATACAGAGAACATCATGATCCTCAACCCATTATTCGAGAAAGTGAGGACCCTAGGTATTATCAAATAAAGGAACATCCTAGGCATAATCAATGGAGAAATTATAGAGATAAATATGAACATCGCTAGGAAATTTCATTTTATGATTGGTTGAAAAAAATCAATAAGTATTATCAATGAAATATAATAGTGCCCTTCCTCTCAGCAATTTTGATAAAGAGGAAGGGCACTATTATATTTCATTGATTAAACGCTATCTATATTATTTAAACACTTTGTTGTGTTTTCGAGTTAACTATAAATTATTCCCCTGACTCTAAGCTATTATTATTAGATTTTTTGTAAGAAACCCAATAAGAAACGAGGATGCAGCTAATGAAAGGAGATGTATAAAACAGGTATAAATAGGGAACATCAACAAATGTGTAGAAGATTACCAAAGTGATTTTTAAAGCTGCTAATGGAATATTATGTAGTACTACTTCTTTCTTGTAATAATTATACCAAGCACATATAACCACAAAGATCATAGGTACTGCAAAAGATAAAGTAACAAGCGAATAGTGTTGTAAGGCAATATGATTTGGGCCAAAGAAACGGGCAAAACCAAGGCTGATTTCAAATACATGAGGCCCATCATGCCACACTTTCCTAGCAAAATCAATATATGCACCAGGTAAATTGATGAAATTTTTGATAACAGACCATCCAAATGGCATTAGGACTAATAAACAAAAACAGGCTATTCCACTAATTTTAAGATGTATCCATTGTTTTCTTTTCCTTTGAACATACAACAGAATAAGCATTGCAGGTAGCCAACCAATTAATGCGTATCTGCTTAAAAGACACAAGCAAGCGGCAACACCAATAAATAGATAATTTTCACTTAATAAGGCAATTGTTAACCAAACATAGTTAATAATAACGACTCCCTCTTCGGTATAAGGCACTAATCCTGCTGAATCGTTTGTGAAAAGCCACCAAAATAGCATGAAAACAGCTACTTTGTAGGTAAGTGAAAGGCGCTTACTTGCGAAAGGATCCCAAAGTAATATCGCCAATGAAAAGGCTAGAAATAAGGCAAGAATAGTAATCCAACGAATATCTATATGAAGCCATTCGGCAGCACTAAAAGGGAGCCACATAGCAGGGAGATATATTGGTTTGACACCTTGCCAAATATTAGGAATCGTATCGTAAACCTTTTCCCAATGTCCCTCTACGAAACGTTGACTCATTACTTTAATGATAGGAAGCATATCGGAATCATGAAAATCAAGTGGGGCGTCTTGCATAAAGCCGTAACCAAAATGACACATCATTACGCCCATCATTGCAATAGCAGAAAATTTATATCCGTTAAAAGAATTTGTAAAAAAGCTTTTGTTAGGCAATCTTAAATGAGATTGAGGCAGAAATAACAAGACAATGGCAATAGAAATACCACTAATAAAATAAAGTATACTAGAAAATGCAGCAAATTCTGAAATTGCCAACAAATAAGTACAACTCAGTATCTCAATAAAAAACGCAGCAGTTAAAATTCTCTTTTGTAGCAAATTAGTCCGATGTTTTCGTTAAAATAAATTGCAATGCAAAAAGCATACTCAATTCGCATATTTAGGATTTTTTTTATTGTTTTTGTTAAAATAATCAAATATGATTAAAATGTGCCATGTTTCAATAAGTATGTTAGGCTTTGTTTATGTTTTAGCATTTTCAGAATTTTAAGGCAAAAGAACTACTTATTTCAATAACACAAAATCAGATATTTATAAAATTCAACTTGTCGGCTTGTTTATATAAGTTGAATCATTTATATTGCATATATTTTTCATTTTAAAACTAACTGCATGAGCTTTATTGAAAGGCTAAAACACTACAAATTAGTACGAGCAATTATCTATTCTGTTGTTGGTTTTATTACCTTTCCTGGACTTGCAATTATTAATAAAATGAGAATTTCTGGAACAGAACACATCAAAAATCTTCCAAAACACAATGTTCTATTCGTTAGTAATCATCAAACATATTTTGCGGATGTGATGGCTTTCATACACATTTTTTGTGCAGTGAAATGGAGAAAAGAAAATAGGCTAGGATTGCCTTATTATCTGTTATTTCCTATTACTAATATGTATTTTGTTGCTGCAGAAGAAACAATGAAAGGAAGTTTGATAAGTCGTCTTTTTATTTTAGCGGGAGCATTGACTGTTAAAAGAACTTGGCGGGCTGAAGGAAAGGAAGTGAGGCGTGGATTGGATCCATCAGATACAAGGAAAATCAATCAGGCATTAGATAGTAGTTGGGTCATAACCTTTCCTCAAGGTACCACAAAACCTTTTGCTCCTGGTAGAAAAGGAACTGCTTACATCATCAAAAATAATCGACCAATTGTAGTTCCTGTTGTTATTAATGGATTTTGGCGAGCATTTACAAAGAAAGGATTAACGTTTAAAAAGAAGGGATCAATATTGACTGTTCGCTTTAAAGCTCCTTTAGAAATAGATTATGATGCGCCTACCGAAGTAATTCTTCAACAGGTAATGGATGCGATTGAACAAAGTAAAGATTTCATGTTGAAAGGGGCACATCACAGAATGAAAGAAATTGGACTAGAGATTTAGTAAATATGTTAGATTTATCTAGTCATAACTTAATTTTATATCAATGACTTTCATCTGAATATTACTTTCATTATTCCATTCATTAATATCTAATGAATAAACAATATCTATTGGCTCATTCATTTCAAGTAAATCAAATTTTTCAGCCATATTGAATCCAATACCATTAATAATTGTGTCATCTTGTTTTACAACAAAACGTATATGTTGTTCTTTTACAATTTTACTAAACCCTGTATTCATTACTTTTTTTGTTATAAATACGGGTCGCATATTGTCAGGTCCAAAAGGTTCAATCTGATTAATGATTTTATAAAGGGTTAAATTAATGTCTCTTAACCGAAGTTCTGTGTCTATAACTATTTCAGGAATAAGCGCATCGGGAGTTATTGTTGCAGCAACAACCTTTTCAAAAGCCTCTGAAAAAGGGATTACTTGTTCGGGCAACATTGTCATTCCTGCGGCTGCGAAATGTCCGCCATATCCTAAAAGATATTCTTTGCAGGCATGAATGGCTTCATATAAATTAAATTTTACTACGCTTCTAGCACTTCCCGAAACTAAGTCTCCACTTCTTGTCAGGACAATAGTTGGTCTATAATAAGTTTCTATTAATCTGCTAGCAACAATTCCTACAACGCCTTTATGCCAATGAGGTTGATAAACAACTGTCGATTTTTTATTTAAAAACTCTATATCGTTTTCAAGCATTGCTAAGGCTTCGCTTGTAATACTCGCATCTGCTTCACGTCTGTCGGTATTATCACTATGAAGCAATCCTGCAATTTCTATAGCTTTTGTAAAATCTTTTTCTATAAATAACTGAACAGCTTTTTTGGCATCATCCATTCTTCCTGCGGCATTTATCCTAGGTGCAATTACAAATACAAGATTTGTAATAAACATTTCTTTTTTAATACCCGAAAGTGTCATTAAAGCCTTTATTCCTGCACAAGGGTTCTCGTTTACTTTTTTTAAACCATAATACGCAAGAATCCTATTCTCTCCAACCATTGGAACTATGTCAGCGGCAATTGCTGTTGCAACAAGGTCGAGATAGTTCATAAAGCTTTCGTCCGGCAAGTTTAATTTTTCAGCAAGGGCTTGCATAAGCTTAAATCCTACTCCACAACCACACAATTCTTTAAATGGATAATTGCAATCTATTTGTTTGGCGTTAAGAATGGCAACAGCTGAAGGCAAAATCGTATCAGGAAGGTGATGATCACAAACAATAAAATCAATTTTTAATGTATTAGCGTAATCAATCAATTCAACGCTTTTAATACCACAATCCAATGAAATTATAAGTGTTATTTTATTTTCTTTGGCATATTCAATTCCTAATTTACTGACACCATAACCCTCTTTGTATCTGTGTGGGATATAATAGTCAACTTCTGAATAAATGGAAATCAAAAACTGATACATTGCGGCTACGCTAGTAGTGCCATCTACATCATAATCTCCAAAGACTAAGATTCTTTCCTTATTATTAATGGCTTCAAGAATTCGAGTTACAGCTTTTTCCATATCCTTCATCAACCAAGGACTATGCAATTCTGATAGTTGTGGTCGGAAAAATTGTTTAGCCTTATCATAAGTATCAATGCCTCTTTGGACTAAAATAGAACAAAGTGAATAATTAATTTTTAATGAATTTTGGAGTGATAATGTTTTGTCCTTGTTATCTTCTAATATTTGCCATCTTTTCTTCATTATCGCTCAATTTATAGTTTGTCATTGTTTAAGGGACAAATAATCAAAATATTTATTCAAGGGTATATTCGAAATAATAAATTATAAATAGTGATGTTTTAAGTATTCAAATGAAATAAATGCCTGAAAAAATTATGACGAATACTTTGCTTGAGAATTAAGTTTATTGTCACTTAGTATTTTCTATCTGTTGTATATCTTACTAATTCCTCTAAAGCATTCCGTACTTCGGTCTCTTCAAAACGATGAAGAATTGCAAGAGCTTCATCTCTAAATTCGAACATTTTTCTTTCTGCATAATCTATTCCTCCAAGGGATTTCACTTGATTTATTACATAATTAACCTTTTCCTTGTTGGTATTTTGATTTTTTACAATATAGATTATCTTCTTTTTTGTGGCAGTATCACAATTATTTAAAGTATAAATCAATGGCAATGTCAATTTCTTTTCTTTAATGTCATTACCTGTAGGCTTACCTATATCTGAATTGCCATAATCAAATAAGTCATCTTTTATTTGAAATGCCATACCAACCTTTTCGCCAAATAATCTCAACTCTTCAATTCTAATTGCATCGCTGAAAGTGCTACATGCTCCTGCAGCACAAGCAGAAGCAAGTAAAGAAGCTGTTTTACCATTGATGATATCATAATAAACTGATTCGTCAAGGTTTAGTTTTCTTGACTTTTCAATCTGCAACAGTTCTCCTTCACTCATCAGTTTAACTGCTTCAGAAAGAATTTGTAGAATTTGATGGTCTTGATTGTTTAATGACAGTAATAAACCCTTAGAAAGAAGATAATCACCTACAAGAACTGCTATCTTATTTTTCCAAAGAGCGTTTATACTAAAGAAGCCTCGTCGTTCATCTGCTTCATCCACTACATCATCATGCACAAGTGTGGCAGTATGAAGTAATTCTACTAATGAAGCAGCACGGAAGCTAGATTCCGTGATGGGGCCACCAAGTTTTGCACATAGCAACACAAACATTGGGCGAATCTGTTTACCTTTTCTTTTAACAATGTATTCCATTATCCTGTCAAGAAGTGCTACTCTACTTCTGACTGCTTCTCTAAAGTGAATTTCGAATAATTCTAATTCTTTTGATATAACTTTTTTTGCTAGATTCATATAATTATGGCTGCAATATAGCTTTGTGAAAACAAATAAAAGCAAAATGCAGCATTTTTAATTATGTAATTGTCTAAAATGTAAAATAAGTTAATTTAATTTGGTAATTTGGCTAATAAATCTATTTTTGCAAATTATTTCTAAATTAAGCATATATACGTTCATCTTTTAATCAAATATTATGGTAAGCAAAAAGTACACAGTTTTAATCGCACTTTTACTCACATTTGGAGTAACTGCATTCGCACAAACTTCAGGATGGGATTGGAAAGATTCTTCTGTAGTTCCAGTCAAAAGCATAACTCAATACAATGAGTTTAAGCAAAACAAAAATCCATTTCCCCCAAAACCTAGAAATGCATGGGAAGTTGGATTGTCTTTAGGTCCTTCTTTTTTAGAGGGTGATGTTAATTCCAAATTAGGATTTGGCGGTAGTTTGACATTTAGAAAGGCTATTACAAATGCATTGTCTATTAGATTTGGATATTTTGGTTCTTTTAATTACGGTAACGGTGGCTTGTACAACCAAAATTCTCCATTAGGTGCTGCAGGTTATTATGGTGCTATACCAAATTTAACACTAGGCTATACTGCTCCAAATTATAGAAACAAGACACACATGGTAGGTGTAGATTTAATATCCTCTTTAAATACTTTTAGTAACTACAGAGGAGATCCAACAGTTAATGTTTATATATTAGGAGGTCTTAATTTACTTGCTTCTTCTGTGAAAGTAAATGATCCAATTTCAGGTTCAAGTGTTTGGTATTATTGTAAAAATTATACTACTAAGGGAATGTTAGGATTAAGTAAACTTGGAGGTCACGAAATGTGGTTGCTTACAGGAAGTGTGGGTGCTGGATTTGCCTACAAAGTGAATAATAAGTATAACATTGGTTTTGAAGAGAGACTTACCGCTCCTTTCCAAAGAGTTGGTTTCCTAGATGGTTTTGATGCAGGTTCTAATGATTTCTATTTATATTCAGGATTTAAAATAAACTATAACTTATTTTAATTTTAGTCTTTATTAGGATTGGCTTTTAATTTACAAACATTTAAAATTATAAAAAATGACAAAATTTAAGAT
>Ga0194037_1002810_pt1 | contig 11144 bp, 13 predicted proteins | sample JunL306m_MetaG_FD_148653 | JGI IMG/M metagenome (GOLD analysis project Ga0194037, IMG submission 148653) | Anoxic zone freshwater microbial communities from boreal shield lake in IISD Experimental Lakes Area, Ontario, Canada - Jun2016-L304-6m | ecosystem: Environmental > Aquatic > Freshwater >...
TGATAAGATAAAGCAGGCGGCCTGTTAGATCAGCGCTTCTTAAAGCGAACCCCAGCTCCATCTTCTGGGGTTCCTATGAATTCAAGACCCCCATGTTCTAGCGCCTTAATTATTGCATCCAGAGTTTTGACATGACTAGCGGGCACACCCTCGGCAGCCTCTAACCGAATTAATGTAGAAAACCCAATATCTGCCTTTGCAGCAAGTTCCCGCGCCGTCCACCCAAGAAGACTTCGGGCTGCTTTAATTTGACCACTTGTAATCAATGTAATATTAGCCTAAAATGATAACTAAGTATTCATTTAAAGAAACTAAGTTATCTTATTGGAGATAAAAAATGCTTAATAATCAAGATTTTGCACAATCTAGGACAAAAAGTCCAGATCAATTAACCTCAGGTCAAGTTTTAGCCTTTATGGGTAATGTCTCTGTGATTAATAGAGATCGGTATCTTCAGGCCAAGAAACTCCTTCAAGAAACCGTCCAGAAAATTGAAGGCGCCTACGCATACTCAACCATTCGCGCATATAAAGCTGACTTTGGTAAATTCGTTGAGTTTTGTGAAGAGCGCAATGAAGGTGCTTTACCCGCCCTACCCTTATCCATCGCTAACTTCATCATTAAGCTTTCTAACGATAAGCGAAGCTCAGCCGGTATTCGCCGAGCTCTTTGCGGAATATCCACCATTCATAAACTCAATCGCTTAGTTGACCCTACCAAAGATCCTGATGTCACTATTGAAATGCGAAGGATGCATCGCAAGCTGGGGCGCTCCACAAAACAAGCGGGTAGCATTAATCTAGATATCCTAGACCTGATGCTCTTGTCTACCGATGATTCAATTAGAGGTCTGCGAGATAAAGCTTTATTACTAGTGGCTTACGACACCCTATGTAGGCGCAGTGAGTTAGTGTCATTGCAAGTTAAAGATGTCAAGATAACCATTAAAAATGGTGTTGCGACCACTTCGATTCTGCTCAGAAAAAGTAAAACTGATCAAGATTCCATGGGTAAATGGTTACGCTTAAGTCAAAGGGCTGGGCTTGCATTAACAGAGTGGATGAAGCAACTTCCTGAAGGGCGTGAAAATATTTACTGCGGGCTGAACCGGGCGGGTGATATTTCACAATATCTGGGCGGGGGTCAAGTTAATCGCATCTATAAACGAATTGCTAGAACAGCTGGTTTAGATGAATCAATCATCAAAGGGATCAGTGGTCACTCTATGCGAGTGGGTGCAGCACAAGATTTACTGAATTCTGGAGCAAGTATGCCAGTTATTATGCAGCGTGGAAGATGGTCAAAGACTGATACGGTGATGAGATATCTAGAGCACGGAAATTCCCAGCTTGATATCCCCTTCAGGAAAATTTAAAGGGAATCAATTGGTGCAATAATTATTCAGAATAGAAAACTTGTTCATTTTTATGGTCTTCAATAAACTCGAAGCGAACCGTCTTTTCAATCGCATCCATTAATGGAACGGGCGGGATGAAGCCCGTTGACTGGATTGCTGACTCATACACTGAATTAGCACAAAACTTTTTAACTCTAATTGCGCTGATAGGAAATTTTTTACCAGTAATTTTTGCTACCAAGTCAAAACAGGATCCAATTAACAGTCCAAGAGAGAATGGCAGTCTAAATTTAATTTCAGAAGGCCTACCTAACAACTTATTGACATGGGTTACCAAGGTATTCATTGTGAAATCAGGCTTATCAATATAGTTATAGATATGCACACCCGGTTTGAAACCCAATGAATACTCCAAGAATGCTGCGACATTCTCAACGTAGGCCATTGACTTTCGGTTTAAGCCATCACCAACCATGACAAATTTACCGGAAGCAATTTGTCTAAGCAAATTAAAGACATTTCCTCTATTCCTTTCCCCAAAAACAACTGTTGGACGAATGATGACTAGGGTACGATTTTGAGGATCCTCAGATTGCCATTGCTTATAGACCTGCTCAGCCTCCCACTTAGTGCGACCATAATCGTTAAAAGGGGCAATCGCACCAGATTCATTGGTTCCCAGGGGGGCAAAACCATATACAGCTACTGAGCTAGTAAAGATAATTCTATTAACCGCCATCTCATTGGCAATTTCACAGATATTTCGTGCGCCTTCGATATTAACCTCATCATATAAGCTTGGAGGGCTTACGTCATCGCGATGTTCTGCTGCCAAATTTATCACCACTGCATTAAGATCAATTGATGCCCTTAAATCTTCCAACGATCGGATATCTACGGTATGGGTCAATGCAGGAAAAGATGCCCCTATTACTTTATCTACAATGGTGAATGCTACTTTTTTTTGGTTAAATATCGTTGATAGTCGTGTACCAATAAAGCCACTGCCACCGATTATATTTATCTTCATATTATGCTTACTGCCATTCGTATTTAATGTGGACAAAAATCATCTATAAGTTATCAATCCGTAAAACAATCCAATCGTCCAGAAAAAATGGCACCCCACAAAGCCTGAGGCAAGGAAAAATGTATCTCGAAAACTTCTATTCCAGGCTCTGAAAGAAACAAAAATAATAAGGGCTAGGTAAGAAAGGATGCCAATAAACAATACTGAATATAGGAAGGGGTAAATTACGCCTAATCCCAATAATGACAATGCAATCAAAAAAGCGAAGGGAAGCACTAACTGCCGTGGCGCAGAAAATTGCCGGTGCTTAATAAGAAATAAAGCGCGGCCAACGCCATAATTAAAACAAAGTCTAAAAAATTTATTTAGACTTTCTCGGGGGTAGTGCCAAGCAATAATGCTTGAATCAAGGATAATTACGCCACCCATTTGTCGAATTCGAAAATTTAAGTCCGAATCTTCGCTAATCTTTGGAAGTCTTTCATCGAACCAGGGCTGGTTTGGCATATATTTTCGACTAAAGGCCCCCAAATAAAGTGAATCAACTTTACCTCTATAGCTTGTATTTCGAAACTTCCCGCCACCCAATCCAAGAGAGTGTGACATTATTAACGCAATCTTTTTTTGCTCTTCAGATTCGCCAATCGGAACCTGAACACCACCAACATTAGCAACATTTTCCCGAAGCGAAAGTGCATAGATCTTGCTTAGGTAATCTGGGTCAATATGAGTTCTGGCATCAAGCCGAACAATTAAATCTCCAGTCGACTCTTTTACTAAAAAGTTTAAGGCGGCAGTTCTAGATAATTCCAGAATATGCCAATACCTCAAAAGACTAGATGAATAACCAAGTTTCCCTACCGCACGTTCTTTAGAATCATTTCCTGCCTCAAGAAATAGTATTTCGTAGGAATTTTTATCAAAATCCTGATTTGAAAGGTCTTGGAATAATCTATCGAGATTAATCCCCTCATTAAATGAAGTAATGATTACACTTAATAAAAGGGTCATTTAAATCAGGCTTTAATTAAAGCTTAAAACCCGCGGCTACTGCATCTGCATAGAACATCTTCACAGTATCCAAGGAGTACTCATTTAAATCGTAACCAACAAGAGATAATTTCTTGAGAATATCATTGGTGACTGTAATAACGTGACAGCCAATGTCATCCGCTTGGAATATGTTCAATAACTCACGCGGACTCGCCCAAATTAACTCAGCTGCAGGTGCAACTTTCAATATTTCCACGGCATTGGTCATAAGTGGCACTGGATCATATCCAGTATCAGCTATACGGCCAGCAAAAACTGATACATAACTGGGGATATTTGGATCGAGAGCGGCCACCACATTACGTACCTGATTAAGAGTCATCAGTGCCGTCACATTCAATTTAACCTTTTGTTTTGCAAGTTTTTCTACTAGCGCATAACAAGTTTCTTGCTTAGTATTGGTAATCGGGATTTTTACATAGACATTATCGCCCCAACTGGCTATCTCTAATGCTTGACGTTCCATTTCTGTAAAATCATCAGAGAACACCTCAAACGAGAGTGGTTTGTCATTTATTGATGTGAGAATATCTTTACAAAATGCGCGGTAATCTGCAATACCTGCTTTCTTCATTAAAGTAGGGTTAGTAGTTAAGCCTTTCACAAAAGGCTTTTCGTACATTTCAAGCATCCCAGCTTTGTCAGCCCCATCAGCAAAAATCTTTACTTTTAACTCTTCTACTTTTTTCATTTAAAACTCTCCAAGGATAATTTTTTTAGCTTCCAACAAAGATGAAACGATAAAATCAGGCGCATCTGGTTTTTTTTCCGCATAACGGTAATTGATAAAAAAGGTTTTACATCCAGCAGAAGCTCCCGCCTCAACATCGCGCCAACGATCACCAACCATAAAGCTTTTAGACAAATCAATATTGTGCTCTTGAGCTGCCTCTAGCAATGCCCCGGATAATGGCTTCCTGCAACTACATTTATCCCCGCTATCATGATAGCAAGTCTTAAAATCATCTATTGGTAATTGAGATGATAAAAAGGCATTCATTTCCTCAACATCTTCTCTCTTGGCAGTACCTCTCGCTACATCAGGTTGATTGGTCACCACTATCAATAAGTAGTTCGCTGCGTGAAGCTTTTGGAGTGCCTCGTGAACTCCTGGCAATATTTCTAACTCTACTAAGGATGCGGGTGGATAAGGCTTACCATCGCGCACAATTGCCCGATTAATTACCCCATCCCGATCTAAAAAAACTGCGCGCCTCAATGGATTAATATCTCCAGCTTATTTAGCCGTAGACTCCCATTTAGTTTGATTTGCTTTTAACTTAGGATGTGAAACTAAGAGGTGCCAAACCACTGCCTGAAAAGCTTCTGAATGTGGGGTCACATTATCGGCATTCACCGTTGGAACAATCACGCAAGCATCGGCAACTTGTGCGGTATACCCCCCATCACGACCCACCACCCCGATTACTTTCGAGCCTACAGATTTGGCATACTTCAAAGCTTCAACTAAATTAGGGCTGATATTCTTTTCTAGATTGCCGCCGCCAACAGAAAAAATGAACAGCATATCTTTAGGAGTAAGTTTGCTAACTTTGAGCCATTCAACAAAAATTGAAGCCCATCCCTCATCATTTGTGCGTGCAGTTAACTCTGATACATTATCAGTGGGAGCATAAGATTCAATGCCAACAATTTTCCGAAAATCATTTACGGCATGCGAACAATTTCCCGCGCTACCTCCTACGCCTAAAAAAAAGATTCGGCCATCATCTGTTTTAACTTGAGCCAATAGATCTGCCATTTTTTCAATTGCGGTCACATCCATCTTTTCGATGATCTCAACTGCTTCATTCAAATGTTGTTTTGCGTAACTCATAAACTACCCTTTGCTGTTTTTTCTAATAAATAGGCTTGGGTATCCGCTATTCCTTGGTGAGACCCAATTTCATAAAATCTCTCAAAAACTTCGTAGCCAGCTAACTCGCCAGCCAGTGATAAATCATTATAAACTTTTGAAAGATCAAATGACTGTCTAGCAGGGTAAGCTTGTAGTACGGCACTTTGCAGTATGCCTAAGCCATAATCGATGTAATGCATTTGAGGTCGAATTACGGTCTTGTTATATTCAGTAATCTGACCGGCATCAAACTCCACATTACTTTTATCCCAGCGATTCTGATTCTTCAGTACGGTCATTAACCCCTTTTTGCCGCCAGCTGCATAGGTTTTTTCCGCATCAGAAAAATCAATGGGGAGATAAGAGTCACCGTATAGAATAAAAAAATGCTCCCCTAGTAATGGCAAGGCCTGTCTGAGTGCGCCTCCTGTCCCTAGGGGGGCTGGACCATCTGGTGAATAACTAATGTGCATATCCCATCGAGAGCCATCACCCACAACTTCTTGAATCATTCCACCTAAAAATCCAATACATAAAACAACCGAATTAATACCTTGCTTACGAAGATATTCCAGTTGATGGCAAATAAACGGTTCTCCAGCTACCTCAATGAGTGACTTGGGGATCTCTTCAGTTATAGGACGTAGGCGGGTAGCCAAGCCACCAGCTAATATTGCAACCGAGAACATTAGGATGACATCATGACTTTGGCACCTTCAAAATCAAATTTAAAGCGCACTTCTTCCAATCCAGCACCAGCCATCGCCTTACGCAATTGAGTGCGGTCTTTTGCCATAAACATCAAAAAACCACCGCCTCCAGCCCCAACTAACTTTCCACCAATCGCGCCATTATTTACAGCCAATTGATACCACTCGTCAATCTTAGGATTACTCATACCGCCTGAGCGACGCTTTTTATGCTCCCAGTGTTCATGCATGAGCTCACCAAATAACTTGGTATCCCCTTCTTCCAATGCCGCCTTACTTCTATATCCCAAATCTTTTACATAATGCAAATTAGCCATCATGTCAGCATCATTTTGCTGTGACTTTACCTTTTGATCTTTTAATATGCCACTAGCACTTCTTGAAAAACCGGTAAAAAAGAGAAGTAAATTGTCCTCAAGATCAAACATGGTCTCCATGCTAATCTTCAAAGGAGTGGCAGTGACTTTTCCATCCCTATGGAAAATAAAACAAGTTAAGCCTCCTACTGCCGCAATGTACTGATCTTGTTTGCCAATGGGCTCGCCAAGACGATCAATCTCAATGTGACATGCCAGCTCGGCCAACTCTTCTTGGTGAATATGGCGTTTACGATGGGTATAAAGCGCCTTGAGTAAGGCGGTAGTAAAGCTACCTGAAGAACCAAGACCCGTTCCCGCGGGGATATCTGCAAGAGTCGTGATTTCCACTTGCGGCGTGCGAAAACCCATAATGTCCAAGGCCTCCCGAATAATCGGATGATGCACATCTGCAATATTCTCTACATGCTCAAGCTGACTGTATTTGAGATAAATACCTTCCGTAAAAGGCCGCATGACCATTACATAGACATACTTATCAATTGCTGCTGCAATTAAAAAACCTTCATGGTCTTCATAATAGGAAGCCAGATCAGTTCCGCCACCTCCTAAAGTAATGCGAAGTGGGCTACGCGCAATGATCATATCCAGAATCCTTGTAAATTTTTTCAATTATTTTTAGAGCTTGATAGGCATCATTTAGCCCCGTTGCGGGGGCGCGATCTAACTGAATATCTTCATAAAATTCAGCCATCTCTACAGCCCATGAATCATCACCCATGGGATACTCCCACGACACAGTCTCGGGCGGACCCATTTGTGGAAGCATTTTGTAATAGGTCAATTTCTCTAACCCGTAACTACCGCCTAATCCGGATATCTCTAATTTTCCATCCTTGCCATAAATTTCCATGGAAAAAAGATTTTTCCATTCGGTACATGAAGCATGCAAAAAAGCCACTTGCTTTTTGGGTGTCTTTAACAACATAAATCCATTGTCATCAACTGGCATATTCCAATAGTAGGTGTGGGCAAAACCATCGATTTCAGAAAAATCGCCTAAAAACCAACGCGAGAGATCTATTAAATGGGGGCCTTGGTCAATTAGCTCTCCTCCACCCGACAATTTAGGGTTGGCACGCCATTCTTTGTCATAGCCCAAACGAGCGCCATGTCCATAGCGCGCACGTATAAACATTAACTGACCTAAAACACCAGAAAGAACAATCTCTTTGGATTTTCTTAGCGCCCGATGGTAGCGGTGATTAAAGCCTACATGAACCTTGGCACTACTATTCTGCAATGCCAACAAAATTGGTTCCAGCTCAGCGCTGGTTCGTGCAGCCGGCTTTTCCACTAATACGTTTTTGCCAGAGTTGACTGCGGCCAAAGAAATTTCAGCTAAAGAGTCGTGCAATGTAGAGATGATCACGATATCAACCTCATTCATAGCAATTAAATCTCGCCAATCGTTAAATGATTTAGCGTTAAAGCGATTGGCCAGAGATGTAGCTCTATCAATAGCAATATCAGCACATGCGATTAACTTGCCACCAGAACCTAATGCATTAGCTCTTTTTTGACCTATTAACCCGCACCCAATGATGCCCACCCCAAATACACGATTTTTTTCTGTCACTTGTCACCCCAATCTATATTGCGATCACGGCCAACAATTCTTCGTAGAGTGAACGCATCAGTCCTATTAAGTTCAGATATATGGCTTGGCCAGTCCTCCCAGTTATCCCAAGCTGCGCTAATTAACTTTCCTGTAATGCCATCACTATGCGAAGAAGCTAGAAACAAAGCCAGCTCTGCCGCGCGATCTATTGAAGCCCCACCTGATTCTTTTTGCTTTAGGGATCTCTCGTAAAAATCTTTACCAACTACTTCTGGGCCAGCCATTAAAACTTCCTCGAGCATGCGGGTATTTAGTGCACCAGGAGCAAGTGCATTTACATCAATCCCAAGCCCCCTAACCTCCTCAGCTAGGGTTTCTGCAAATCGCACTATCGCAGCTTTTGAAACAGCATAAGCACTAATTTTTGGCAATGGGTTGGTTGCGCCACCACCAGATAATTGAATCACTTTCCCATAATGCTGTTTCTTAAAATGAGGTATTAATTCTCGGCACATCAATACAGATCCATATACATTGATCTCAATAGCCTTAATCCATTCGTCCCAATCTAAATCCTCAACATTACCCTTGGGTCCATATATTCCCGCGTTATTTACTAGGATATGGCATGATCCCAATTGCTTGAGTGTGGACTCAACTACACCACTCACTTCTTTTTCCTTTGAAATGTCTACCTGCTGTGCTAGAACGATTTGATCGTTAGCAATATATTTTTTTATTTCCTTAAGGGCGCTATCTAGTAAAACCTCATTGCGAGCACACAGCATTAGATTTGCTCCAGCAGCGGCATATTTCTTAGCAATTTCTAAGCCAAGCCCTTGATTAGCTCCAGTAATAATAGCAACCTTATTTGTTAACATTTTGTATCCACCCTTAATTTGCTTGTCTTGAGCCGACAGATAAATATGGCATAGCCGTCTCTTTAAGGCTTTCAAATAAATGGCGATTAGCATCAATTATAAATAAATTGGATTTTGCGAACTCGGGTAATCGGCGCGCCTCATCTTTAAATTCGGGCCATTCAGTTCCTACTACCAATGCCTGGATTTCCTCTAGATTTTCGTGAGCACTTGCGCATTTCTTGACTCGATTAGCCCAGCCGATTGGCAGCTCTTTAACGGCAGGGTCATAAACCTGTACCTGAGCACCATGCTCAAGCAACCAATCAACTAGCTCTACACTAAGAGATCTTCGCAGAGTATTAGTACCGGCTTTATATGTGAGCCCCCATATTGAAACTCGAATACCCCCAAGATCAGGAAAGCGCTCAAGCAACTTACGCTGCACCCATTTTTTATGAGCATCATTGCTCGGGCGAACAGAGGCTAACAAAGGTGTTGTGAGTTGCCGATCTTGGCTAATTTTCCCCAGAAATTCAATATCCCGCGCTAAGGTTCCCCCAGCAAAGGGTCCTCCAGGTGATAAATAGGCTTTAGGTCCAATACGACTCTCAGATTTAAGTCCTCGTTCAACCTCTTTAGCATCTGCACCAACCAGCTCACAAATAGCTGCGATTTCATTGGCAAAAGTTATAGAAGTAGCGAGGAAGGCATTAATAGCATGCTTAGTCATTTCTGCTGATTCAATGGACATCCATTCTATTTTTTCAGTAATTGGTAACAACAATTTCTTTAAGGCTTTGCGATCCTCAGTAGATCGAGTGCCAACGATAATTCTATCCGGATGAAGAAAAACATTTAGGGCCTTCCCAAGTCTTAAATTCTCGGGGGAACTTGCAAATGAGATGCATTTATTAGGTGCAATCTCTTTAACATAGTTTTCTAAGATAGTTATTGAACCTACTGGAAGCTGGGAAGATACCAACACTAATGCGCTGTCAGAAAGAAGCATCAACGCAGATTTAACTTGATTTATTACAAAATTAATATCCGCTACATCATCTTCATCTACTGGGGTATCAAACGTCACCCATAGAACCTCTGCATTCTTGCATGCAGTTGCTATATCGCTAGTAAATCGCAGTCTACCACTCTGAATACCTTCAGCAATAAGTGGATTCAGATCAGGCTCAAAAAGTGGTGCATTCCCTTCATTCAAAGAAGTAATCACTGCTTGGTCAGAATCGAGCCCCACCACCTGATGCCCAACGGATGCCAGGCATGCTGCCGTCACTGAGCCTAAGTGCCAAAGGCCCTGAACACATACTCTCATTACCCGCCCCTACTATCGAATACCCATTCATTATTTTTTAAGTATTGAACGGTCTGAATTACTCCCTGCTGAATATCGAACTTTGGCTTCCAGCCCAGCGCTTGAATTTTCTTTGTTTCTAAGAAAATAAATGGGTTATCTCCTATCCAGCCCCGATCACCTCCAGAATAATCAAGCCGTGGGCTAACCCCCAACTCCTTACAAATCCATCCAATGGAATCATTAACCTCAACATAGCCGTCTACACCTAAATTAAAGATATTTACCTTTTCATCGGCTTTATCAACAGCCAGCATAATGGCGTCAATACAATCCTGGACATAAAGATACGACTTACGCTGTTTACCATTACCCAAAACTGCCAAACAAGTAGGATCTTTTTTTAGCTTTTGGTAAAAATCAAAAATATGTCCGTGCGTATAGCGCTCACCTAAAATAGAGACAAATCTAAAAATCCAAGACTGAAATCCGAAACCTTCACAATATGCTGAAATTAAGCCCTCGCATGCAGCCTTAGAGGCGCCGTATAAGGATGTTTGAATAGGAAATGGGCCATCTTCAGGCGTAGGAATTAAGGCTGACTCACCATAGACGGAACCAGTTGAAGAAAAAGCAATCTTCTTAATATTGTTTATACGCATCGCCTCTAACACGTTAAAAGTAGCGCTAGTATTTTGCTCTAAATCCTTTCGCGGATGATCTGTCCCAAAACGAACATCAGCATTAGCGCTTAGATGAAAAACTATATCTCCGCCTTGAAAAATCTTTTTTAAATTGTCTAGATCCAATAAATCTGCCTCCACAAACTGAAATTTGGGATTTAAGAACGCATTATTTAGAAATTTGCGCTGCCCAGTAGAAAAATTATCCATCCCAACGACTTCGTACCCCAATAAAAGTAAACGATCAACTAAACTACTTCCAATAAAACCAGCGCAACCAGTGACTAATATCATAGTAATTAAATGTAATAATTTAGAGAATATATTTTGATAAACAATTTAC
>Ga0194037_1002812_pt1 | contig 11142 bp, 12 predicted proteins | sample JunL306m_MetaG_FD_148653 | JGI IMG/M metagenome (GOLD analysis project Ga0194037, IMG submission 148653) | Anoxic zone freshwater microbial communities from boreal shield lake in IISD Experimental Lakes Area, Ontario, Canada - Jun2016-L304-6m | ecosystem: Environmental > Aquatic > Freshwater >...
TAATAAACCTGGCGCCAGGCGCTCGGCGCCAGGCGCTAGCAACAGCGACCAGCAGCTCCGAGCGCCTGGCGCCAGGTTTATTATGCCATCAATTTCTTCGCCCGCTCCAACGCTTCATCAATTGTGCCGACCATGTAAAATGCCTGCTCAGGGATATCGTCATGCTTGCCGGCAACGATCTCCTGGAATCCCTTGATGGTGTCCTTTAGTTCCACATACACACCAGGGGTACCGGTAAAAGCCTCGGCCACATGGAACGGCTGAGAGAGGAACCGCTGGATCTTCCGGGCACGGGAGACGACCAGTTTATCCTCCTCGGAGAGTTCATCCATACCAAGGATAGCAATGATGTCCTGGAGATCCTTGTATTTCTGAAGAACGTACTGGACCGAGCGGGCCACGGCGTAATGCTCGTCGCCGACAACCTGGGGATCGAGAATGCGGGAGGTGGAGTCCAATGGGTCGACGGCCGGGTATATCCCCAGTTCCGCGATCTGCCGGGAGAGAACGGTGGTGGCGTCCAAGTGGGCAAAAGCCGTGGCCGGCGCCGGGTCGGTCAAGTCGTCGGCGGGGACATAGATGGCCTGGACCGAGGTGATGGAACCCTTGGTGGTGGAAGTAATCCGTTCCTGTAGCTCCCCCATCTCCGTGGCCAGGGTCGGCTGATAGCCGACAGCGGAGGGGATACGACCGAGCAGAGCCGAGACTTCTGATCCTGCCTGAGTAAAACGGAAGATGTTGTCTATGAAGAGGAGCACGTCCTGCCCTTCCTCGTCCCGGAAATACTCGGCGACAGACAGCGCGGAAAGCGCGACTCGGGCGCGCGCCCCAGGCGGCTCGTTCATCTGGCCGTAGATCAGGGCGGCCTTGTCGATGACACCTGAATCCTTCATCTCATGCCAAAGGTCATTCCCTTCACGGGTCCGCTCTCCAACGCCGGCAAAGACGGAATAACCGCCATGCTGCTTGGCAATGTTGTTGATCAACTCCATAATGAGAACAGTCTTGCCGACGCCGGCTCCCCCAAAGAGGCCGATCTTGCCGCCTCGAACATACGGGGCAAGCAGATCGACAACCTTGATTCCGGTGACAAAGGATTCAACCTTGGTGGATTGGTCTTCAAACAAGGGGGTCGGTCTATGGATTTCGTACTCTTTATCAGCGCCGATCGGTCCCATTTCGTCCACCGGTTCGCCAATGACGTTCATAATGCGCCCCAAGGTTTTGCGGCCGACCGGCATGACAATCTGCTTGCCGGTGTCCTTTGCGGCCTGACCCCGGACGAGACCATCGGTGGAATCCATGGCAATGGTCCTAACAACGTTCTCGCCTAAATGCTGAGCCACTTCCAGCACCAGATTGTCGGGACGGTCATCAATGGACGGGTTGGTCACCCTAAGGGCATTATAGATGAGGGGGAGCTTCCCCGGCTCAAACTCTACGTCCACAACCGCGCCGATGACCTGTGAAATCTTTCCTATGTTCTCACTCATGATTACGTCTTCCTCCTGCGGCCCGTCGGTTGGCCATTTTCGTATGGGTATTCTGTAGGGTGCTAGCCCTTGATTGACTCGGCGCCGGAGATAATCTCCATAAGCTCCTTGGTAATTGCCGCCTGCCGGGCACGGTTGTAAATTAGCGTAAGCTTGCCGATCATCTCCGTAGCGTTCTTGGAGGCACTGTCCATGGCGGTCATCCGGGCGCCGTGCTCGGAAGCCACGGATTCGAGCATCGCCTTGAAAATGGAGACCTCAATCGACTTGGGGAGGAGTTCGGCGAGCAATTCACCCTTGGTAGGTTCATAGAGATATTGCACACCGCTATCCGCCGCGCCCGCGCTCTTCTCCGGCGGCGCAATCGGGAGGAGCTGATCGCAGGTGATGTCCTGAGACATTACGCTCCGAAAAGCATTAAAAAAGAGAAAGACGTCATCGTACTCTTCAGCCAGGAAACCGTCAATAACTTCCCGGGCAATGAGCGCCGCGGAGTGATAGGTCGGCTTGGAGATGATTCCGGCATAGTTCTTCAGAATCTTGCGACGGTTCTTGAGGTAATCATAACCCTTGCGACCGATGGTCATGATCGAGACATCGGAATACATGTCATGGTGCTCGCGGATAAAGCGTTCAAGCGCCTTGCTGATATTGGCGTTAAAGCCGCCGCAGAGTCCGCGATCCGAGGTAACCAGGATGATGAGCGCCCTTGGCGAGGTGTCGCGTCGAACCATGAGCGGATGCGGCTCCAACTCCTGGGATTGAGCCAGCCGTTCCATGACTTCACGAAGTTTACGCGCATACGGCCGGGCCGCCACGATATTATCCTGAGCACGACGCAGTTTTGCGGCGGATACCATCTTCATTGCCTTGGTTATCTGCCGGGTGCTCTTGACCGACACGATCCGCTTTTTGATACTCTTCAGACTTGGCATGCGGCATCCCGTCCTTGATTCTTGAAATTACGCGGTAAATTCCTTCTTGAATTCATTCATCGCGGCAACCAGCTTGGCCTTGAAATCGTCGTCGATGGCTTTCTTGTCGCGCAGTTCAGCAACAAGGGCAGACTTTTTCGCGTCGAAAAAGGTGTACAGTTCGGTCTCATACCGTTTGAGGGCCGAAACCGCGTAATCGTCAAGAAAGCCGTTATTGGCGGCAAAGATGATAAGAACCTGTTTCTCGAAGGGAATCGGCTTGTACTGTGGCTGCTTGAGAATTTCCACGAGACGCTCACCCCGGGCAAGCTGCATCTGTGTCGCTTTGTCAAGATCTGAACCGAACTGGGCAAAGGCCGCCATTTCACGGTACTGGGCAAGATTGAGACGTAACGTGCCGGCAACCTGCTTCATCGCCTTGACCTGGGCCGCGCCGCCAACGCGGGAGACCGAGATGCCGACATTGATGGCCGGGCGGACACCGGAATAGAAGAGGTCGGCCTCCAGGAATATCTGACCGTCGGTGATGGAGATGACGTTTGTCGGAATATAGGCCGAGACGTCGCCTGCCTGGGTTTCGATGATCGGCAGAGCGGTAAGCGACCCCGCGCCGCATTCGTCCGATACCTTCGCTGCTCGCTCCAGGAGACGGCTGTGAAGGTAGAAGACGTCACCGGGATACGCTTCGCGTCCCGGCGGACGGCGCAGGAGGAGAGAAAGCTGGCGGTATGCCACGGCCTGCTTGGAAAGATCGTCATAGATGATCAGTGCATGCTTGGCGTTATCGCGAAAATATTCACCCATGGTTACGCCGGTGTAGGGAGCGATAAACTGTAGCGGCGCCGGCTCGGAAGCGGTTGCTGCAACGATGATGGTGTAATCCATGGCGCCATGCTCGGTCAGCTTGGAGACGACCTGGGCCACCGTGGAACGTTTCTGCCCGATGGCGACGTAGATACAGACGACGTCCCCACCCTTCTGGTTGATGATTGTGTCCATGGCCACGGCGGTCTTGCCGGTCTGGCGGTCGCCGATGATCAGCTCGCGTTGACCGCGGCCAATGGGGACCATGGCGTCAATTGCCTTGAGGCCCGTGGCCATCGGCTGATGTACCGATTTCCGCTTGACGATACCGGGGGCCTTGACCTCGACCTTGCTGAACATCGTGGTGTTGATGGGACCTTTGCCGTCGATCGGCTCGCCGATGGCGTTGACCACGCGGCCGATGAGCGCCTCGCCTACCGGCACCTCAACGATGCGGCCGGTTCGCTTGACCGTGTCACCTTCCTTGATCGCCTCGAAATCACCGAGGATCGCGGCGCCTACGTTGTCTTCCTCAAGGTTAAGCACCATCCCGGCGACACCGCCGGGGAATTCGAGCAGCTCGCCGGCCATGGCCTTGTCCAGGCCGTAGATACGGGCAATACCGTCACCGATGGAGATGATGGTTCCGGTCTCGGCAACCTCAACCTCTTTGCCGTAATTCTTGATCTGCTTCTTGATAATCTCGCTGATTTCTTCGGCTCTGATTTCCATAGGAACGTCTCACCCCTTCTGTAATATGCCTTCAATACGGTTAAGTTGGGTTCTGATACTGCCGTCGTATACCATGTCGCCGATTTTGGTGACCACCCCGCCTATAAGCGAGGGGGCCGTTTCCACGGAAAGAATCACCTGCTTACCGGTGGTTTTCGTCAGCGCATCCTTGATGCTCCGCGCCTTGTCCGCCTCCAGTGGCATGGCGGTATAGAGAGTCGGACGCACCACGCCGGAGGTTTCGTCGGCATAGGTTCCGTAGGCGGAGATGACCGAAGAGAGAAACTTGATCCTGCCGCGGTCAAGCAGGAGCAACAAAAAATTGCCCACTGTCTCGGACAGGGTCATGCGGGCAATCAGATCCTTCATGATTGCGCGTTTCTCGTCAATACCGTACGCCGGATTGACAAAAACCGATCTGACTTCACTTTTTGCCGTCATCACTTCGTCACAACGGGCAAGTTCGCCGTGTATCCGCTCGACTCGCTGTTCTTCAGCGGCAAGCTGCACCAGGGCCTTGGCGTAACGCCGGGCTATCGCGTTCGTGCTCAATGTAGCTCCACCACCTTTGATAGATAGTCGCCGACCAGTCGGTCCTGGTCGCTTTGCGTAATATTTTGCCTGATCTTCTTCTCGGCAAGCTCCACGGCAAGGTGGGCAGCCTCTTGCCGCAGGACGATCCGGGCCTTCTGAATCTCCTGTGTCGCCGTCTGCTTGGCCTGTTCCTTAATCTTTTCAGCCATGATAGTCGCCTCGGCGATGATTCGCGCCTTCTCAGCCTCCGCATCCTGTTTGATGGTGGCGGAAAGTTCGTCGAGCTCCTTGTTAGCCGAGTCGAGCTTTGAGGTATACTCTTTCAGTTTGCGTTCCGCTGCGTCACGGGCCTCGGCGGCTTCGCGGAGGGTGGTTTCAATAGCATCCTGCCGGTCCTTCAGCCCCCCCTTGACATTTTGTTTGATGAGAACCCAGACGATAAGTCCCAGAAGAACGGCAAAATCCAAGACTCGCCAGATGAAGTCCTTCAACTGAGCGCCGCCGCTGGCATGACCGCCACCTTCCGATGCCCAGCTCAGCGCGGCGCCGGCAAGTATCACGAGACAGATCGTCATGAATCGCACGGTTTTTTTCCGGTTTGCAAATATATTCAGATAGCGCATCTTACAGACTCCTTCCAAGAACCTTTTCACAGATATCGGAGGAAAGTACGAGCGCTTCCGCTCGAAGCAGTTCACGGGCAGCGGCGGTTTCCCGGGCGACCTGCTCACGAATAGCTCCGATGGTTGCGGTCGCCTCATGCCGCGCCTTTTCAAGGAGCGCCTGCTCCTCGGTTTCGGCGGCCTTTTTAAGAGCATCCCGTTCAAGCGCGGCCCGCGCCTTTACATCACGCATGCGCGCCTCGTAGGCGGCAACCTTCTCCTGAACGCCGGCATCCACGGACTCTGTCCGCTGCCTGGCGCTGTTTATCTCGGTCGTGCGGTCGGCCAGCGCCTTGCGGATCGGTTTGTAAAGGAATGTATTGAGAATAAAGAGGAGGAGCAGAAAGTTGACGAGCTGAATGACGAACGCAAAGTCAAGTGTGATCACGAATACACCCCGTCGGGAGAGAATTACATCCAGGTACCAAGTAAGTGACGCAAAAACAGATGATAGCTATCACAGCGGCTGGAATGCTGTCAAGTAATTTCACAAAAAAAGACGACGACTATTCGTCTCTCGAAAAACGATACGTGCTATACACCTAAGATATCAATGATCCTGGTTAGTTCCGTCGTATCGCCGAAGTTAATCTCGATCTTGCCCTTCTTGCCGCTCCGGTTGATCGCCACCTTGGCTTGAAAATGGCGCTTGAGGCGCTCCTGGAGGTCGGCCAATTCCGGCGACAGCGGCTCGCCGATCCGGGATATCCTCGCCGGACCGTTCTGGAGTCTGCGTACCAGGGATTCCGTCTCCCGCACGGACAGACCGCGCCTGACGGTCTCATCACGAGCCTGCTTCATAAGTGGTGAGTCGGCGAGTGGGAGGAGAGAACGGCCATGTCCCATGGTGAGCCGTTCTTCCACGATGTCCTTTTTGATCTCTTCGGGAAGTTTTAGCAGCCGTAGGGAGTTGGCCACCGTGGAACGTTCCTTGCCCACGCGCTTTGCCAGTTCCTCTTGGGAGAGATTCATAGAGTCCAGGAGCGACTGATAGGCTTCCGCCTCTTCTATGGCGTTCAAATCTTCCCGCTGGATGTTCTCCACCAGGGCCATCTCCAGCGCCGCGTGGTCGGAGACATCCTGAATGACGACCGGGACTTCGTGGAGTCCCGCCTTTTGGGCCGCCCGCCAGCGGCGTTCTCCGGCGATTAGTTCGTAGTGGTCATCCTTGTTCCGTACCACCAACGGCTGGATGATCCCTTTTTCGCGGATGGAAGCTGCCAGTTCATCCAGTTTATCGTTGGAAAATGTCTTGCGGGGTTGTCCCCGCAATGGCCGGATCTCCTCTATGGGACAGGAAAAATAGATCCTGCCGCGTTCTTCCACCACCGGAAGGAGCGCCGCCATTCCACGGCCAAGTCCGGTTTTTTTAACCACGGGTCACCTCTCGGGCCATGAGTTCCTTGGTCAACTCCAGGTAGCCGATCGCCCCACGCGAACCGATGTCGTAAAACATGATCGGCCTGCCGTGGCTGGGCGCCTCGGAGAGCCGGACATTGCGGGGAATGACCGTATTCAATGTCTCCTTGGGAAAATGCTCGCGGACCTCGTCGCATACCTGCCGGGAAAGGTTGTTGCGGCCATCGAACATGGTAAGCAGAATTCCCTCGATAGTCAGGGAGGGGTTGAGCCCCCTTCGGACAAGATTGATGGTCGTCAGGATATGAGAGAGCCCCTCCATGGCGTAGAATTCGCACTGAAGAGGAATGAGCACCGATCCGGCGGCGGTCATGGCGTTGAGGGTGAGAAGCCCCAGGGAGGGAGGGCAGTCGATGAGGATGTAGTCGTAGCGATCATGGAGTCCGGCCAGCGCCGTTTTAAGCCTCTGCTCCCTGCCGGTGGCGCCGACCAGTTCCAGTTCGGCGCCGGCAAGATCGCCGGTTGAGGGGAGAACCTGAAGCCCGGCAAAGGGGGTAGTGACAATGACATCCGCCGGGTCGATGTCGTTGATGAGGACATCGTAGACGCATGAGGTGAGGCTGTTGCGATCTATGCCGGCCCCGCTGGCGGCATTTCCCTGGGGGTCCATGTCGACCAGGAGGACCCTCCGTTCAGCGGCCGCCAGCGATGCCGACAGGTTCACGGCGGTGGTGGTCTTGCCGACCCCACCTTTCTGATTGGCGATACAGATAATTTTGGTCATATGATTTGGCGTTGCGTGATCTCTTCAGTACGGAACGGGCAGGCGGTCCGGCGCGGAATTAAGAGTTTTACAAGTATCACAAAGCTCGGTCGATGGGAAGGGAATTTTCGCGGCAGTGACGCACGAACCCGGCGCCGGGTTCCGTATACCTTGTAATCTGCGGCCTTCCCGCGCTTGGCGTGATTTTTTTATAGATACTTGATTGACTCTGAATACCTATTTCTGATAGTCTGTGCGCCACTTTCATTTAGAGTACGGAAGGTTCCATGGGCAGGATTGAAATCAACGAAACACGCTGCAAGGGGTGCGGTCTCTGCGCCACCGCCTGTCACCTCAAGTTGATCTCCCTCGGCACAGAGATCAATGCCCTCGGGTTTACCCCCGCCATCACTACCAACAGTGAACGCTGTACCGGCTGCGCCCTCTGCGCGGAGATCTGCCCGGATGTAGCGATCATCGTCTTCAAGGAAACGAAACGCTGAACTTCCGGTTGTTCCCGCGAGGACGCCGCTGAATACCGCGTCTCCGTCGTGGCCGGTTGCGCGACGGTAGGAGGTTGTCGTGTCACAACGTTTGTTTGTCAAGGGGAATGAGGCGGTCGCCATGGCGGCCATAGAGGCCGGATGCCGCTACTATTTCGGCTACCCGATCACGCCGCAGAGCGATATTCCTGAATATCTCTCCCGCGAGTTCCCTAAATTGAACGGCGAGTTCATCCAGGCGGAGAGCGAGATAGCTTCCATCAACATGCTCCTCGGCGCGTCGGCCACCGGTGTCCGGGCCATGACCTCCTCCTCCAGCCCCGGCATATCCCTCAAACAGGAGGGGATCTCTTACATGGCCGGATCGGAACTGCCGGGGGTCATTGTCAATATCTCCCGCTCCGGCCCCGGCCTCGGCGGCATCGACGCTTCCCAGGCCGATTACTTCCAGGCGGTGAAGGGGGGCGGGCACGGCGGCTACCATATCATCGTGCTGGCCCCGGCGTCGGTGCAGGAGATGTACGACCTGACCATGCTCGCCTTTGACCTGGCGGATATCTACCGTACCCCGGTCATGCTGCTGGCCGACTCCGTGGTGGGGCAGATGAAGGAGGCGCTGATTCCCAACCCACGCCCCGCCACAATCCTTCCTGAAAAAGATTGGGTGGTACGTGGCCGCAAGGAGGGGACGCCGCAGATGATCGTCAAATCCCTTTATCTGGGGGATGGCGAACTGGAGGCCCACAACTGGAAACTCCACGCCAAATATGACGTGATGCGAGAGAAGGAGTCTCGGCAAGAGCTGTTCATGACTGATGACGCCGATCTGGTCATTACCGCCTTCGGATCGGTGGCGCGCATCGCCAAAACGGCGATCATGATGGCGCGCGACGCCGGCATGAAGGTGGGTCTCCTGAGACCGATAACACTTTTTCCGTTCCCGACCCGGGCATTTCTTGAACTGACCGGACGCTGCAAGAAGATTCTCGACATCGAACTGAACAACGGACAGATGGTGGAGGATGCGCGGCTCTCCGTGGCCCGCGACGCCGAGGTCTTCTTTTACGGACGTCCCCCCGGCGCCGGCTCCCTGCCGGTCCCGGAAGAGATATTTGAACAGATACGCAAGAATTATTAACCGGCGCTAGACGCTAGACCTTGGGCGCGAGGCACGTCGGTCAACTCCCCGACCAACACCAAGCGCCTAGTGCCCCGCGCCAGGAGTTTCCATGCAACAAGTTTTTCACCGCCCCACCGGCCTGAAGGATGTTCAAACCCACTTTTGTCCGGGCTGTCAGCACGGCACAATTCACCGCCTCGTGGCCGAGGCCATGGACGAGTACGGCGTCCGGGAGCGGACCATCGGGGTTGCGTCGGTGGGGTGCTCGGTCTTTCTCTATGCCTATTTTGACGTTGATGTGGTCGAGGCGCCTCACGGCCGCGCCACAGCCGTGGCCACGGGGGTGAAACGCGCCCGTCCCGACAGCTTTGTATTCACGTATCAGGGGGACGGCGACCTGGCTGCCATCGGCACGGCGGAGATCATCCACGCCGCCAATCGAGGCGAGGATATCACCGTGATTTTTGTCAACAACACCACCTACGGCATGACCGGCGGGCAGATGGCCCCTACCACCCTGGTGGGGCAGAAGACCTCAACCTCCCCGTATGGGCGGGATCGCGCCAAGGACGGCTCTCCCATCCGGATGGCGGAACTGCTGGCTCAACTGGGGGGAGTCGCCTTTTCGGCCAGGGTGGCGGTCAACACCCCGAAAAATCTGATGAACGCCAAGAAGCAAATCAAAATGGCTTTTCGCTATCAGGTTGAAGGAAAAGGATTTTCCTTCATTGAGGCGCTCTCTTCCTGTCCCACCGCGTGGGGAGTCAACCCGATTCAGGCTAACGAACGGGTAGGAGGGGAACTGATCGACTATTTTCCCCTGGGGGTGTTCAAGGATACCGCCGACTGGAAGAGTACTGTCGGGTCAGCCGGTTCAGAAAGCGCCGCCGGGCAGAGTTCCTTTTCCGGAGTTAGAGTATGAAATATGATTTGTTCATGGCGGGGTTTGGCGGCCAGGGGGTGCTCCTTGCCGGAAACCTCCTCTCCTACGCGGCAATCATTGAAGGGAAGAATGTCTCGTTCCTGCCGGCCTACGGTGTGGAGAAGCGGGGCGGGGCGGCCATGTGTACCGTGGTCATCGCCGACGGCGAGGTCGGTTCTCCGGTAATTGGCCGTCCGTCGCTCTGTGTCTACCTCAACCAGACCTCCCTGGAGCGGTACGGCGTCAAGGTGAAGGATGGCGGTATCGCCATCATCAACAGTTCACTGGTGGACGATTCAGGGTGGGGTCGCAACGATCTGGAGATTATCCGGATCCCCATGAACCGGATCGCCATCGATCTCGGTGACGCCCGGATGGTCAACATGGTGGCCGCCGGGGCATACGCGGCCAAGACCGGCGCGGTGACCCTGGAATCACTGGAACAGGCGCTCAAGAACGTTCTTCCCGAGCGTAACCATCGCTTCATCCCGGCCAATATGCAGGCTATCAGGGCCGGGGCGACGGCGATAGCGTAAAGCATGCATGCGCCATCAAGGATTACGCTCCCACCGCGCCTGACCCCACTGCTGACCCTGTTTCCTCCTCACACACACCATCGGATTTTTCTGGTGGGTGGCACGGTACGGGATTTTCTCTCGGACCGTAGCTCCCAGGACATCGATCTGGTTGCCGCTCTGACCGCCGAACAGTTGGAAAACCTGGCCTTTTGCCGGGTTCGGCCTAAAAGCGGCGTCCCCATTTTTTTCGGTTGTCACGACTCCCTCGGCAAGATTGAAGTGACGACCATTGACGCTCCGACTGACCTGGAGGCCGACCTGCACCGCCGTGATGTCACCGCCAACGCCATGGCACTCTCTCTCACCGGCGTCTTTTTTGACCCCCTCGATGGCTACGCCGCGCTCCGTGCGCGTGAGCTGCGGCCATGCGGCCCGTCGGCGCTGGTCTCCGACCCGCTCAGAATTTTTAGACTTTTTCGTTTCGAGGCCGCTGGTTGGAGGATGACGCCGCATGCCGAGGATCTGATCCGGGAACGGGAGTGGGGCGACCAGTTGAGCCGCGTTCCGGTGGAGCGGTTTTCCGGTGAACTGCTCAAGGCATTGGCGGAAGACGATCCCGCCTGGTTTTTCCGGAGGATGATTGAGTTCGGCGTAGGGAGAGAATTTCTACCGGAGCTCTTCCTGATGCGGGAGATTCCCGCCGGACCGGTGGCGTATCATCCCGAGGGGGACCTTTTTACCCATTCCCTGCAGGCGCTGGAACGGGTCTGCCTGATGACCGGCGATGTTGTCATCCG
>Ga0194037_1002813_pt1 | contig 11141 bp, 9 predicted proteins | sample JunL306m_MetaG_FD_148653 | JGI IMG/M metagenome (GOLD analysis project Ga0194037, IMG submission 148653) | Anoxic zone freshwater microbial communities from boreal shield lake in IISD Experimental Lakes Area, Ontario, Canada - Jun2016-L304-6m | ecosystem: Environmental > Aquatic > Freshwater >...
GTCGTGCAATTGGCATTGCTACTTCAGGGGCTTTCACTGGCACTTTGTTTGGTGTGATTTGTTTAGCCATGTTCACACCGTCATTGGCGGAAATCGCCCTCTCATTTGGTGCATTTGAGTTTTTCTGGCTCGCCTTATTTGGTGTAGCGATGTCTGGCAGCATCGTGGGTGAAGACCCCATCAAAGGCTGGCTCATGGGTTGCTTGGGCTTGCTTATTGCCCAAATCGGACAAGAAGGTCTGTATGCCTATAACCGATTTACCTTTGGTTGGGATGAGATGTCGGGTGGCATTTCATTGATTCCTGCCTTGATTGGTGCTTTTGGTTTTGCTGAGGTTCTCACCACTTTGGCAGATCCTATCGAACGCAAGATCGTTGAAATGCGTGACTCCGTCTTACCGCGTTTTCGAGAAGTGGCGCAATATTGGCGCACCGTTTTACGTTCTGGCGTCATTGGTGTAGTCACCGGTATCTTGCCAGGTATTGGAGAAGACTCAGGTGCTTGGATGTCCTATGCAGCCGCCAAAGCGGTCAGCCCGGAAAGAGAGAAATTTGGTAAGGGTTCTATTGATGGGTTGATGGCTGCAGAAACAGGCGATATGTCTGCTATTCCAGGAGGCATCATTCCTGCACTTGCATTAGGCATACCTGGCTCAGCTCCAGCGGCCGTTCTGATGGCCGCCATGATCATCCACGGCATTCAGCCTGGGCCCATGTTGATGATCAAAACACCTCAGTTTGTATACGACGTTGTGGCCATGACGACGATTGCCACATTCAGTATTTTGCTATTTGGCTTGTTCATGGTGAGGCCTTTGCTATTGGTTTTACGTGTCAAGCGAACCGTTTTAATGCCCATCATCTTTGTGCTGTGCACAGTAGGTGCATTTGCAATTTCATCACGACTATTTGATGTGTACTGCATGATCATCATTGGCATAGGAGCCTTCTTTTTACGCCGCCGTGCCTATGAAATGGCGCCCTTTGTACTCGGGCTCGTCTTGGGTGAATTGCTAGACAAAAGTTTACGACGCGGGTTGGTTCTTTCAGATGGAAGCCTGGAGCCGTTCTTTGTTCGCCCCATTTGTACAGCATTGGCATTGGTAACGCTTTTCACCATGCTGATGTACATCCCCGCAGTGAACGAACGCATCTCGCTTGGCTGGAAATCATTCAAGAATATCTTCTCTCGCAAGTCAGCATGATCTTAGTATCGATATGAGCGCATATTCCTTCGCACTGTGCAATGAGGTATTGCAACCACTTACTTTTGAAGCGCAATGTCAATATGCTGCATCTTTAGGCTATGTGGGTCTTGAAGTTGCACCCTTCACTTTAAGTGATAACCCTCAAGACATCACCATTGAACAGGCCAGTAGTTTCAAGAAAATTGCGCGATCACATGGATTGCAAATCACCGGACTGCATTGGCTACTCGTTAAACCCGAAGGTTTGTCTATCACGTCAACAGACGTGACCGTCCAACAGAAAACCCTGTCATTTATCCATCATTTATGTTCGTTATGCGCAGCAATGGGGGGGCAGTATTTGGTACACGGCTCACCCAAGCAGCGACTACTTGAAGGCGGCCAAACCCATGCCGAAGCCTTGTCTTTAGCGACTAAATTCTTTGCTGAAGCCGCTCAAATTGCACATCAATTTGGTGTCACCTATTGCATTGAGCCTTTATCGGCAGACCAGACTCCCCTCATCAATACACTTTCGCAAGCCATTGCAATCGTTGAAGAAGTCAACCACCCCGCACTTAAGACTATGCTTGATACCAGTTCGGCAGGTCTCGCTGAAACTGCTTCGATTGCAGATTTAATTGACCAATTTTTCCCTAGTGGCCATGTCGCACACGTCCAACTAAATGATCCTAACCGTAGGGGTCCAGGGCAAGGCGATATGCAATTTGGCCCCATCTTTCGTGCGCTTCATAGAAATAATTACCAAGGCGCTATCGCTATAGAACCCTTTGATTACCAACCAGATGGCCAAGCATGTGCGGCCCACTCTATTGGATATTTAAAAGGTTTGGGTGAAATTTAGTAAAACTTAAAACCTCATTCGTATGCAACCAACTTTTCGCATCGCAGAAATTGAATTACTTGAAACACCAGTCGTGTTGAGGATGCCTTTTCGTTTTGGCATCGTGACATTGCGAAAGTGTTTTCAAGCATTTGTTCGGGTGCGCATTGAAACCTCGAACGGTAAAAGTGCGTGGGGCGCTACAGCCGAAATGATTGCACCCAAGTGGTTTGATAAAAATCCAAGCCTGACTGATGACGAAAATTTTGAGCAAGAGCGAGATGTCTTACGCATTGCCAGGCAGGCTTATCTCAGCGACAGCTCAGTATACACTGCGTTTGGCCATTTCATTCGACATCATGACGCCCATCTGAAGTTTTGTGCTTCTAAAGGGTACAACCCACTTTTAGCAAGCTATGGCAATGCGCTCATAGACAAGGCGGTTTTAGACGCACTATGCCGTGAAAGAAATATGTCGTTCTACCAAGTGATGCAATCTAATTCCGTTGGAATGGATAATCGCCACCCGCAATTTGATGGCATCAATTTCTCATCTTTTCTAAATGATTTATCTCCCTCAACCCATATCCATGCCCGTCACACGGTAGGTATGGTCGATGCCATAACTGCTGATGACATCACCGAACCTGTCAATGACGGTCTACCCGAAACATTAGAACAAGTGGTTACGCACTACGGACACCGCTATTACAAACTCAAAGTCTGCGGGCAACTAGACAAAGACATAGCTAGATTGACAGCCATCGCATCGGTTCTTGATCAGATCAAAGAGCCTTATTTCGCCTCTCTAGATGGTAATGAGCAATATAAAAATGTAGAAGAAGTTGCGGAACTTCTCTCTGCCATGCGTGCTACCCCAGAGCTGAATCGTATGCTCAACAGCATCATGTTTGTGGAGCAACCGATTAGCCGTGCACACGCACTTGACACTGATCTGTCCCATATGGCTTTGGGATTACCTGTCATCATGGACGAGTCAGATGGAACGCTAGACGCCTTTGTCCAAGCTAAAGACAAAGGTTACTCGGGTATTTCTAGTAAGACATGTAAAGGCATCTACAAATCATTTTTGAATGCAGCCAGATGCCAGCAATGGAATATCGAAGGAACCGGTAAGCACTTCTTTATGTCTGGCGAAGACTTGACTGTCCAAGCTGGATTGTCCATTCAGCAAGATTTGGCTTTGGTTAATTTATTGGGCATCACCCATGTCGAAAGAAATGGACACCACTATGTCAATGGACTGGTATCGAGCAACAAGCAAGAACAAACAGATTTTTTACAAAATCACTCTGATTTATATGAGAGTTCTTTCGGCGCCACGCGCGTCAAAATTACACAAGGTCGCCTACATATTGCATCGTTGGCCTGCCATGGTTTTGCCAGTGCTGCCATGCCAGACTTCTCGCTTATGCAGCCCTTAGGACATGCTTCGCACGTTTAGGACTTATTTCAATGGAAATTCAATTAATTAACAACCAAGGAAATCGGTATAGCTACAACATGCTGGCGAAAGCGATGGTCACTCCCAAAGAGACTCCTAGTTTCAACCGAATTGTTTATTCGGCCGCCCATGTCGTCTCCAACCCCCTTGCTACCGCAGACCCTTGGATCAACTCGCCCTTGGATTGGGAAGCAACACTAGCCTATCGCCGTTATTTATGGTCACTAGGTTTTGGTGTGGCAGAGGCCATGGATACTGCGCAGCGCGGCATGGGTTTGGACTGGCCGACTTCACTAGAGTTAATACAACGCACCCTACTTGCGGCAAAAGATTACCCAAACGCATTGGTAGCTTCAGGATGTGGCACCGATCACCTAGAACCAGACCAAGTTAAATCTGTAGACGACGTTATCCGTGCCTATGAACACCAAATGGAGGCGATTGAAGCTTTAGGTGGAAAGTTAATCATCATGGCTAGCCGCGCGTTGGTAAAAGTGGCTAAGAGCCCAGATGATTATGAAAAAGTCTATGCACGCATCATTTCACAAGCCAAGCAACCTGTCATCCTGCACTGGTTAGGTGATATGTTTGATCCAGCATTGCGGGGCTACTGGGGTCACCTTGACCTAGATAAGGCCACGCAAACTGCACTTGACATCATTTGTGCTTATAAAGATAAAGTGGATGGCATCAAGGTGTCGCTCTTAGACAAACAACGTGAGATCACTATGCGAAGACGTCTACCGGCAGGCGTCAGGATGTATACGGGCGATGACTTCAACTATCCAGAACTCATTGCTGGGGATGGCATTGGCACAGAAACAGTCCATCAGCAAAGCGATGCATTGCTCGGAATATTTGATGCCATAGCCCCCATGGCTAGTAATGCCTTACGACAACTAGCCCTTGGTAATTCCAAGGGATTTATACAAACTCTAGAACCTACTTTGGCGCTTTCACGGCACATCTTTCAAGCGCCCACGCGCTTTTATAAGACTGGCGTTGTATGCATGGCGTGGCTTAACGGACACCAATCACATTTTTCGATGGTCGGTGGGCAGCAAAGTGCACGCTCTGTGCAACATTTGTGCGATCTTTTTGTGCTGGCCGACAAAGCAGGTGTGTTTATTCATCCAGAGCAAGCATGCTCTCGCATGCAATCGTATTTAACAATCCATACTTAAAATTTTAAAGACGTATTAAAAAGGCACGTCCACTATGCCTTTGATGGTCCAAGTATCACTAGCGCTTGTGATTCCCTTACCCACTCCAAAATTAAAATTGAATGGCTTGCCTTCATAGTCCATCACCAAGAACACAGTCTTGTCTTGCAAGCTGCTGGCCAATGTATCGTTGATACGCCCGCGACCGTTGTAATACTCAAACCCGAGCGCAACAGACTCAGTCACTGATCGTGAGATTTTTGTCGCAAGGGTAAATTCTGGTGAATGATGGGTATAACCGGGAGAAACATCCCATCCAAAAATAGGATTAACTGCTACCAGCCATTGGCTGTTCTTCCAGCCAATGATGTTTCGCATTTCCACACTTTTTGCTGATTGCGAAAACTGGGGTTTGACTTGACCCAATTCGACATTGATGCCACCAAAGAACCCACCATGTTCTGCGGCCTGTAAAGGCAACCATTTCAATCTAACTTTGCCCCCTGCTGCATAAAGTTTGCCGTCACTACCCCGAACCAAGGGGATATAAAGTCCAGCTTCTAGTGTTTTTGTAAGCCCATAGGAAATTTCAGGGGTTAGCCTAACGCCATGCTGATTCATGATCTCGCCAGAATAGGTGGATTGGGATATACCCTTGGGCGTGCTGTTGATATGCATTTCCAAGCCCCATTCCCCTAGAGTATTGATGTCATCGGTATAGACTTGAATTTCGTCTTGTAACGATGCGTACGCCAATACACAAAAAAGGTATAGAAAACCAAAGGTAATGATTTTTATAAAAGATAGTTGTTTCATATGAATTTTTTCGACTATTGTATTTTTTACATCCGCCTATACTGAAAAAGTCCTTAAATTTAATAATGGTTATGGATCAAGTTAATTTCGTAAATGGCAAAACCCGTGTCTATGGAATTGTGGGCGACCCCATTGAGCAGGTTCGTTCGCCCGAAATGGTCACTTGGGAAATGCAACGACGACATCACAATGCCTTGTTGATACCCATACACGTTGCGCGTGACGAATTTGATTCTGTGATGCCCAACATCATGCGTATACGGAATTTAGATGGCTTGATTTTTACCATTCCCTTTAAAGCCCAGGCCATTGCAATGGCAAAAAATCTAGGTCCTCAGGCTTCACAGATTGGCGCGATCAATGCACTCAAAAAACATCGGGACGGCGAATGGAGTGGTGAAATATTTGATGGAATGGGTTGTGTAGAAGCCTTCAAACGAAGGGGCATCTCTATTCAAGACAAGCGTTTACAGCTCATAGGTTTAGGTGGCGCTGGATCAGCTATTTGTGTCGCTTTGGCTTATGAACACCCAAGACTTATGCGTTTGTTTGATCTCAATCCTCAAACGATTGAACGTATGGTCAAGTTAGTCAAAAAAATCAGTCCTCAGACCGACATCGAAGTTGGAGAGCCTCATTCTGAAGGTGTAGATATCTTGTTCAACGCCTCACCGGTAGGCATGCTGAGCGATGCACGACTGCCCTTGGTAGCTGAAAAGTTCAACAATGAATTAATTGTTTTTGATGCCATCGTTATGCCTGAGAACACTCCACTACTAACGCTGGCACAAGACTGCGGTTGTGAAGTTGTAAGAGGTAGAGAAATGATGCTAGGACAAATATCGAAAATCGTTGACTATTTTTTTGCATCCTAATAATGAGATATATCGGAGACAAGTACATGAAAGTAAAACCCACAGACCCCCTACGCATTGGTATCTTAAGTAGCGCCAATATCGCCAAACAATTTGTGAGGGATGTTTTAGGTAGCCCTTTGGTACATATTGACGCTGTAGCCAGCAGACAACTTTCCAAAGCCAAAGAGTTTGCGAACCAATTTGGTATTGCACGCACCATGGGAAGCTACGAAACCATGTTGGCAGACCCGCAGCTGGATGCCATCTATATTCCCCTGCCCAACAGCATGCACGCTGAGTGGGCTATTAAAGCTTTGCAAGCTGGCAAACATGTTTTATGCGAAAAACCTTTAGCCTTAAGCCTTACTGAAGCGCGAAGTATGTTCAATGCTGCGCGAGCAATTGGAGTGATGTTGCTGGAGTCTTATCCCTATTGGTTTCAACCCCAGACAGGTGACTTGGTCAAGCTTCTCACCGCTACAGACGGATCTGGCATTGGCCATATCCGAAGTGTGCATGCGAGTTTTGGATTCACCGTGGGTAATCCTGATACCAATATCCGCATGAAACCTGAATTAGGCGGTGGTGCTTTGCTAGATGCAGGAAGTTACCCGTTGAGTTTGATTCGTCTGGTTATGGGTTGCGCGCCACAACAAGTCATGGCCCACGCCAATTGGGCAACAAGCGGCGTAGACATTGCCATGATGGCCACCTTGATTTATGCAGATGGCCGCAGGGCGCAAATGTCCTGCGCCATGGATGGTGCCACCCACCGACGCGCAACGATTGTGGGATCTCATGGAACGATTGAGACCGAGTACCTGAATCACAACAGCGAGACAAATGAACACCCATGGAACTACTTGCCTAGTCAAATGCGTATTCGTAAAGGCATTCTCAACACCATTCCATATGAAGAAGTGCACTCCGTCACTGGCAGCGGTTTTCGCTTTGCCGCAGAGGCTTTTGCGCGAGTTGTGAGAGAAAACGATTCAGAGGCGATCACTAAAACTACCACCGCCAGTTTAGACATTGCAGCAACTTTAGAAGCTATCAAGTCCAGTGCTCAAAGTGGACGCATCGTGACTTTAGGCCGATGAATCCAAAAGGATTAACTAATTTCCAACAAGGGCAGATACTTTAGAATCCATCTGCGCTCAAAGTTTGAGTGCATCCGCTAGGGGTGTTGGTGCCAATAAGGTGGCACTGGCTGAGAAAGTCCCTTTGAACCTGATTGAGGTAATCCTCGCGCAGGGAAGCTAGTTATAAGTGCCGGAATTGGTCCAATCACCCATTCTCCGAATCTGCGTTAGCCCCCCTGCCGTAGCAGTCTTACGGACAACATGGCAAACAACGCGTCAGTTATCGAAGACGAAGTAATGGCTTTCATGCAGTTGAATGCGGTAGATGATGCCGCCTTCAATGCCATGGCTTTGCGACTTTTTAAGCACCAAGCGCAATTGAATGTGCCGTTTCAGCGTTTTTGCCAAATGCGAGGCAAAACACCTCGCACAGTGACGCATTGGCACGACATACCAGCAGTGCCCATCAATGCATTCAAAGACCTTGATCTGACATGCACGCCCACCAGCAGTTGTGAACGTATCTTCATGACGAGTGGTACCACGCGTGGTGATATCAAAGGCCGTCACTACCACCCTTCCCTTTTTGTCTACGACTTATCAATGCGACTGAACTTTGAGCAGCACTTGATGCAGAAAATGTCAAAAATACGCATGGGAATTCTCTTTCCTACTGTAGACATGATGCCCAACTCATCACTTGCACATTACCTGAAATTAGCGCTTGACCACTTTGGAACCCAAGACAGTAGCTACTTCATGGGCCCTAGCGGCTTAGACTTACAAGGACTTTCGCTAGCCTTGAATCAGGCTCAACAAACTGGTGAGCCCATCGCCCTATTAGGATCCAGTTACAGCTTGGTCCATGCCATGGATACCTTAGAAGCCGAGGGCATTGATTTCAAGCTCCCCGAGTCAAGTTGGTTGTTTGATACAGGCGGTTTTAAAGGCCAATCACGTGATATTGAGGCAGATGTTTTTTATAACCAACTTTCAAATAGATTTGGTGTACCGCGTTCACAGTGTTTCAATATGTATGGCATGACTGAACTCAGCACCCAGTTATACGACGCAGGAAATATTACGACTCCATCTATCAAACGCGGTCCGCACTGGCTGCGCACGAGGGTCATTGATCCGATCAGTGGTCAAGAAATGTCAAAGGGTGAACGTGGCATCTTGGCGCATACAGACTTAGCCAACTACAACTCTGTCACCACCATATTGACAGAGGACGTTGGCGTCGCCACTGACGATGGGTTTGTTTTGCTTGGTCGAGCACAAGGTGCACAAGCTAAAGGGTGTTCTTTGGCGGTAGAAGATTTTCTGCAGGCAGCGCGACTATGACCATATTGCGTTTCACCGCAGGTTACGTTCCAGGCATAGCGCATGAAGACCTTTCGTGGCATATCTTGGAATATGGCACAAGCGACACTAAATTGGAGGTGAAAGTCCCCATCTTGACGTCTAACCAAATACTTACGGTGACGCAAGGTATAAAAAGTGCGGCCCAATCGCAAATCAAAACAATGGCTGTGTCAGACATTGTGCGCGCCATTGATCTTGCAATTCTCAGATTGCTCGATGTCAATCATGAAGATAGAAAATGCATAGACACACTATTACCCATTGCAACAGGTATGGATGCAACGATGTTGTGCCACAACTTCAGCCAATATTTAGAAACTTTTCGTACGCTACAACTGCATCGCTTCATTACAGAAGACTTCACCAACCCCAAAATGCTGGATGAGTTTCAACCGCGCATCACGGGTGGTTGGACCAAGGCGGTAGGCGCAGATCTCATTACGCATATTTGGGCTGGCAACGTTCCAGGTTTACCTTTGTGGAGTTTGATCTCGGGGCTATTGGTGAAATCTGGAACGATAGGTAAAGTCTCCAGTGCAGAACCTATTTGCGCATCGATCTTTGCCAAAGTATTGGTGGAAGTAGAGCCTCGCTTTGCCGGCTGCCTGTCTATTATTTGGTGGCCCAATGAAAACACCCACATTGCTAGCCATTTATTCCAGCAATCAGACATCGTGCTTGCCTATGGTGGAAACATTGCGCTTGCTGCCATTCAAAACCAAGTACCGGTTACCACGCGATTTTTACCGCACGGGCATAAATTGAGTTTTGGCATGGTGTCTAAGTCTGCGCTATCCGTTGTTCGTGCCAAGCGTATTGCCGCTCAAGCAGCAATGGACATCGTGCGATATGAACAACAAGGATGTTATTCACCACAAATGTTCTATGTTGAACGTGGCGCACAAGTGAGTCCCCAAGAATTTGCACAAGCACTTTTGGGTGAAATGGCTGCTTTGGCGCACAAATACCCAAGAAATAGTCTCTCGATAGAGGAAGCATCCAATATTGCCTCTTGGCGCGAGTCACATGAATTTGCCATGCTGCAAACCTCTGCCGTTCAGGTACTGGGAGATAAGAAAGACGCATTTGTTGTGGTGTACAGCGATGTACCCATGCCTCTAAACCCCAGCCCGCTCAACCGATGTGTCACTGTTGTCGCTGTTGACTCGCTTCAAGTTGTCATTCCATTAATTGCTGAGCAACGCCAGTATTTGCAAACGGCAGGTCTGGCAACAGATCCAGAAACATTGCTTCAATTAGGGGGCGCACTGGCACAAGCTGGCGTCACTCGTATTTGTGCCATTGGCGAAATGACCTCTCCTGCTGCTGGTTGGCACCACGATGGACGTTTCAACTTACTAGATTTAGTAAATATGGTCGACATTGAAGCGTCGACTGAAGTTGCTGCGAATCAGTTAACCAACTATGAACTCTGATTCCGTCATTACGAGAAATGAACCAAAGACGCAGCATCTGTTGCGTCTGCGTGAGGTATCGTTCTCCTACTTGAAGGGTGTTGAAACACTTCACAATATCAAATTAGATTTAGCACCAGGCGAATTCCATTGCCTGATAGGACGCAGCGGTTGTGGGAAAACCAGTTTGCTCAAATTAGCTGCAGGTCTACTTTTACCTACAGGTGGAGAAGTCGTTTGGAATAACCAACTGCTAGATGTTCCGCAAAACGATATGGGTTTTGTATTTCAGCACCCCACCCTACTCGAGTGGTTGGACGTTTTAGACAATGTTCTATTGCCAATTTCGTTACATAAAAAAATTAATAAACAAGATACAGAACAAGCAAAAAATTTACTGCAACGTATGGGGCTTGTAAATAGTTTTCATGACAAGCCAGCAGAACTATCGGGTGGCCAACAAAGCCGCGTTGCTATTGCACGTGCGCTGATCACGAGTCCTCGCATACTTTTTATGGACGAACCTTTTGCATCTTTAGACGCTATAACCCGAGAAGAACTGCAAGCGGATTTGATGGATATTTGTGCAGAACACAAAACCTCTATCTTGTTTGTGACTCACGATATTGGCGAAGCGGTCTACTTGGGTGACCAAGTCTCGGTGATGGTGGAAGGAAAAATTCACCGAACACTCACGATCGAGTTACCGCAACTGCGCCATAACGCTATACGCCACAGCCCAGAGTTCAATCGCTACAGTGCAAGCCTTCGCCAGGCCATGGAGGGCGCCGTATGAAATTAAAGTCTTATTTCTGGACATTCGCCATAGGTGTAGTTTGCTTAACAGCATGGGAAATTTTGGTGCACTTACTCGGCACCTCTGAGTTGGTCATGCCAGCCCCTACAAGAATTGCAGATGTTTTATGGAAAAGTCTTTCTAATGG
>Ga0194037_1002814_pt1 | contig 11135 bp, 8 predicted proteins | sample JunL306m_MetaG_FD_148653 | JGI IMG/M metagenome (GOLD analysis project Ga0194037, IMG submission 148653) | Anoxic zone freshwater microbial communities from boreal shield lake in IISD Experimental Lakes Area, Ontario, Canada - Jun2016-L304-6m | ecosystem: Environmental > Aquatic > Freshwater >...
TCAATGTCCCGATTCTCGGACTGGTAGAAAACATGAGTCACTATGAACTTCCTGATGGCACCAAAGACTTTATTTTCGGCAGTCATGGAGGAGAAAAATTTGCCAAAATCCAGGGTATTTCGTTCCTTGGTTCAATCCCTATCGACAGGGCTGTGCGCGAAGGCGGCGATAGTGGCTCCCCCTGTATACTCACTCACCCTGATTCGGCAACCTCGAAAGCCATCAAACAGGCTGCAACAGAGCTGGCCCGACAGGTTTCAATAACGAATGCAAGGCAAACAGAGGAACTATCTTAACTTTCATATTGTTTTTTTGCGCAGGAGGTTTGATATTACGGTCTGTCACTGAAAAATCAATCATTATTTTCAACCATTGTAAACCAATTATACCATGAGCACCAGCAAGGATTATCTGCCGAACAGCGATGCGCTCTACAACAAAGTTATTGCAGCACTTGAAACCGTACGCCCCTATCTGCAAGTTGACGGAGGGGATTGTCAGCTTGTCGGCATTGGCAAAGATATGGTCGTTGATGTAAAACTGCTTGGCGCATGCGGTTCATGCCCCATGAGCACACTGACTCTTCGTGCTGGCGTTGAACAGGCAATTAAAAAAGCAATTCCTGAAATTGCACGCGTTGAATCAGTATAAAGAGCTTGTCAATCGAGATTTCTTAATAACAGTTCCAGGGAGTCTTCATTGTTAATGAGGACTTCCCTTGCTCTGCTGCCGTCTGCCTCGCCAACAATTCCGCTGAACTCGAGCTGATCCATAACCCTCCCGGCTCGGCTGAATCCCAGTCGCAGGCGCCTTTGCAGCAGCGAAACGCTGGCTTGCTGATGCGTCACCACAAGTCTTGCCGCTTCTTCGAACATACTGTCGCGGCCCTCTCTTTCCTGGGAGCCCGACATCTGCATTCCATTGTTTTTCTGTGCATCCGGGGCGGGAAGCACATATATATTTTTCAGGGCATGCTGGGAACCAATAAAGGAGGTAATCTCTTCAACTTCTCCCGAAGAGACATAAGGCCCCTGAATACGCATCGACTTGGGCTGGTTGGATGGCTGATAGAGCATATCACCATTACCGAGAAGCTGCTCTGCGCCGGAACCATCAAGAATGGTGCGTGAATCAACCCTGCTTGCAACCTGAAATGCGATACGGGCAGGAAAGTTTGCCTTGATAATGCCGGTAATGACATCGACCGAAGGACGCTGGGTCGCCACAATCAGGTGAATACCGACGGCTCGGGCAAGCTGGGCGATCCTGATAATCGGCTCCTCTACCTCCCGTCCGGCAGTAATCATAAGGTCGGCAAGTTCATCAATAACCACAACAAGGTATGGCATCGCCTCCTCGGGAATCCGGCGGTTATGATCTCCGATATTGCGAACTCCTGCTTTTTCAAGCGTTTCATAACGAAGCTCCATCTCCTTGACAACGCAGCGCAGGGCATAGACCGCTTTCTGGGGATCGGTGATAATCTGTTCTTCAATACCGGGAAAACGCATAAGAAAATGGTTCTTCAGATGCTGGTACTGAAAAAGTTCAACCCTTTTTGGATCAATCATCACAAACTTCACCTTGTCGGGGCTGCACGCATAGAGGAGGCTTGAGATGATAACGTTAATGCACACCGACTTTCCTGCACCAGTCGCGCCGGCAATCAGCAAATGCGGCATCGTGGCCAGATCGGCTATATAGACTTCGTTCGATATGGTTTTACCGAGTACTATCGGCAAAATCATGGTGCTGTTCTTGAATTTTTCAACTTGCAGCACCGATCGTAACCAGACGGTTTTCGGCTTGCTGTTCGGAATTTCAACTCCCACCGCATTTTTTCCGGGAATAGGCGCAATAATCCGGATGCCTCTTGCAGAGAGCGCCATGGCAAGATCATTTTCAAGAGATTTAACCCTGCTCACCTTGACATCCGGTTCAAGCTCAAGTTCAAACAAGGTCACCCGGGGGCCGACCGTCGTCGATATTCTCTTTACCTCAATCTTGTAGATCTTGAGTTTTTCAAGCAGTTTTCGTTTACTTTCAGAAAGATGTTGTTCATCAATCTGATCGTCATCATCGGGCACCTTTTCCAGAAGGTCAATTGACGGAAAACGGTACGCCTCCCTGTCCTTGGTTTGCACTTTAAGCTTTCGCTCATCAAGATCTGCCTCTTTTTCACGAATACCCGTATGAATAATCATTTCAGGTTCTCCGGGAACATTCGGCATCTGCGCCAGTCCAGTGAATTTGGCAGATGAGAGTTCCGGTGCTGCAACGTCTGATGGTAAAAACTGATCTTCCAGAGGGGAGACTGATGAAGCTTGCTGATCGAATTTCAATGAATGCGGCTTTGGCACCCGTTCTTTAGCTTCAACCTTCATTTTTTTTTTCTCTTTCAACGCCCGCTGTTCGGCCTTTTTTTTTTGATTCTCTTCACGTTTTGCCCTGAAATCAGCAAACAGTTTACCAAAACTCTTCTGGACAACCATTGTTGATCGCATGACACTTGCACCCGTTCCCCGTCCCATATAGAAGGTCAAAACAACAGCTATAACGCCAAGAAGAATCCACGCACCGGAGAAGCCGATAACTGTGGACAACAATGCGGCAAGCATTCTTCCTATTGCCCCGGCCATAACATCACTGAATGATGCCGAGGTCAGACCAAACATGGCAGCAACGTCAATCGAAATGAGGAGACTGTACAAAAAATAAAGAAGGGCCGGTTTAAGACTTCTTGACCGTATGAGCGAAATTCCCCCTAAAAAAAATGAGGTAATCGGAAAAATGACGGGGTAGCCAAGAACTGCGCGGATAAAAAAGGCTGCAAGCCTTGCGCCAAAAAGTCCAAAAGGATTGTGGATGCTTTCTGCAGCATCTCTTGCGGCATTACTGAAAATATCGTACCAGGCAAGTGCTGCATAACTTGCTTCATCTTCAGGATTGAAACACAGAATGGCACTGATCAGAAAAAGAGAACCCAGCATAAGCATAATGCCTGTCAACTCTTTTTTCAGCACCTTCATGTCAAGCGCCTTTGCCAGGGAGACTTTACTCTCTTTTTTCATCTTTACCGAACAGTCAATCGTTAATTCCTTGTTGCTGTCAGCCCAAAGACGTTGTAACAAACGGCAGAGTAGTTATCACTCCAGTATGAAAGCCTCCTCGAACTTCAACCAGAATCGGGGTGCCTGGTCCGACATATTCACGCACGATATTACAGGTGCCGACTGGTTGCTGCAATGTGGGTGAAAGAGTACCGCTGCATACCCATCCGATCTCCTGATGATCGGTATTATAAACCTTGAAATGCTGGCGCGGAAGTACTCTGCCATCAAGAATAAAACCGGCAACTCCCCTTTGCTGATCAAGCTCAACCTGCCGGCATGCTTCCCTGCCGATAAAATGGCCTTTATTCAGCTTTACCACCCACTTCAGTCGTGCTTCAAGCGGATTGGTATCCTGGTCAATCTCATGACCATAAAGCGAGTATCCCATCTCAAGCCGGAGCGTGTCGCGTGCGCCCAGCCCAATTGGCTGAATGCCGTACTCCCGGCCGGCTTCAAACAATGCTTCCCAGAGCGGCAGTGCAACCTCATTGGGTAAACAGAGCTCAACGCCCTTTTCGCCGGTATAGCCGGTTCGGGCAATGATAACTTCTGACCCCTGAAAAAAAGACTTGCAAAACTGGAATGAGCCAAGTGCGTTAATGTCGACTGCTGGGAAAACAGTGGCGAGCACAGTCATGGCAAGGGGACCCTGAAGAGCAATCAATGAAAGACGATCAGTGTGATCCTCAAGCTCAACCCCTTCAAAAGCTCCGATATGCTGCTGCAACCATGCAAAATCTTTCCGGGCATTGCTTGCATTGACAATAAGAAAAAAGGTTTCACTGTCCATGCGGTAGATAATCAGATCATCGACAATCCCGCCGTTGGGATAAAGCATAAGATTATACTGCGCTTGACCATCTTTCGCCTTATCGAGGTCGTTGGTCGTCATAAGCTGGAGAAACTCCCTGGCAAGATGACCCCTTACATAAAAGTTCCCCATGTGTGAAACATCAAACAGTCCGGCAGCATTCCGCACGGCATTATGCTCGGCGATAATTCCTGTATACTGAACCGGCATCAGATAGCCGCCAAAGTCGATAATTTTAGCTCCTGCCTTTTCATGCCAGGAGTATAATGCTGTTTTTTTCATAACGGCCCTCTTCCAAAAGTTATTGCGCGAAGTTACAACTGACTGTAAAAAAACATTTAAACCGGATAATCAAAATGATTTTTTCACTTTCACTTGCCAATAATAACCTCATTCGACAGTTCATTGTAATTTCCGGCTTTCACTGGAAAATGGCTGGCAAGTATCTCTGCACATTGATCAACCGCCGCCGCAATTGCATTGCCATGCTCTTTTCCGCGAATACCACGAACAATGGTATTAACGATCTCCTGCCAAATTTCCTGGGGAACTTTAGAACTAATGCCTTGATCAGCAACCACACGAACTTTACGCTCAAAAAGAGAGATGTAAATAAGGAGCCCGGTATGGTCAACAGTGTAATTGATATTCCTTTGATAAAAGGATTGAATGGCGGCCTCCTCAACCTCCCCCGTCATGTCTGATGCCGTGACAAAAAGTCGTTTAATAAGAGTAACTCGTTTAATAACTTCGTGGAACACCATAAACAACAGACCGAACACAGCAAGAAAGAACCACATATTTTCGTTTCCGGCAAGAACCGAGGTTGCAATACCAAGAAGTATCGCCAAAAGCGAGCTGCCGAGCATGCTTGCAAGGGGATAATGGTAACTGGAGGGAACCACCATCACTACGATTTCTCCCGAGGTGCGTTTTTCAGCCTCCGCAATACGCGCCTCAATCTGAAGCCGTTCGGCTGCTGTAAGAAATTTTTCTGCAGAATCGCTCATCGTTACCTCATTTTTATTAGGTAGTTACCAATTCCCTGAAGCTCCGCCTCCTCCAAAACCGCCACCGCCTCCTCCGAAGCCGCCACCGCCACCGCCGCCGAAGCTGCTGCCACCATAAAATCCTCCTCCAAAAGCGCCATTAGCCATCATGCCGCCGCCCCGGTGACCCCGGAAAATCTGACTTATAAAATAGATAACCAGCAGAATAATGGTAAGGAGGGGAAATGAGGGCTTGCCGCCATTTCGTTTGACCTGGGGCACTCCCTTGTACTCCCCATGGACAGCAGCAATAAGTGATGAAACCCCTGTGTTGAACCCCTCATCATACTTCCCTGCCTTGAAGGCGGGAACAATCTCGTCGTTGATAATGCGTCCTGCCAGAAGATCGGTCAGCTTGCCTTCCAGTCCATAGCCAACCTCAATGCGCACTTTATGGTCGTCCCGTGAAACAATGAGCAGAACACCATTGTCGGAACCTTTATGACCTATTTTCCATGCCTCGGCCACCCGTATCGAAAAATCTTCAACCGGGTCGCCCTGAAGCGAGGGAACGGTAAGAATAACAATCTGTGTTGATTCAGCAACTTCAAGTTTCTGAAGTTTTGCTTCAATATCCGCCCTTACCGGTGCAGATATCATGGAGGCATAATCGTTGACCCTTCCTGAAAGTGCGGGCACGGGGATTGCCATGAGACTGCTGAAGGAGGCCAACTGCAACAGGGCTACCAACAGAAAGAGTCTGAACCTCAACCCGGATGTTGACAATAACTTCATAACAATTTTCTCTGTCAAAATTTAACCGAAGGCACTGCTTTTGCTGCTTCATCTGCCTTGAAATACTCTTTGGCTTTCAGTTTCAGCAGAAAGCTGTTGGTCATGGAATTCGGAAATTGTCTGATAGAAAAGTTGAAGGTCTCTACAGCGCCATTATACCGCTGGCGGGCCACACTGATACGATTTTCAGTTCCCTCAAGCTGATTCTGAAGATCGCGGAAGTTCTGGTTGGCCCTGAGTTCTGGATAGCGCTCTACCGCCACCATCAGGCGTGAGAGGCTTGAAGAGAGTCCACCCTGAGCACTGCCGAATTTTGCCATAGCCGCAGGATCGCTGAGCATGGCTGGAGTAAGTTGGATAGAGGTGGCTTTTGCCCTTGCCTCAATCACTGCCGTCAGTGTCTCCTTTTCAAAGTTTGCCGCACCCTTGACAGTTGCCACAAGGTTGGGAACAAGATCGGCCCGTCGCTGCAACTGTGACCCAAGATCGCCCCATGAACGGTTTACCGCCTCCTCATTCTGCTGAATACTGTTGTATCCGCATCCGTAGAGTGTGCTGAAAAAAAGCATAACCGCAAGAAATCTTGCTATTGAATATCTCATAATCGTCTCCTTACTGTTGAATTGCATCATTAATTAAAACAAATACATCTTGTTCACCTTTCACTCACTGTTCTACCAATATGACAGATCCTGCAAAGCCGGAAAAAACTTGATGAGGACATACCCTTCCCTGTGTGTACACTTCTCAGCTTATAAGTCGTTCAACCGTAAAAATCCCCTGGACTTTTTTCAGTTTTTCCATGAGAGTACTCAGCTTCTCGGAATTGCGAACATAAACCATCATGGTGCCAACAAACATCCCGTCACGAGCGTTCAACGAAATGCTGCGAATATTGGTATCAAATTTGGATATAACCGTCGTAAGCTGGTTCATGATTCCCAGACGATCTTCACCAACAATTTTTATACCTGCCAGAAAATCGGTCTCAACTTTCCGGTTCCATGTTACCGAGACAACCCGCTCACTTTTCAGCAAGTTCTCATTACTGACATTAATACAATTCTTTCGGTGAATTTTAACGACACCATCCGCTGAAACAAAGCCAAGCACATCATCACCAGGAACCGGCTGGCAGCATTTCGCATAAGAATAGGCAATATTACTCATACCGGCAATAATAACCTCGTCCTTTTTTACAGGCATACTCTGCTGTTGCTGTTCCTGCTCCTGCCGGGCTATCTGAAGGTACTCCTCAACCTCTCGAGCCTCCTCGCTGAGGCTTCTCGCTGCATGTCCCTCCTTTTTGAAACTTGTAGCCCGCTCAATAACCTCTTCTCCGTCGATCTGCTGACTTGCAAGAGCACTGAAAAAATCTGCCGGAGTTTTCAGTCCGTACTTTTTTACCTGCTGGATAATTTCGCTATCCGAAAAAAGCTTTTTGGTACCAGTAAGCAGTTTTTCCCATATTCCGCGCCCTTTCTCGATCTGCAGGCGCCTATCCTCATTGATGGCTGATCGAATTTTAAGCTTTGCTCGTTGTGTTACCACTATTTTAAGCCAGTCAGATTTCGGCTTCTGATTTTTAGAGGTAATGATCTCTACCCGGTCACCTGACTTAAGCTGTGCGTTCAGACGGACAATCTTGCCGTTAACCTTCGACCCGATACAGCCGTTGCCAACCTCAGTATGAATAGCATAAGCAAAATCAATCGGTGTGGCACCTGCCGGCATGGTTTTCATGTCTCCTTTGGGAGTGAACACATAGATCTCGTCATGGTAGAGGTTAAGCTTGAACCCCTCCATAAATGCGGCTGCCGAATCTGCATCCTTTATCAACTCTCTCGCCCAGCGAAGAAAAGAATCAATGTTTGCGTCATCTCTTGAAATTTTTTCCTTGTATCGCCAATGTGCGGCTACACCAAGCTCAGCAAACTCATGCATGCGCTTGGTACGAATCTGCAGTTCGACCATGTGACCCCTCGGCCCAATAATTGCAGAATGAAGTGACTGATATCCATTATGCTTGGGTATTGAGATATAATCCTTGAAGTACTGTGGAACCGGGGGATATTTCTGTGTGATAAACCCGTAAACTGAAAAGCATTCGGCAATGCGCTCAGTATCAATAATCACCCTGATACCGTAAAGATCGTGAATATCCTCAAAGCTCTTGTTCTTGTTGCGCATTTTGTTATAGATCGAGAAAAGATGCTTTGCCCGTCCCTGCACCTCAACCTTAAAACTCTGCTGTTCAAGATCAGCCTTGATAGGTTCAATCATTTTGCCCAGGTAGTTGACCCGATCTCCCTTGCCAATACGAATTTTCTGATAAAGAAAATCGTACATCTCAGGGTCGATAAACTTGAGTGCAAGGTTTTCAAATTCAACCTTCATTTTTCCAAGGCCGAACCGGTGCGCAAGAGGAGCATAGATATCCCTGGTCTCAAGGGCAATCTTCAGACGGCGGTGCTCCGGGAGCGATTCAAGCGTCCTCATGTTGTGCAAGCGGTCGCAAAACTTGATGAGAATAACCCTGATATCCTTGACCATCGAGAGCAGCATCTTGCGAAAACCCTCCGACTGGGTATTCTCCCGGTTGATCATGATACCGGAGATTTTGGTGAGCCCTTCAACAATATCAGCTACTTCAACTCCCAGTTCAGCGACAATGTCTTCGTACGTATAGCCACTATCCTCAATAACATCATGCAGCAGCGCCGCCGCCACTGAAACGCCATCAAGAGGAAGTTCATTGAGCAGAATGGTGGCAACTTCGACCGGATGGTAGAAAAACGGCTCACCTGAAGCCCTCTTTTCTCCCTCATGTGCCCGGTAGCACATAAAAAAAGCCCGCTGAATCAGGGATTCATCAAAATTTTTGAGATTCTTGCGGGAGAGCTGGAGAATCTCATGGAGCTTATTGTAATGACCTTTTTCAATCTGGGCTAACATTTCTGACAAACTGTAGTGAATGGCATAGCAATACAGGGAGGATAATGACCACCAATATATAATGTTCTCAGCAACTTATAAACAAACAGCAGACAAAATCACCCCCCCGATGGTTGCCGTTGCAGGGCCTGTTCAAGCCTGGTGATCTCATCACGAAGATATGCCGCTTTTTCATACTCCATCTGGACAGCGGCCTCCTGCATTTCAAGCCGGAGTTCTGCGGCCATCGCATAGCCTGCTTCGGGTGTGAGCGTGTCGATAAGGCCAGAAAGCACCCTCTCAGGCTTGGGCTCAAGACCAAAACGCTTCCTCCGGTAACGCTCCTCCGCATCGGCCACGCCGGTGGTATCGAGAATCTGGTCAACCGACTTGGTAATTGAGCAGGGAGTGATGCCATGTTCTTCGTTATATAGCTGCTGGATGGTACGACGCCTTGCTGTTTCATCAAGCACCTCACGAATGGAACGGGTAATCACATCGGCATAGAGCACCACAAAACCGTCAAGATTGCGGGCTGCACGACCGGCAATCTGCATCAACGAACGGGTGTTACGCAAAAAACCCTCCTTGTCGGCATCAAGAATGGCAACAAGAGAAACTTCCGGAAGATCAAGCCCTTCGCGAAGCAAGTTGACCCCGACAAGCACATCAATATCTCCAGTCCTGAGCTCCCTGAGAATCTGCATCCGCTCCAGACTCTTGATCTCCGAATGCAGATATCGCGAACGGATACCCGTCTTTCTGAAAAAGTCATGTAGGTCTTCAGACATTCTTTTGGTCAGAGTCATCACAAGCACCTTATGACCCTTTGCCGTATGGATGTGGATTTCTGCCAGAAGGTTGTCAATCTGGCCTTTGACCGGACGTACCTCCACCGGAGGGTCAAGCAGACCGGTAGGACGAACAAGCTGCTCAACGACAACACCACCGGAACGGAGCAGTTCGTGATCGCTTGGGGTGGCACTGACACAGATAACCTGCGGTGCCATAGCCTCAAACTCCTCGAAACGGAGCGGACGGTTATCGAGTGCCGAAGGAAGCCTGAAGCCATGTTCGACCAGAATGGTTTTGCGTGACCGATCGCCACCGTACATCCCGCGTATCTGCGGCAGCGTCACATGCGATTCATCAATCACCACCAGATAGTCCTCCGGAAAATAATCAAGAAGACAGATGGGGCGCTCGCCCGCAGGACGTCCAGAAAGATGACGTGAGTAATTCTCAATGCCGGAGCAGTAGCCAAGCTCTTTCATCATCTCAAGATCGTAACGGGTGCGCTCTTCAATCCTGCGTGCTTCGAGAAAGCGGTTTTCTGACCGGTAATAGTTCAACCTTTCCGCAAGCTCGTTTTCAATAGCGAGCATCGCCACTTTAAGCTTCTCCTCGTCGGCAACAAACTGCCGGGCTGGATAGATGAAAGCGTAATCATCAGCACCAAGCACCTCACCGCTGTGAATATCAAAGGTCTGGATGCTTTCAATTTCGGAGCCAAAAAACTCAATTCTGAGAGCAAGCTCTTCATGTGCAGGAACAAGATCGATAATATCTCCCCTTACCCGAAACTTTCCCGAAGCAGGCTGAACATCGTCACGAATGTAATGGAGGGCAATCAGCTCTTTCAGAAAGAGATCCCGATCCTTTTCCATGCCAGAACGCAGTTCGATAATCTGCGCTTTCCAGTCTTCAGGAGAACCCAAACCGTAAATACAACTGACAGAGCTTACCACAATAACATCCTTTCTGCCGCTGAGCAAGGCACTGGTGGCCTTCAGTCGCAGCCGCTCAATCTCGTCGTTAATACGCAGATCCTTCGCGATATATTTGTCAAGAGCCGGGAGATAAGCTTCCGGCTGGTAAAAATCGTAGTAGCTGATAAAATACTCAACCGCATTATCTGGAAAAAACTGTTTGAGCTCACCATAGAGCTGCGCTGCAAGAGTCTTGTTATGACTCATCACCAGAACGGGTTTATTGACACGGGTAATAACGTTAGAGACGGTAAACGTTTTTCCGGAACCGGTCACCCCAAGCAATGTCTGATAAGGATTCCCTGACAGTACACCATCACAGAGCTCCCCAATAGCTTTCGGCTGGTCACCAGCCGGACGATAAGGACTGACAAGTCGATATGTTCCGCCCACGCTCTCCCGCATAAACAACGCTCCTCTTTTGATCATATTAACGTTTCCCCCAAAGGGCTTGGCCAGCGTTGCCAATATACTGCTCCAATGGAGCTACGCACTCCAATATTCTGACCACCACAAGGCTTAACGATAGTCCACCACCACGACATTTATCCACAAAAAGAACATAACACCTCTTGTCTAAAACCTAAGCTGAGCGATTTAACATAAAAAAAGCCTCAATATTCTTGGTTAAAATGTTATATTATAATGGGTAACAAGCAATTACCATTTGTAACGCAACACAAACCAAGAAATCAGGAGGCTTTATGTCAGAAGATACAAAAAA
>Ga0194037_1002815_pt1 | contig 11135 bp, 7 predicted proteins | sample JunL306m_MetaG_FD_148653 | JGI IMG/M metagenome (GOLD analysis project Ga0194037, IMG submission 148653) | Anoxic zone freshwater microbial communities from boreal shield lake in IISD Experimental Lakes Area, Ontario, Canada - Jun2016-L304-6m | ecosystem: Environmental > Aquatic > Freshwater >...
TATGAAGCCCGAGTACTATGCTAATATATATAAGCAATACGCCACATTTATGGCAAGCACCAAGGATAGACCTACATTTAAAATTGCTTCAGGTGCCAATTCAGATGATTACAATTGGACAGAAGTTCTAATGAGAGATATTCCAACAGAAATGATTGATGGGTTGGCCTTGCATCATTATTCAGTGATAGATTGGAATAAAAAAAGTTCAGCTACTGCGTTTACAGAAGAAGAATATTTCACCACCTTAAAAAGAGCTTGGAAAATGGAAGAGTTGGTGACCAAACATTCTACGATCATGGACAAATACGATCCAAAGAAAAAAATTGCCTTAGTAGTGGATGAGTGGGGTGGATGGTATGATGTAGAGCCAGGCACCAATCCAAGTTTTTTGTTTCAACAAAATACCATGAGAGATGCGATGATTGCTGGGTTAAGTTTAAATATTTTTAACAATCATGCTTCAAGAGTAAGGATGGCCAATTTAGCACAAACAGTGAATGTGCTACAAGCAGTTATTCTAACCAATGAAGAAAAAATGATTTTAACGCCTACTTACCATGTGATGGAAATGTACAATGTGCATCAAGATGCAACTTTATTACCTACCTATTTAACTTCAGGAAACTATGAAAATGGAACAGATAAAATCCAAGCCATTTCTACTTCTGCTTCTAAAGATAAAAACGGAAAAATACATATTTCAGTGGTGAACATTGATCCAAATACAAAACATGAAATAAACTTAGAAATGAGGGGGCAAAAAATGGGTAAAGTCACAGGCCGAATATTGGCAGCTGCTAAAATTCAAGACCACAATAGCTTTGAAAGCCCTAATAAAATTATCCCTGTTGTTTTTAAAGATTTTCAAACAACCAATACTGGCATTAAGTTTACCATGCCTCCAGCAAGTGTATTAGTTATTGAAACCATTGAATAAAAAATTATAGCTTTAATTCGTTCATCAACTATCTAGATCAAAATGAAATTTTTTAATGGCTTTTTTGTGCTTGTCTTTATTTTATTTGCAGCCGTCCAATACAATGACCCAGATCCTTATTTATGGATACCCATTTATTTGTACCCAGCGGTCCTATGTTATTTAGAAGTAAAACAAAAACCCAATAATAAAAAAGCCTATTGGGTAGGCTTTGTAATTTTTGGTGTTTATGCCATTTATAAATTATTTGATACCAATGGAATTGTTGATTGGATTAAATTCCACAATGCAACAAGTATTGCCACCACCATGAAAGCGGAGCAGCCTTGGGTGGAAGAATCAAGAGAATTTTTTGGCTTAGTGATCATACTTGGGGTGATGGCCATCAATTACTTTAGATCAAAAAAGGGGCAGGAAATTTAATACCATCTGCTTTTTTATTTGCCTTTAGAAAGGAATATTTACACCAGTGTTCCAAATAAATTCAGTGCCTTGCATTTTACTGATAGGCCAACAAGTGGTAAGGAAAAGATTGCATTTCCAATTTTCCTTTTGATAGGTAGAGGTTTGGGCAGCAAAATAACCGCTTAGCCAACCATGGTCTTCTAAATAAAAAATGCTAGGCTTAGTCGTTATGATATTTCTGGCGCCCAATTTTAAATGATCAAATTCGTAGGCAAAATTGACAAAATTTTCGAATAACAATCCAGGCAATCTTAGCCTATCCGAACGCCAATAGGAAAATAAAAACTTTTGATTATCAAAGGGTCTATATTCTCCATTTAATTCAAAAGAATAATATTGTTGCATTTGAAATTCTTCATGGTTAATAACGGGCATATTTTTCATGAAAAACCAATTGGTATTGGCCGTTAGCGCAAGGGTTAATTTTTTATTTTCAATTAAATAGTAGCCCACTCTAGCATATAAGGTCCATGGTTTAAGGTCCATCCCTAAATTAAATTCAGGGTTAAAATAAAATTTTCCTTTTCTGATGACAGTAGAACTTAAAATAGCCGGAGCGCCTAATGCAAAGGCCGGCGCAGGAGCTACGCCATTGTTGGTTAATTGGATATTCCCAGAGGTTTGCGCTACAGCCCAATTGGATATAGTTATCGCCCAATAAAAAACAACTAATTTGTAATATTTCAAAAGCAAGCTTTTTATGCTTGTAAAATAGTATAAATAAACAGTAAAATCAAATGTAGACGCGTTAGTTTAATCTCCTAACAATTAATTCCACCACTCACTTCAATTCTTTGCCCATTGATCCACTTAGCATCGTCAGAACATAGGAAAGCAATTACACCGCCTAAATCATCTGCCGCACCCACTCTTCCAAGAGGAGACATATTGCCCAACATGGTTTTAAATTGAGGATTGTTGCGAATGGCCGCATTATTGAAATCGGTTTCTACTGGGCCTGGTGCAACTATATTGGATCGAATACCTCTATTGCCTAATTCTTTAGCAAGGTATTTAGTTAATATTTCCATAGCACCTTTCATGGAGGCATACACAGAATAACCTGGATTACTAAAACGAGTGGTACCAGAAGAAATATTAATAATACTTCCACCATCATTCATTTGTTTCAATAGTTTTTGTGTTAAAAAGTAAACACTTTTAAAATGTACATTTAAAAAATCGTCAAATACATCTTCAGTTACCTCTACAAAGGGTACCGTTTTCCCCATACCCGCATTATTGATTAAAAAATCAAAATGAGTAGCATTAAATGTTGTTGAAAGCAGGACTTCAATATTTTTAACAAAGGCATCTAAGGACTTAAATTCGCTCATATTTAAATGCGCTATAGCCGCCTTTGCTCCATGGGCTTCAATTTCCTCTACCGTATCCAAGGCCATTGCTTCATTGGTATTGTAAGTAAGAATCACATCAATGTTCTTTTTAGCCAAACTCAAAGCCATGTCTTTACCCAATCCGCGGCTACCGCCAGTAACAATTGCAATTTTATTTTTCATTAAGTTTATTTTAAGGAGTACTTCAAAATAACAAAATTATAGTCTAATTGTTGAGTTGAAACTTAATTCATTGACCCCATCCATTTTCAGCGCTGTAAATGTAATTCATAAAGTATTCTATAAGCGGTTAACTATTGTACAACAGAATCAATTAAATTTGCCATCTTAAAATTAAATATTGGCATGCGTAAATTCCTATTTGTCCTTATATTACTAAGTTCTTATATAACTATACAAGCGCAGAAGCCCGAATTGGCCACTGGAAATGGCCAAATATATGGGGTAGTCTTAGATGCCGAAACGCAATTGCCAATTGAATATGCTACCATCATCATTTATAAAAATGGCAATAACAAGGCCATCAATGGAACTACGACCAATAAACAGGGTCAATTTTCAGTAAAAGAGTTGGCCATGGATATTTATAAAGTGAATGTTGAGTTTATTGGCGCTAAAACTAAGCGTATTAATAGTGTCACTATTGACAACAATCATCTAAAAATAAATTTAAATACTATTTTATTAGAAAAAGCCAATAGTACTTTAAAAGAAGTTACGGTAACAAGTTCCTCAAGACTGATCGAGAACAAAATTGATAAAATGGTCTTCAATGCAGAAAAGGATATTAGTGCGCAAAGCGGAGTAGCGACCGATTTATTGAAAAAAATTCCCATGGTTTCTGTAGATATCGATGGTAATGTGCAATTGGCAGGTACTTCAAGCATCCGATTTTTAATCAATGGCAAACCTAGTATTGCCTTTGGTTCCAATATTGCCGAAGTGTTACAATCAATTCCTGCAAGTGAAATAAAATCTGTAGAAGTGATCACTAATCCTGGTGCAAAATATGATGCCGATGGTTTAGGGGGTATCATCAACATCATCTTAAAACAAAATAAAACAAGAGGATACAATGGCAATATCAATACCAGCATTGGCACTCGTATAGAAAATGGATCAGCAAATTTAGCTTTACGAAATAATAATTTTGGTGCAAGTTTTTACATTGCCACCAATGCAACTTTACTTTCAGCCACGCCTAATTCAATGAACAGAACTACTACGGATGCTGCCAATCATACCACCAATTATATGGAACAAGAAGGCAGTAGTGATGTAAAACGACATGGCACCCATGCGGGTTTAAATTTAGACTGGACTTATTTAAAGAAAAATAGTTTTACTGCCTCCATCAATGGCAATGATTATGGATACAATGCCACAGGGTACAACAACCAAACCTTATCTAGTCAAATGGATGGCGCTGCTTTGATACAAAACACTTTGCTACACAATATCACAGGAGGTGCCTATCTTGGAACCGGCATGAATTATAATGTGAATTATAAAAGAACTTTTGATAAAGCAGATAGAGAAATAGAAATTGGGTACAACGATGGAAACTCCAACAACAGTAATCAGTCTAGTTCATTGCAATACCTAATGCCAGCCAATACTTTAAATTATGGCAGTAAAAATATTTCAGCTCCTGCTGATAGAGAAACAGAATTAAAGCTAGACTATACCGAACCTATTTCTGATAAAGTTAAATTTACTACGGGTGGTAAATTGGTAGGGGTGGATTTAAATAGTGAGACCAATGTATTTACTCAATCTGCCACACAGCCTAGTAGGTTAAATACCAGTTTGTCGAATACACTAGGCTATCATCAAAAAGTAATGGCTGCTTATGCTGAATTAGAATTTCCTATCAAAGATTGGATAGAGGTGAAACTTGGGGGAAGATGGGAGCAGACAAAGGTGAATGCACTTTACTCCTCTTCCAAACAAGCCATTAATCCTAGCTACAATAATTTTGTGCCGTCGATATTTTTTAAACGTAAACTTGGCGAAGACAATAGTATCAAGGTAAGTTACTCAAGAAGAATCAACCGACCTGGTTCCCAAGAGTTAAACCCCTACATCAATACCACCGATCCTAAAAACATGAGTCAAGGAAATCCTTTCCTACTTCCTGAATTAGGGGAGCGCATTGAATTTACTTATAGTCAACAGTTAGGTGAAAAAGGATCCTTGATGTTGTCTTTGTTTCAACGTAATTCCGATCAAGACATACAACCCTATGTGACTTATTATCCAAGTCTACAAGTAGGGGACAGTTTGTATTATAATGTCAACTTAAGTAAAAGTCAAAACATAGGGCTAGAAAAAAATACAGGGGTAAATTTATTTGGAGACATTAAAGTATCCAATGCTTTCAGCGTGAGAACTAATTTGTCTTATTATTATCGAGAAATCTTCAATAGCATCGACCATAATTACAATGCCACGAGTCAAAACTGGAGAGCGAATGTGAATTTAACTTATGAGTTTTCTAAAACATTAGTAACTGAGTGGTTTGGTAATTTTAATTCTGCAAGAAACGAAGTACAAGGGAAATACCCTGCCAATGCCTCTTATAGTTTTGCCTTGCGTAAAAGATTTTGGAACAGCAAGGGTAGTTTAGGTTTAGTGGCCAATAACCCATTTGCAGAGTACATCAAGCAACAAACCCAAATCAGTGGACCTAATTTTTATTCCAATTTAATTAGGTATGTGCCCTCAAGATCCTTTGGAATCAGCTTTAACTGGCGTTTTGGAAAGCTCGAATTTAAAAAAGAGCACAAAGAAGAAGGCGGTATGGAAGACAGTGGTAATTAACCAACTGATATTTGCTATAGTTTACATATAGCCATATCCTTGATCCGTTCCTAAAAATTGTATGCTATTGTGTTATAGAGACACAATTATTAATTATATTTATAAGGCAAACGTTTGTCATTTCTTTATAAATGTATTACCATCTACCACTATGAAAAAAATTGTATTTTTCTTACTTGCCTTACCAGTTTTTGCGCAAGCACAACAAAAATTTGAGGAAATTAATTTAACAGAAGGTGTTAAATTAATCAAAGTCAACAATCAAATTAGCTTAGGTTATTCTATTGAATCTGGTGTAAAAATTATCATGAAGGATGGATTGCCTTTTAAGGATTTAAATAAAAATGGCATAGTAGATATTTATGAAGATTGGCGTTTAAATGTCAATGATAGAGCCAAGGACTTGGCGGCTAAAATGAGCATCGAGCAGATTGCGGGTTTAATGTTGTACAGTGCGCATCAAGCCATACCCATGCCTGTAGCTGGTATGTTCAAGGCAACCTATGGTGGTAAAGCATTTCAAGAGAGTGGTGCAAAGGCTTCAGATTTAACCGATCAACAAATTGCTTTTTTATCCAAGGATAATTTAAGACATGTCTTAATCACTTCAGTTGAAAATCCGATAGTTTCATCTACTTGGAACAACAACGTTCAAAAATTAGTAGAAAAAATTGGCTTAGGAATTCCTTCTAACAATAGTTCAGATCCAAGAAACGGTGCCAACAAAAATGCAGAATACAATGCAGGTTCGGGAGGTACCATTTCACAATGGCCAGAGGAATTAGGTTTGGCAGCAACTTTTGACCCTTCAATCACAAAGAAATTTGGTTCCATCGCCTCTAAAGAATACAGGGCATTAGGCATCACTACGGCCTTATCCCCCCAAATTGATTTAGCTACCGAACCAAGATGGAATAGGTTTGTAGGCACTTTTGGAGAAGATCCTGCCTTGGCTACAGCTATGGCACGTGCTTATGTAGATGGATTTCAAACTTCACCAAAAGCGGTGGACAAATACAATGGATGGGGCAACTATAGTGTGAATGCCATGGTCAAACATTGGCCAGGCGGAGGACCAGAGGAAGCAGGTCGTGATGGTCATTTTGCTTATGGAAAATTTGCCGTGTATCCTGGAAAAAATTTCCAAACACATTTAAGAACGTTTATCAATGGCGCATTTAAATTAGAAGGTAGTACAAAAAAAGCCGCTGCCGTTATGCCTTATTATACTATTTCAGTAAATCAGGATACCAAAAATGGAGAAAATGTAGGCAATGGTTTTAGTAAATACATAGTCACAGATTTATTAAGAAACAAATACCAATATGATGGCGTAGTTTGTACCGATTGGGGCATCACCGGAAATGAAGGACCAAAGCCTGATATTTTTGCTGGTAAATCATGGGGGGTAGAAAAACTAACTATTGCAGAAAGACATTATAAAGTAATGATGGCTGGGGTGGATCAGTTTGGGGGCAACAACGATGCAAAACCAGTATTGGAAGCTTATCAAATGGGCGTGAAAGAACATGGGGAAGCCTTTATGCGCATGCATTTTGAACGATCTGCAGTTAGATTGTTGTTAAACATATTCAGAGTAGGCTTGTTTGAAAATCCTTATTTAGATCCTAAAGAATCCATGCGTATCGTAGGTAAGCCAGAATTTATGAAAGCAGGTTATGAGGCACAATTAAAATCGATTGTATTAATCAAAAATCAAAATAAAACTTTACCAATCGAAAAAGGTAAAACTGTATTTATTCCAAAGAGAACTACACCAGCAGGGGTAAACTTTTTTGGTCAACCATCTCCCGAAAAAACAGAATACCCAATCAATTTGGAATTGGTAAAAAAATATTATACAGTAACAGACGATCCAAGTAAAGCCGATTTTGCCATCGTATTTATTAAGAGTCCAGTAAGTGGTGGTTACAGTAGAGCAGACAGAGAAGCAGGCGGAACAGGCTATGTGCCTATTAGTTTGCAATTAAAAGACTACACCGCAACAGATGCAAGAGTACATAGTATTGCTGCCGGAGATCCAGTAGTGGATCCTACCATTACCGACAGAACCTACCAAGGCAAAACATCTAAATCCAATTCTTATCCCGATTTAAACACCATTTTGGATACAAAGAAAGCCATGAATGGCAAGCCTGTTATCATTTCAGTGGCAATGACCAATCCAATGGTATTTGGAGAATTTGAAAAAGAAGTAGATGCGATTGTAGGAGAGTTTGGTGTACAAGTAGAAGCGCAATTGGACATTATCTCTGGCATAGTGGAACCAAGTGGTTTATTGCCTATGCAGATGCCAATCAATATGAGTGTGGTTGAAAAACAATTAGAAGATGTGCCTCATGATATGCAACCTTACAAAGACAGTCAAGGACACTTGTATGACTTTGGTTATGGCTTAAATTGGAAAGGCGTCATTAAAGATGCAAGAACAGTTAAATATGCAGTAAAGAAATAATTAGTTCAAAGAAGTTAAAAGCTTTAATTTTTCCTCAGTGGCTAATTTAGTCACTTGTATTTTTTTATCAAAATGGATGATTTGTTTTTTTGCAATTTGATAGCGAGGCCATTGAGTTAAACCTGCATTGTTTGGGTTACCAGTTTTTGCAAAATTGGTCCAATAAGTAGACATAGTAAGTGCTAGATCGTGATCTTCTTTTATCCAGGGTCTGTTTACTGTAAATAAATTATCATACGCATATACTACTTCACCGGTATGAAAAGCACCAAAATCGGTCGTAGGAGCATAGGCAGGTAATTTTCTATCAAAACTGTATACATAGACAGGTGCTTTACCTTTTTCGCTTTGCAGATTGGCCCAAGCAAATCCTTGAATACCAAAACTTTGATCTCTGCTCATTTCTCCTTGTGATTGCGCTGCAGCTTCTTCTGAATCTCCAGGATACAATGCCAAGACTGCATCCGCTTTCGCGCCAAATTTATTTTTGATGGATTCAATGTATTGTTTTGCAGGCATTGGCTTTCCAATCAATTTATCGTCTTCGTTCCAGCCAATGATAGTTGGAATATCGTTTTGTGCATTATGCGCGTAGATATCGTAGATTGAGTTAGGTAAAAAATAGCCATCTTGAATGGGGGAGCTTAAACCATCAATAGCTTTTAAAATTTCTTCAGAAGTTTTGTTTCTTAATGCTTCTATGGAATTACAGTTTAGATTTTTGGCAAATGTTAGACCTTGCTTTTCAGCATCTTTTAAAAATAAATTGGGTCTTAATGTGCTGGATAAAATACTTCCACCACTTTCGGCAATGGCGCCATGAATCAATCCTTTGGTCAAAGGAGAGGCACATAAAAAATTAACTGCAAAGGCGCCAGCTGATTGCCCTGCAATGGTTACCCTATTTGGATCTCCACCAAAATTTTCAATATTGTCATGAACCCATTTCAAAGCAGCTACCATATCTAATAAGGCATAGTTACCGGAACTTTTGTAGGCAGCTTCTTTAGTCAGTTCTGGATGTGCTAAAAATCCAAATACACCTACTCTATAATTAATAGTAACAAATACCACTTCTTTTTTAGCCACGGCTTCCCCATCATAAATGGCGCAACCTGCACCACCACTTCTAAAGCCACCACCATAGATATATACAAGTACGGCTTTTTTTTGCTTGGTTTTTTTAGGTGCCCAAACATTTAAATATAAACAGTCTTCGCTAATGGGCGCTTTCGGAATTAAGTATTCTTCTGACCAACACATAAAAGGAACAGGAGCAGGTTGATATGGGCTTGCGCCAAATTTGGTGCAATTTTTAATGCCTTTCCATGGCTTTACTGGTTGGGGCGCTTTCCAACGTAGTTTGCCCACAGGGGCTGCAGCAAAAGGAATGCCCTTATAAATTTGTATGCCCTCTTTTTCAATCCCAAGGATGCGTCCAGATTTAATTTGTACTATTTTTTTTTGGGCGCTAATAAATAAAGGCAAAAACAAGCAAAGCCAAACACTAGTTTTAATAGTCATAGTTGTTGCAATTAATTTTATTTCAACTTCATTGCAATTGGATCCCAATGAATAATTTTTTTGCTAAAATAACTTTCATTGCAAGACAAGGCAGGTGCCGCTGCTCTAAATCCAAATTCAGCATCTTCCACTACTTTTTTGCCAGTTCTCACCGAATCAAAAAAGTTAGTAAAATGATCTAAATGATCGCTATATCCAGCAGGGGCTTTGAAAGAAACATCTTCTTTGGTTTTTCTTTTCTTTTGTGCCTCAGTCCATTTGGCATCGTATTCTTTTTGCATTTCTGTTTGCATCGATTTTGAAAAAGTAAACAAAGAATCATAGCCTCCAAATCCAGGCGCTTCTGGCATCAAACTATGCTTAATGCTTAAATCATTCCCTTTCACATCAATGATACCTTCAGAACCAATCAATCTAATAATTTCTTGTCCGCCTGTACCGCTTATGAAGTTTACTTGTAAGGTCAATTGAAAAGCAGGATGATCCATACAATCTGGATATTGCATGACACCCGACATGACATCAGGCATGTTTCTACCGTCTTTCCATTGACTAAATTGTCCAGTACTGTAGATGGTTTCAGGGCCTTTAGAATTGGTAATCATATGTGTGCCACTCAATAAGTGAATGAATAAATCTCCTGCCACACCGGTACCTACTTCTTTAAACGCTCTCCACCAGAAAAACTTTTTTGAATCGTATTCCATCTTTTCTGTTGCTTCAATAAATCGACCCCAATCTGTGGTTTCTGCATTGGCGTCATTAGGTATAGTATATTCCCAAGCGCCAATGGAACTTTGTCTATCATAAATGGCATTCACCATGTTTAATTTACCAATTTCGCCAGCCGCCAATAATTCTTTGGCTTTGGCTAAACCAATACTACTTACACGTTGAGAACCTACTTGTAAAACTTTATTGTATTTTTTTTGAGCAGCAATGACATGATATCCTTCATCAATTTTATAGACCATCGGTTTTTCACAATACACATGTTTACCTTTGGCTAGTGCGTCAATGGTAATGCGTGCATGCCAAACATCGGTGGTGGCAATAATCACTGCATCAATGTCTGCTTTGTCTAAAAGGTCTTTATAATTTCTGGTGGTGTATAAATCATTGCCATACAATTCTTTTGCATTCTCTAATCTTCCAGTATACAAATCACAAATACCAGCCAACTCAACACCAGGCACTTTTAAAGCAGTGGCTAAGTCAAAATGGCCTTGTACGCCAAATCCAATCACCCCCAATCTGATTTTATCACCTGTTGATATTTTCTTTTCATAAAATAAAATTCTTTCTTCAGCTTTTTCTTGCGCAGCAAGAGAATGCAGTGGTGAAGCAATGGCGGCCATACTAGTGGCACCAATTTGTTGTAAGAATTTTCTTCTTGAGCCTGGATTTTCCTGTTTCATAATTGGGAACGTTTTAATAAATAAGTTTAATTTTTTTAAGAAGCGTTTCTAAAGTTATATTTTTAATTCTTTCTGAACAATACAATGGGAGGTTTTTATTTAAATGGCAATTGAAATTTTTGTTTTCATAA
>Ga0194037_1002821_pt1 | contig 11130 bp, 12 predicted proteins | sample JunL306m_MetaG_FD_148653 | JGI IMG/M metagenome (GOLD analysis project Ga0194037, IMG submission 148653) | Anoxic zone freshwater microbial communities from boreal shield lake in IISD Experimental Lakes Area, Ontario, Canada - Jun2016-L304-6m | ecosystem: Environmental > Aquatic > Freshwater >...
TACCTGATACATGCATGGGTTCGCGTGCGTTCATGTAAAAGGTGCCGATAGCATCTTCGGCAATCATCAGTTGCGCAGTTAAATCTGCGTGACCAATATCTTCTGAAAGCCACAGATCAATGAGTTTTTCTGTCTGAAATATATCGTACATTATGTTTATCCTTGTAGGTATTCAAAGCATGTAAAGAAGTTTTTTATAAAAAACACTTTAATTTACATTCTCAATAATCATACCTTAATTTAGTGTTCCCTACATGAAAATGTAATGAGAAGGGCATGACAAATCTTCTTAATGATGAAGAACTATCGAGTGATTAATGAGCTGAGGTGGCTGAGGTAGGTGTTTACCACAGTAGGGGGTTATTCAGCCTTGGCACCTGATTTTTTAACAACTTCAGACCATTTTTTGGATTCTTCTTTAATAAATCCATTTAATTGATCAGGCGAACCGGTATTTGTCTCAAGACCTAATTTGAGTAAACGATCTTTGATTTCGAGTGTATCTAAAACTCGATTTGTTTCTAGATTAAGTTTGTCCAGGATGGGTTTAGGTAAGTTAGCAGGCCCTAAAAGCGCAAACCAGGAAGTCGCGTTAAACCCTTCCAAGCCAGATTCTGAGATGGTGGGTATATCTGGAGCTGCCGGAGATCTTTTCAGGCTTGTTACCGCTAGAGCACGGATACTTCCTTCTTTAACAAGTGGAATCGCAGACGGCATATTGTCAAAAATCATTGTGATACGCCCTCCAATTAAATCAGGAATGGAAGAAGCTCTACCTTTATAGGGAATATGCGTCATCTCCACACTAGCCATCACTTTAAATAATTCCCCCGATAAGTGAATGGAAGTGCCACTTCCGGACGACCCAAAAGTGAGTTCACCAGGTTTGCTTTTGGCATATGCAATTAGCTCCTCCACGGTTTTGGCCGGAACTTGATTATTGACAACTAGTAAATTAGGCGTTGACGCTAAAAAGGAAATTGAGGTGAAGTCTTTTTCTACGTTATAGGGAATTTTGGCGTAGAGGTAAGGATTAATCGTTTGAGTACCGACTGTACCCAAGAGGAGGGTGTAACCGTCTGGTTTACTTTTGGCCACATAGTCTGCCCCGATGTTTCCACCCGCTCCTGGTTTGTTTTCAACCGTAATTGGAACGCCTAGAGTATGCTGAAGTTTCTCGCTGAGGATGCGAGCAAGAGTATCAGGAGCTCCACCAGGTGTAAAAGTTACAATAATACGAATCGGTTGAGATGGCCAATTTTGTTGGGCTTGGCAAAATGGGGTAAATAGAAAACCGAGTACTAAAATGACAAAGGAATTATGTTCATACCATTTCAGAAAAAACGAAACTTTTCGCATGATGATCTCCTAGGATGATAAGGTGATGAAGTCCACTATCTTGAATCATACTCAAATATGAACCAAAGGATGACTTTCCGAAAATAACAGTCAACTATCCCTCCCTTAAGGAAGGGGCTTGAAAGGTCAAAAGCTTTAATAGCCAGGTTGGCCAGACGTAGAAACAGAAGACCGCTACTACCTTAGCAGTAAGCCGTCAAGACGCACCTTGGAGTGCTTTCTTAGTTTCAAGTTCTTCAAGAAGTAGTCGAAGAAGCAGTAAGGTAAAACTGCCTACGATTACTTCGGTAGTAAAACATCGTTACGAGCTCACTGCTGTCATTGTCGAAGGGAGAACGGGTTGTTTTTTATGTAGGCATGCAGTATAAATAGAACAATAAAAATCATGAGTGAGACAAAATGACTGAATATATTCTGTATAACGCACCTCAATCGACTTGTAGCCAAAGGGTCCGATTTGTTTTAAACGCCAAAAATCTAGCTTTCGAAGAGCATATTTTAGACTTGTTTTCTGGAGAGCAGTTACGACCAGAATATCTAGCGATTAATCCTAATGGGGTTGTTCCTGCTCTGATACATCAAGGGCATACGATTTTAGATTCCTCGGTCATTATTGAGTATCTTGATGAAGTTGCCAATGATATCATTTGCTTCACCCCCCCAACACCTGAAAGAAAAGCTTTAATGCGTTGGATGATGAGATATATTGACGAGATTCCTGCTCCCGCGATTAGAGTACCTTCCTATAATTTGGCATTTTTACCTCATTTTCAAAAAATGAGTGAAGAAGATTTTCTCGCGCTTGCCAACTCTAAACCTTTACGAAAAGAGTTTTTACTCTCTATGGGGCGCACTGGATTTCCGCAAAAAGAGATGGATCAAGCGCTTGATAAGCTCAATCGCACAGTTGTTCGGATGAATGAGTGGATTACTCAAAATAAAGGCCCATGGATAATGGGTAATGATCTAAGTCTTGTTGATATTGCCGTCATGCCTGTGATTGTGAGAATGGCAGACATTAACCTTGATAATTCGTGGTCTGATAAGCCGCTAATTAATGCTTGGCTAGAAAATATCCGAGCACATCCGGTTTTTAAAAAAACCTACTACGCGGGTTCTTTGCTCACCGAAAAGTATCCCCATTTATCATTCTTGAGGGATAAAAAAGATCTAATCAGCGGTAGCGCCTGATTCCTTTACCGCTTTTGCCCATTTCGGAACTTCCGCTTTTACGTACTGTTTAAATTCAGTAGGGGATAAGGATTTAGTATCCAGTCCTAGACCAGTTAATTTTTCTTTTACATCTTTAGTTTCAATCGCACGATTAATTTCTGCGTTAAGTTTGTTGATGATTTCCGTGGGGGTTTTTGCTGCGGCAAAAAAACCAAACCAAGTTGTGTCATCAAACTCTGGAAATCCTTGTTCTGCCATGGTTGGAACATCAGGGAGAGCGGATGAGCGTTGTGCACTCGTTACAGCTAATCCTTTTAATTTTCCGGTTCTGATAAAGGGAATCGTGGGCGGCATAGAAGTGCTTGATATTTGGGTATGGCCTGCGACAGTAGCGCCAACTGCTTGTGCTGGTTGATAAGGAGCGTGAACAAAATCGGAGCGCGTCATATTTTTGAATCGCTCTATCGTCAAATGCGTCGTAGTACCAATACCAGAAGACGAGTAACTTAATTTTTCTTTTTTACCATATTCAACGAGTTCCTTTAAATTATTCACGGGAATGGACATATTCACTCCAATCACGTTAGGTGAACTAGCTCCTAATGTAATAGCTTCAAAATCAGTAATAGCATCATAACCAGCATTTTTATAAATACTCGGATTGATTGCAAATGACACACTATGTACTAAGATGGTATAGCCATCAGGGTTGGATCGTTTTACATAGACACAAGCAATATTCCCACTAGCACCTAGTTTGTTCTCAACAACGACATTCCAGCCGAGGGTTTCCGTGAGTTTAGCGGCTACGATTCTAGCAATCGAGTCTGTAGAGCTTCCAGGGCCAGTGGCGACTAAAAAAGTAATGGGTTTTTGTTTTGGAAAGTCTGTCTGTGCGAAACCATTTATACCAATAGTAGTTAATGCTAAAAACATACAGCTCATCAAAATTTTTTTCGTTAAGCATAAAGACTTTTCTACAATATGATTTATAAATAGCATGAAAAGCTCCTAGAGAGTTAGATTACTTTTTGTGATCGGTCCGAGTAGTTGAGTTGAATCGTAATGCTACCTTCGTTCAGTAGCCATGGACGAACTTTAAATGAGCGAGCGCCGCATTGATGCATTGGATCTTTTTCAGCAATTTGTTTGGCCTCTGTTAAAGAATTTGCACGAATGATCACCATTCCTTCACCATTCCAGTCGGATTCGTTATCCGCAAAAAAAGGCCCCGCACCAAACATAACACCAGTTTTTTCTAGATGAATTTGATAATTTAAATGTTGTTCAAGATTTTCCATCACAGGTTCTAGACCATTGGTTGGAGTAGTAAATACAACATAAAGATTTTTACAGAGCATATCTTTACAAGCTGCCAAAATATCTGCTTTAGTCACCGCAGGTGAGGCCATGATTGTCTCCTTAATGAATCATTTCTTTTAGTGTATAGGAAATATTTTTGGTTAGGGTTATTTCTTATCTAGACTTAAAAATTGATCTGAGGCAAACATAATTTTTCCGCCAATCATGGTTAACTCAGAATGAGTTTTATGAATTAGATGGATTGGAATCGTGAATATATTTTGATTAAGTATTGCTAAGTCGGCATATTTTCCAACAGACAAATCTCCACGTAATACTGCATCTGGTAAAAAATAAGCACTTCCTTGAGTGTATAAAGAAACAGCTTCTAAGCGTGTTAATAACTGAGGATTTTTACGACCACTTTGACCATCAATACTTTTACCGCTAATCAGCCATTCAATGGCGACAAATGGATTAAAGTCCATTACGCGGTGTGCATCTGTCCCAAATCCTATAGGGATATTGAGGTTGATGGCTTGACGAATTCGAGGCGATAGCATGATGGCATCTAGGCCATATTTCCCCTCAAAAGTTCTTGCTTGAAAATACAGTGCATTTTGTACTAGCCATCCTATATTCTGAGATTGCATCCGCGTTAGTGTTTTCTCATCGATATTGTTTAAGTGGGCTATTGACCAGCGTAAATCTTTGATTGAATAGTTGACTTGAACACGCTCAATAACATCTAGCAGATGAGAAACCGATTCATTATTATTCCAGTGTAAGGTGACGGTAATTTTTTCTTTTGCCGCCCACTCCAAAACTGATTGTAACTTTTGTTGATCAAGTGAGGTAGGAGACTCATTGTTATACATGCCCCATGTCACGTTCTCCCCAATACCATTCCATCGAAGAAAAGCATCATCTTTAGGGATGGTGCGGATGATTTTTTGAAAGTCATCTAATTCTGTATCTCTATGAGGTGCTGAAAGACTATAAGCCACTCTGATGGAAAGTGCATTTTCAGAGTGTAATCGCCATAGTACTTCGTAGGATTCCAAAGGAAAGTTATAGCCTCCAGGATCGATAACTCCAGTGATGCCAAGACGATTTAATTCGCGAAAGAAAAGCTTTGTACTTTCATATCTAGTGTTTGGAGTTGGTTGTGGCAAGAAATCAAACAAATCACTAATCGCGCGGGCATTACCGTTTAACCATCCAGTGACATGACCACTTTTATCCGTCGCAACTTCTAAGCGCGAGAGTAATTCTGCATTCGTACTAACCCCAAGATCCTCAAGTCCACCAGGAGAAACAAAAACAGAGGAATATAATTTTTGAATATATAGTGGATGATGACCAGCCGCACTGAGGAGTTGCTCTGGAGATGGAATGATCCCATCTTTAAATTGTTCTGGGACCCATCCTCCTGCGATGATAATCCAACTACCTGCAGGCTTTTGTTTAGCGGCGACTTGAATACGCTCTATAGCTTTCTGAATACTAGTCACCCCCATCCAACTTACTTCACTCTGATAACTTAATCCGGCACGAATTGCATGTATGTGTGAATCAATTAGGCCTGGAATGATTAATTTTCTATGGGCATTTATTTTTTGCGTGTTCGCACTCGAATATTTCTGAATGATTGCATCATTACCAACGGCTAATATTTTTTGATCTTTGATAGCAATGGCAGTAGCAAACGACTTATTTTTCTGTAAAATTTGAGCATTAAAAATCACCGTATCTGCTGTATTTGTTTGGGATTGAGAAAGCGAGTTCTCTATCATCAAGAATGACTGAAAGCCTAAAAGTACAATCAACCAAAAGGCTTTTGAGTGCATTTATTCCTTTTGCATAATGCAATCGGTTTCGATGAGTTTATTTGTTTTTTGAGGGCGGCGCACTAATTTTATTTGCTTGTAACCGACTTTTTCGCAAGATATTGTGACGGCCTCGATTTTGACATTGACACTGATATGCGTTCTGTAAACACCTAGAATATTGGAGATTACTTTAACTGTTGGTCCCGAGGTCTCTTTTAGGATAACGGTTGCTTTCGTAATATGTGATCCACGTTCGTCACGGACAAAGCCAAAAAATGCAGGGCCACTAACGGACGTATCATCAGGGTATCCATCTTCCAGTCCCCCTGCTAGGGTTATCCAAGAGAGGCTCATGAGACTTAAGCTCAATAAATAGATTAATATTTTTAGGGGGAGTGATTTCATGGGAGCTCTATAGAAACCTATCGCCAGTAAAACTTTAATGTGTAAATGAGGCAAGGTATAAGCGCAACAGGGAGAATCCAAGCGATCGATAGTGGAATTCTTTTTAAAATATTGATGGGCAGCATACTGCAGAGATAAGAGACAACGAGCGCCATCAATAATGAAGATAAAATCCAACCATACCAATACATAGCAGGTCCATCGTCAACTGATGAAGGTAACCAACCCCAGGCCATTTTATGAGTGGCAGGATAGTAACTAAAAGTAGGTAATTTCAAAACATCTACCAATAAATAGCTGAGTGAAAAGCTAGCCGAAAAGATAGTCATAAAGGTTCTATACCTGAGTGTCGATAGATCATTCTCATAAGCTAGATATTCATTGCTCATGCGCCATATCCTCTGACATTATTCACAATATGACCCGTTAAAAAGGCATACCAACAGACTACCGCTAAAAATAAGGTCGTGTATTTGCGTAATTTAGCATAATTTTCTTGTTGAGAAAATTTCCAAGCGAAATGGTAAATTGGCAACATACCTAAGCCAAAAACCGCCAGATGCTCTTTGAGTTCAAAAGCTCCAAGGGTTTTATAAAACTCTTGTTGCTCAATCGGGATTCTGACATATATGCGATATTCCGAATAGATCCATCCGCCTAGTATAAAACTCATGACCCATAAAACACAAATTGCCTTTGCGTATTTTGTAGCTTTTACAGATCGAAATGCATCAAAAAATGTTTTATCTTTTTGCGCCAATTGGGCAGGACGCATTACCGCCATCGCTTGATGACTTAATGCGCCTAAAAGAGCAACGGATACTAGGCCATGAATGATTAAAAGGATTGTCCAAAAGGTGTTAACGGACACAATATCGAATAGCCAATTCATTATCCTAAACCTTAATTTGCGGGGGCGCCTTTTAATATCCAGGCAACAATCTTATTGAGATTTTCTTCTGTTGCTTCTGGATGCGCTGGCATGGGAATTTTTCCCCAAGAGCCAGCACCGCCATTGCGAACTTTATTGACTAATGTTTTTTGAATATCTGATTGCCCTTGATATTTCTCGGCAATCGATTTATAAGCTGGTCCCACGAGCTTTTGTGTAGCGTTGTGGCAGATCATACATCCATTTGATCCTGCTAGAGCTAGTGGTGAGGGTTCATCTGCAGCGCTAGCCATATTGCACAAGCCGGCAAGAGAAAGGAGAATGAGAAAGTTTTTCATATGTATATATTGATTAATTAGCTAAAGGGTTAGGGCGAATTTGAACTTTAAATACTTTGGGTGGAAGTTCTTTTCCTCCATCACCGCTGTGGAAATTATTGCGAGTACCTGAAGTCGTCCATACTCCGCGACCTTTCCAGCCTGAGTTTTGATCATCAATACGACCATCAACGTTTTTAGTAAAAAATCCGAGAGGGTACGGAATACGTAGGGTAACCAACTTTCCATTAACAACGGCGATTAGCGCTTCGCCACCACTTGATGAAGCGATAGGTACATCTTTACCGAGCCCGAGGGTGTTATGTAAGTCAACCCAAATATAGTAGGCGCCATCGGCACTGCCTTTTGGATCATTTACATTTTTAAACTGAGGACCAGGCAAACGATATAGTGTCCACCCTTCTGGGCAATGCTTACCTTCTGCAGTTGTTGGACCATTTAGAGGACCTTTACATTTTTTTCTATCAAAGCTGGCGATTTGTCCACTTGCTAAAACCGTCCAAGCAACTCCCTTGGAATCCACATCAACACCTCGTGAACCATAAGTTCCCTCGGGTGACTGGTAAATTTCAGAAAGTGCAGTATTACTAGGATCAGAGCCAGGGACTAAACGGATTAAGTATCCAGGCTGATTAATCCTCGAGAAACCTACGTCCATGGATTGACCCCAAATTGAATCATCTGCTGGACTTGGTTGAACCCCATAAAAGGCCGCCATGATTCTCTTATCTTTTGAGGGGTCTAATGGTTGATTTGCTTCAACGTATTCATCACGTTTACCATTGCCGTTTGTATCAACAATGATGGGCGTCCATCCTTGCGACTTTTGTTCATCTTTAGTTTCTAAATACATTTTTGTGTTGAGCCAGCCGACCACGCCAGATGCTGGAGATCCTGCACTTGTCCACAAGGTATCATTTTTATCTCTCGCAAAATACACATGGTGAGTTGTAAAGCAGGTATTGATCAAGCTCCATTCTTTAGTTTTTGGATCAAACATTGTGATTTGACGAGCAGACTCATTTAGAGGGACAACTTTTGCTGAAGGATGATCAGAGCCTTTTTTACAAAAATCAGGGTTACTACTTGGTCTGATTTTTGCTGCAAACCATAATTTATCTCTTTGATCCCAAATGAGGTTATGGATACTAGTGTGCCCATCCCAGATTTTCTCATCACCCCAATAGGCGGACTCTGCTTTAGGTAATTCTAACGATGAAGTATTTTTTGGATCAAGATAAGGCATCTTGATTTGACTGACCACATTGGTTTTAGGATCTAAAGTAGGAACCAAATCCGTACTTTCTTCAGGTGATCCATAAATGAGACCATTGGCATTTAAGGTTGGGTTACGTTTATCCGTTGAAATCGCATCATGCAAATAATATTTAGCATCTGACCAGTTCCACATTGTATAAACAGCATTTCTTTCAAGGCCTTGTGGTCTTGTTGGTTTGGCAAAGGGGACTTCACCTTTAGCAATACGGTCAGTCCAATCAGCAAAAATAGCTAATGATCTTTCTGGCCCCATTCTGCCAAGTCCTAGAGCCATATTTGCCATGGCTTGACCCGCTTGCGTACGATAAGCCCAAGCCAACTCCGAATCACCGTTTGCTTTTTTAGTAAATAGTTCAGGAACTTCCCGAATTCCTTTTGGGCCCATCGCATGACAGGATTGGCAAGAATTTTTGAGTGTGTCCACCCAGTAGTATTGTTGTTTCATGACCTCAGGTATGCCGTTACCTTTATCCCCAGTCCCGGGAAACTCACTAGCTTTGGGAACGTTGATCATCGAATACCAATACATACCAGGATAATATTGTGCGGCTGCTTTTGCGTTCGGTGCTTGAACTGCTTTTAGGCTGACAATCTGTCCTGGTTTAGCGCTTGTCTTTGCAGAGTCAATTAATCCGTAACCTCGAACCCAAACTTGATAGTTGGCGCTTGGTAATTCAGGGATTAAAAATCGTCCCTTGTCATCCGTGACAACAATTTTTGCAAATTTTGTGGGAAGATCATTCGTTTCGGCAATGACCCAAACACCTGCTTCAGCACCGTTCACACCATTGACGGTACCGCCAATATCAGCGCTACTGATTTTTACCTGTGAGTTGGTGCTAAAGGAAGCAACGGCTAGTAGGCAAGTCAGAATTAAAGCTGAAGGATTGAATTTCATTGTCATCTCCGAATATATTTTAGTATTTGATTTTTGTTGAAGTTATTTTACCCATAAAGTCAGCACAAAATCCTAGGTTCTTACCCTTAATCAGAGTGCTTTAGAGTACCCTTATCTACAATAAATGACGAAAGCTTAGGCGCTATAAAGCTGATTCAATCGATTGTCGATGCAATCCATGTGATGAAATTAGTCGAGAGTGACTAATACTTCGATCATGCCGCCATTTTCGCGGGTTTCATAGTTCTGTAAATTGCAGCCTGGGCGCTTAATTCGGCCAATGTATTCGCCACTCCAACCCTCAAATTCCCAAAGGTGTTTATTACACACGAGCCTATCCTCAACAATTTCACCATGAACACTTAATGGAAATCCTTCATGTGGACAAGTATCTCGGTAGGCAAGGATAGAGCCATCAAAGTTAACCAATATCATTTTCATTTCGCCAACTTTTACAGGGTAAATCTGGTTACTTTGAATTTCTGACTTCGGCAGGGTAGGGTGCCATTGTTGTATTACCAATTTCTTAGTTTCCTGTAAAATTTGGTTTTCTTTTTTCGATAAAGGATTTTGCTCCTTCTAAATGATCGCTCGTTTTTTTCAGGATACTTTGGCCTAGGCGCTCGAAATTTCTTGCAGTATCTGGATCTACTTTGGCGCAATTATTTAATACGAGTTTAGCAACACCGAGGGCTTGGGGGGCTTTTGCTGCTAAAACTTTAGCAAGTTTTATAACCTCAGGTATCAGTTCCTCAGGTGAAAATACCTCATCGATGAGCCTTACTTCTAATGCTTTGGATGCGAGAAGCATTTCTCCTGTCATTACAAGACGTTTAGCAACCGATAACCCGACAGTATTGACAAGGCGCGAACAACCCCCAGAGCCAGGAATCAGACCGACATTAGTTTCTGGTAATCCTAATTTAGCAGTATCTGCGGCAAATCGAAAATCACAGGAAAGGGCAAGCTCTAAACCACCACCGGCGGCGACTCCATTGATAGCGGCAATCACAGGAATCTCCATCGCTTCGATTTCATCAAAAACATTATGAATTTCCCGAACTACTCGCCGAAAGCTACGGGTCGATACATCTGCTAGATTTTTCATGCCACGCACATCTTCACCAGCTGAAAAGCCACGACCAGAACCGGTGATGATCAGAACACGAATTTCATCATTTCCCACAACTTCCGCGATTGCTTCCTTAAGTTCAGCTCGCATTTGTTGATTCCAGGCATTTAAACTCTCTGGACGATTGAGAGTTAATGTCCCTATTAATTCTTTAATTTCTAACTGTATAAATTCAGCCATCTGATTTAATTCCCTTTGAATTGAGCGGGTCGTTTCTCTAAAAAGGCTTTAATACCTTCGGCAACATCATTTGAGTGGAACAGTTGATTTTGATGTGCGCGTTCAATAGCTAGACCTTGTGCTAGAGAAGTTTCTAGACCATGATTAACGGATAGCTTGATATAGCCTTGCGCCATGGTTGGTCCATTAGCTAGCTTCTGTGCGAAGTGATGTACTGTATTTTCAAACTCTTCAGCAGGAACAAGTTCATCGAAGAGACCGAGTTGAAAGGCCTCATCAGGCAATATGCTTTCACCGGTGACCATCATTTTTAGGGCTTTACTTTTGGGGATTAGTCTTGG
>Ga0194037_1002822_pt1 | contig 11128 bp, 8 predicted proteins | sample JunL306m_MetaG_FD_148653 | JGI IMG/M metagenome (GOLD analysis project Ga0194037, IMG submission 148653) | Anoxic zone freshwater microbial communities from boreal shield lake in IISD Experimental Lakes Area, Ontario, Canada - Jun2016-L304-6m | ecosystem: Environmental > Aquatic > Freshwater >...
AGTCTCTTTCACACCTATATTGGCACCAATGCCTCGCGGAATCCTGGCCACAATAACTGCGATATTGAAAGCTCCTGTCGATACACATAAGGTACATGAGATATATAGCGGTGCTTTTGCGGGTGAAGAATTTGTTCATGTATTACCGATAGGTCAAATGCCTCAAACCGCTGCTGTCACTGGAAGCAATGCAGCCCAGATTCAAGTTGCGGTGGATACCCATACAAATCGCCTTATCATTTCAATAGTGATTGATAATTTAGGAAAAGGCGCCGCTGGTCAGGCTTTACAAAATGCAAACATCATGTGCGGCTATGACGAAAATCTTGGTTTATCGGCTCAAGGAGTACGTTAATGGTTTCACTTCCACAAGGATTCAAAGGCGCTGGGGTAAGCGCTGGAATCAAGAGCTCGGGCAAGCGCGACCTAGCCCTGATTGTCAACGAAGGCCCACAAAAATATGGAACAGCAGTTTTTACATCCAATCGAGTTGAGGCTGCTCCGGTAACCTGGTCGCGAGAGGTAGTTAAGGACAATGAAGTCACGGCGATCATTTTAAATAGTGGCGGGGCAAACGCGTGTACCGGCCCAGATGGATTTGCAGATACTCACAGGAGCGCCGAGTATGTCGCCAATAAATTGGGATTGAACGCTGGAGACATTGTCGTTTGCTCAACTGGGCTCATTGGAACTCGCCTTCCTATGGACTCACTTCTTGCTGGCGTCAATATTGCAATTGAAAGCCTTGCAGTAGATAACGCTGAACTCATTGCCGAAGCAATTATGACAACCGACTCTCATCCTAAATACTTCGAGACGGAGTTCAAGGGCGTCAAAGTATTCGGAATGGCAAAAGGAGCCGGGATGTTGGCACCGTCTCTTGCAACGATGTTGAGCGTCATAGCCACAGATGCTGTCGTCGATGGCAACGCCGAAAATATATTCAAGGAAGTTACTGAAGAGACTTTCAGTCGAATTGATTCAGATGGGTGCATGTCAACGAATGACACGGTCACATTTATGGCATCGGGCGCAAGTGGAATTAGTTTGACGCAATCTGAGTTGAAACACGTACTCCTTCAATGTGCAACCTACCTTGCGCAAGAGTTGATTTCAGATGCAGAAGGACATACAAAAGTTGTCGAAATTATCACGGTAAATGCCGCATCGGTGGAAGATGCCCTTGAAGTTGGGCGAAGCTGTGCACGAAACAATCTACTTAAGTGCGCACTAAATGGCGGGGATCCAAACTGGGGTCGAGTCTTAGCAGCCGTTGGTACGACAAATGCGACTTTTAATCCGCATACAATTGATGTTTCGCTTAACGATGTAATGGTCTGCAAGGACAGTGCGCCAGGAATGGATAGGTCGCACGTTGATTTGCAAGGAAAGAATATTCGCATCATGATTGATTTGAAGGCCGGCAGTTGCGCGGCAACAATTTGGACAAACGACTTGTCGGCAATGTATGTGCACGAGAATTCGTCGTATTCATCATGATAGTTGTGAAATACGGAGGTCATGCCCTACCTCGTGCTGGTACTCCAGACGCAATTCTTAAAGTCGTGGCCGACTATCACAACAACGGTGCAAAGATTGTTCTGGTACATGGCGGCGGACCTCAAGTGGATGCAGAGTTGGCTATCCATGGCATCGCAACCGAAATGGTTGGGGGATACCGTGCAACGACACCAGAAGTTTTTGAAGTTGTACAAAAAGTTTTATCCGGGCAAGTACTTCGTACTTTGGTGAACCAACTCATTGGCTACGGCGCTAATGCGGTGGGCCTATCGTCAGGCGACGGGCAAACTATTAGAGCTGAACAGATCAAACCTGATGTGAATGGTGAGAAAATCAATATCGGATTAGTCGGAGACATTGCATCGGCGGATCCAAAGTTATTGCTCTCACTTCTTGAATCTGGCTTTCTTCCCGTTGTTTCACCTGTGTCAGTCGATACAGCAGGAGTGGGTCTCAACCTTAATGGCGATATCGCGGCTGGAGCTATAGCAGGAGCACTCAAAGCCGATGAAGTTATCTTTATGACGGATGTTGCGGGCATCTACCGTGATTTTCCGGATGCAAATTCACTTATTAGCACCATTACTGTTGATGAACTCCAAATTTTGCAAAAAACATTCTCCGCCGGAATGATTCCTAAATCAAAGGCGGCCATATCAGCGCTAACGGCTGGGGCAAAAAGAGTTCGCGTAATTGATGGTCGCAATAGCGAGAATTTGTTGAAAGCACTTGCTGGGCAAGGTGGAACGGTTGTGACTAAATGAGCGTGAATTCAAATGCTCGCTGGTCAAATGCGATGGAACTAAATTATGGCGTGCCGAGTGTTTCTCTTGTCAAAGGTAAAGGTAGCTATGTCTGGGATGAGAACGGAAAGAAGTACTTAGATTTTCTTGGAGGAATTGCAACAAATCTTTTAGGACATGCCGACCCTGAGATTGTGAAAGCCGTTAGTGCTCAAATTCGCACGTTGGGTCACGTAAGTAATCTATATTCACATCCAAATGGATTGCAGTTAGCAGAGAAAATTCAACTGCTAGTGGGACACCCATCGAAGGTATTTTTTTGCAACTCAGGCGCAGAGGCAAACGAGGCTGCGCTTAAGATTTCGCGCCTCACTGGCAGAACGAGAATACTTTCAACCGAGGGAAGTTTTCATGGCAGAACAATGGGTGCATTGTCGTTAACTGGGCAGCCGGCTAAGAGGTCAGCATTCATCCCTCTTTTAAGTGGCGTTAAATTTCTCCCTTACGGAGATACCAAAGCCATGGAACGCGCTATATCCTCCCGAGTCGCAATGGTGATTCTTGAAGCCATACAAGGAGAGAACGGCGTAGTAGTGCCACCGGTGGGTTATCTAAAACGTGTTCGTGAATTGTGCGACCAACATGGAGTATTGCTTTGCATAGACGCTGTCCAAACAGGAATGGGCAGAACGGGCAATTGGTTCGGGTATGAAAGTGAAGATATCGTTCCAGACATTGTGACTCTTGCAAAAGGGCTTGGTGGAGGTTTGCCACTGGGCGCGATGATCACCATAGGGGAGAAGGTTCCTCACTTCAGTGCAGGCCAGCATGGATCAACATTTGGCGGTAATCCGGTTTCAGCGGCAGCCGCTCTTGCAACGATAAGCGCGATCGAGAAGAGACGTCTTTTGAAGAACGCCGTCAAAATGGAGAGCCTCTTGCGCAGGGGATTGCAAAGAATCGAAGGCGTAGATCTTGTGAGAGGTCACGGGTTACTACTTGGAATTGTGTTGAAGGAGAACATTGCCCAACAGGTAGTGGTTTCATGCGCCGCCAATGGCTTGCTTGTAAATGCAACATCCGAGAATGTCATTCGAATCGCCCCTGCATTGAATGTAACCGATGTACTTGTAAAAGAGTTTCTTAAGAAATTTACTTTGTCGCTCAAGGAGGTTTCTGAAATTGTCTAAAACCCCGATTACTTCCCCCGCTAAAAGAAAAACTATGATTGCTGATTTGATATCGAAGAAAGTGATCGATTCGCAAGAGGTTCTTGTGCATGCACTAAAACGAGAGGGAATTGTTGTTACCCAAGCGACGGCGAGCCGCGACCTCGTTGAATTGGGCGCTTATCGAGGAAAGGACAAGAGTGGTGTAACGCGCTACCTTCTTCCCGCAGAACAGTTTTCATCGACAAAGCCAGATCTCTTGCTTTCAGCAAAAGCAAGTGGAAATTTGGCGGTATTGCGAACTCCACCCGGTGGCGCTCAGTTATTGGCTAGTTCTCTTGATCATTCTGACTTGGTCTCTCTGCTCGGGACTATCGCGGGGGACGACACGGTTTTAGCAGTGGCCAGCACATCACAAGGCGGTGCTCGACTCATCAAAGAAATTCAAGATTTCCTGGGTGGTTCTCGCGTAAAATCGGCAAGGTCGACGCAACAAAAGAGAAGATAAGGAAACTGACATGGCTCTTTGGGGCGGACGTTTTTCGGCAGGACCAGCACAGTCGGTTGCGGCGCTCTCTAGAAGTGTTGAATTTGATTGGCGGCTTGCTCAATACGACATACGCGTAAATGTTGCTCACGTACATGGCTTAGCAGCTGCGAAGGTAATAGGTGGCGCAGACTCTGAGAAGGTTATCTCAGCGCTCGGTGAACTTAGCCAAGATATCGAATCCGGAAAATTCACCTATAACTCTTCCGACGAGGATGTTCACAGCGCAATTGAGCGCGGCCTCATCGAAAAACTAGGACCACTGGGTGGCGCCTTTCGCGCTGGGCGCTCTCGTAACGACTTAGTTGTTACAGACTTCAAGCTTTACATGATTGATCACATCATGGAAATTGCTCAAACGTTGACTCTCTTAGTCGATGCACTTAATCGAAGCGCAGATGAGTACAAGGATGCTTTAGCTCCAGGTTTCACCCATCTTCAACACGCGCAACCAATCAATTTCGGACATGAGATTGCAAAGCATTCACATGCATTTCTTCGCGATATCGATCGAATCTCTGATTGGCTTGAGAGAAATTCATTTTCACCCTTAGGCGCGGGTGCATTGGCGGGATCTGGTTTACAACCTCATCCAGAAATCACTGCGAAAGAATTGGGATTTGCTGGCGCTTTGGCCAATTCGATTGATGCAGTGAGTGACAGAGATTTTGTCGCGGAAGCGCTCTTTATATTCTCAGTCATCGGAATTCATCTTTCACGAATCGGCGAAGAGTTCACCATATGGAGTACGACAGAATTTGGTTGGGCAAAGTTGGACGATGCATTCTCAACGGGTTCTTCGATTATGCCCCAGAAGAAGAATCCTGATATCGCAGAATTAGCACGTGGAAAGTCTGGTCGTTTAATTGGAAATCTGACGGGTTTGTTAACTGTCCTGAAAGGTTTACCTTTCGCGTACAACAGAGATTTGCAAGAAGATAAGGAACCGGTCTTTGATTCAATTGAGACTTTACAAGTGATTTTGCCAGCCGTGATTGGCATGATTGAAACGACAACATTTGATCGCGAACGAATGGCTAGAGGCGCGCTTGCCGGACACGCTTTGGCTACTGAAATTGCCGATTTTCTCGCTCGAAAAGGAATTCCATTCTCGGAGGCACACGAAACGTCAGGTAAATGCGTGCGCCTTGCAGATTCTCTTTCCTTAGAGGTTCATGAACTAACGGATGAACAACTACAGGGAGTCCATGCGCAACTTACAAGCGACATTCGCAGCTTTCTCACTGGTTTAGGTGCAACAAACTCTAGAACTTCGGTGAGCGGTACGTCGCAATCAAGTGTTTCGGCTCAAATTAGCCTCCTTAAAGTCACAAACCAAGTCGCGCTGAAGAAGATTGAAAACGCACGCGAGACCTTCTCAAGAATGATGAGTATCTAATCGCCATGACAAAACAATTACTTTCAGACCTTGAATGGCGTGGACTCATCGCACAAACAACTGACCGCGAGGCACTTACAAGAGACTTGGATGCAGGGCCGCTCTCCTTTTATGTGGGTTTTGATCCAACAGCTGCCAGTCTTCACATCGGTAATCTCGCAGTCATATGTACCATGCGCCGTTTTCAACAAGCCGGGCATAATCCTATTCCGCTAGTCGGTGGCGCCACCGGCTTAGTGGGCGATCCCTCTGGACGAAATGAAGAACGCTCCTTGAACGAAGAGGCGATAGTTACTGATTGGGTTAATCGCATTCGCAAACAGTTGGAACATTTTTTATCCTTTGAAGGTAGCAATGCGGCAAGAATGGCAAATAATCTTGACTGGACGGCGCCAATTTCAGCTCTGACATTCTTACGTGATATCGGAAAGCACTTTAGCGTCAATCAGATGCTTTCTAAGGATAGTGTTTCAGCGCGGCTAGATGGTGGAGGTATTTCCTATACCGAGTTCTCTTATCAAGTATTGCAGGCGCTAGATTATTTAGAACTTTACAGACGTTATGGCTGCAAACTTCAAATGGGTGGAAGTGATCAATGGGGAAACATTGTCGCTGGCCTAGATCTCATTCGAAAAGTTGAAGGCGGTTCTGGTCACGCACTCACTATTCCTCTCATTACAAAATCTGACGGAAGTAAATTTGGAAAGAGTGTTGGCGGTTCTGTTTGGCTGGACCCAGAGATGACATCACCTTATGCATTTTTTCAATTCTGGATTGGAGTTGACGATGCGGATGTTGAAAAACTTCTCAAGGTTTTCTCGTTTAAATCGCATGAAGAAATTGATACGTTGCTAATTTCGTTGAGAGAAAATCCAGGTGCGCGTGAAGCTCATCGCGCTTTAGCGCGTGAGCTAACTGCTCTTGTGCACGGAGAACATTATGCGCAACAATCTGAAGCAGCTGCTAAGGCTTTATTTGGACAAGGCGAACTGAGTGAGTTGGACGAAGAAACTTTAACTTCCGCCCTTTCGCAATTACCGCGCACGGAAATAAAAAGAAGCGAAGCAATTCCTACGTGGGTTGATTTATTGGTAGCCACAGGTGTCGTTGATTCTAAATCTGCAGCCCGTCGCATCGTAAAAGAAGGCGGTGCGTATTTGAATAACGAAAAGATTTCTGGTGAAGACTTTGTGCCCGCTCTAGAGAGTGCTCTCTTTGGAAGATTCTTCATATTGCGTAAAGGAAAGCGGGATTTGGCTGGAGTTGAATTAATTTAGATTCGGCAGGATCTCCTAGCCAGAAAACCCCCAATTTATGGGGGTTTTTGCTTTTGGTGAGCGTGGGGAAGGTCACCCTGACCAGCCCCTCAAAGTGGTCATCCTGATTTGGCTTTTACGCTCAGTGTGGGCTATATTTCGGGCTCGCTACGAAACGGACTGGTCTTAAGTCTAGGTTTTACGCTTAAAAACGCGTAAATCTAGCCACCAGAATAGGCCGAGTAGCAGTCCAAGCAAGTGCCACATGCCGGGAATTGAGCCGCAGAAATGCGGATTTGACCCCCTGCGTGTGTTCCACTATGTTTGGCGGTCTGCCTCGAAAAAGGTTTAAAGCTTGCTTTTAACTTGCTTCGATGCGCGTCCGTACCTTGAGAACTCAACAACGTGCAATATCAATGCCAATCAAGGCATAAATTGACGTGCCTTAAAACACGTTAATAGGCCTTAGATTCCTTTGTATTTTTTTCAGCTCGAAAGAGTTTGGATTAGTACAGAAACAAAAACAATTGGACAGAAAAGAAAATAGCAAAAGCTAGTTTCGATTCTATGCCAGATCAAACATTCTATGGAGAGTTTGATCCTGGCTCAGGACGAACGCTGGCGGCGTGCTTAACACATGCAAGTCGAACGATGAAGTTCTCTTCGGAGAGCGGATTAGTGGCGAACGGGTGAGGAACACGTGAAGAATCTGCCCTCCACTTTGGGATAACTCCGGGAAACCGGGGCTAATACCGAATATTGAAGCATAAGCGGCATCGCTGAGCTTTGAAAGAATTTCGGTGGAGGATGACTTCGCGGCCTATCAGCTTGTTGGTGAGGTAATGGCTCACCAAGGCTACGACGGGTATCCGGCCTGAGAGGGCGACCGGACACACTGGGACTGAGACACGGCCCAGACTCCTACGGGAGGCAGCAGTGGGGAATATTGGGCAATGGACGCAAGTCTGACCCAGCGACGCCGCGTGAGGGATGAAGGCCTTCGGGTTGTAAACCTCTTTCAGTAGGGAAGAAGCGAAAGTGACGGTACCTACAAAAGAAGCACCGGCTAACTATGTGCCAGCAGCCGCGGTAATACATAGGGTGCAAGCGTTGTCCGGATTTATTGGGCGTAAAGAACTCGTAGGTGGTTTGTTACGTCGGATGTGAAACTCTGGGGCTCAACCCCAGACCTGCATCCGATACGGGCAGACTAGAGTGTGGTAGGGGAGACTGGAATTCCTGGTGTAGCGGTGGAATGCGCAGATATCAGGAGGAACACCAATGGCGAAGGCAGGTCTCTGGGCCATTACTGACACTGAGGAGTGAAAGTGTGGGGAGCGAACAGGATTAGATACCCTGGTAGTCCACACCGTAAACGATGGACGCTAGTTGTGGGGACCTTCCACGGTTTCTGCGACGCAGCTAACGCATTAAGCGTCCCGCCTGGGGAGTACGATCGCAAGATTAAAACTCAAAGGAATTGACGGGGCCCCGCACAAGCAGCGGAGCATGCGGCTTAATTCGACGCAACGCGAAGAACCTTACCAAGGCTTGACATATAGGGAAAAGCGGCAGAGATGTCGTGTCCGCAAGGGCTCTATACAGGTGGTGCATGGTTGTCGTCAGCTCGTGTCGTGAGATGTTGGGTTAAGTCCCGCAACGAGCGCAACCCTCGTTCTGTGTTGCCAGCATTTAGTTGGGGACTCACAGGAGACTGCCGGGGTTAACTCGGAGGAAGGTGGGGATGACGTCAAATCATCATGCCCCTTATGTCTTGGGCTGCACGCATGCTACAATGGCTGGTACAAACGGCTGCGATACCGCAAGGTGGAGCGAATCCGAAAAAGCCAGTCTCAGTTCGGATTGGGGTCTGCAACTCGACCCCATGAAGTCGGAGTTGCTAGTAATCGTAGATCAGCAACGCTACGGTGAATACGTTCCCGGGGCTTGTACACACCGCCCGTCACGTCACGAAAGTCGGTAACACCCAAAGTCAGTGGCCCAACCGCAAGGAGGGAGCTGCCTAAGGTGGGATCGGTGATTGGGACGAAGTCGTAACAAGGTAGCCGTACCGGAAGGTGCGGCTGGATCACCTCCTTTCTAAGGAGCATTAGCTCTAGAAATTAGTGGAGCATTGATTTTGCATCTGTCTAAACTTTTCAGCCATTAGTACAACCTATTTATAGGAGTGGAAACTTAGCTGTTGGAATTCAGGTGATGCACGTTGTTGGGTCCTGAGGGTACGAACCCTCTGGATCTAGTAACTGGTGAAAGTGTCTAGATTTATCTAGATAACTCGCTAATGGTTATTAGAGCCGCCCGTATCTTGAGAACTACACAGTGAACGCGAGCATCTTTGTAAGAAAATGTAGAAAAATTATTAAGTGCAAATGGCGGATGCCTAGGCTCCAGAAGCCGAAGAAGGTCGTATGAAGCTGCGAAAAGCCACGGGGAGCTGCTAACAGAGCTTTGATCCGTGGATTACCGAATGGGGGAACCCAACGGGAGTAATGTCCCGTTATTTCCATCTGAATATATAGGGTGGATAAAGGAAACTAGGGGAAGTGAAACATCTCAGTACCCTAAGGAAGAGAAAACAAAAGTGATTCCGTTAGTAGTGGCGAGCGAAAGCGGAAGAGGCCAAACCGAGTATGTGCCAAGCCGGCAGGCGTTGCATATTCGGGGTTGTGGGACTTGATCGTATGGACTGCCGTTCATGCAATAAGTAAGAAATTGCTCAGATAGGTGAATGACGTGGGAAAGTCAGACATAGAAGGTAACATCCCTGTAGCCGAAATCTCAGCAACTTATTTCAAGTATCCCAAGTAATGCCGAACTCGAGGAATTCGGTATGAATCTGGCGGGACCACCCGCTAAGCCTAAATACTCTCTGGAGACCGATAGTGAACAAGTACCGTGAGGGAAAGGTGAAAAGAACCCCGTGAGGGGAGTGAAATAGATTCTGAAACCGTTTGCATACAAACCGTTGGAGCACCCTTGAGGTGTGACAGCGTGCCTTTTGAAGAATGAGTCTACGAGTCAGTGTGTTGTGGCAAGGTTAACCCGTCGAGGGGAAGCCGTAGCGAAAGCGAGTCTGAATAGGGCGTCATAGTCGCAGCATCTGAACCCGAAGCGAGGTGATCTATCCATGGCCAGGTTGAAGCGCGGGTAAGACCGCGTGGAGGACCGAACCCACTATAGTTGAAAATATAGGGGATGAGCTGTGGTTAGGGGTGAAAGGCCAATCAAACTTCGTGATAGCTGGTTCTCTCCGAAATGCATTTAGGTGCAGCGTCACGTGTTTCTTACTGGAGGTAGAGCTACTGGATGGTCGAGGGGTCCTACAAGATTACCAACATCAGCCAAACTCCGAATGCCAGTAAGTGAGAGCGTGGCAGTGAGACGGTGGGGGATAAGCTTCATCGTCGAGAGGGAAACAACCCAGAATAGCAACTAAGGTCCCAAAGCGCGTGCTAAGTGGAAAAGGATGTGAAGTCGCATAGACAACCAGGAGGTTGGCTTAGAAGCAGCCACCCTTAAAAGAGTGCGTAATAGCTCACTGGTCAAGTGATTTCGCGCCGACAATGTAACGGGGCTCAAGCACGCCACCGACGTTCTATCATTCACACATTATCCCGGTCGCAAGATCCAGGAGTGTGGATGGGTAGGAGAGCGTCGTGTACGCAGTGAAGCGGCGGGGTAACCCAGCCGTGGAGAGTACACGAGTGAGAATGTAGACATGAGTAGCGAAAGACGGGTGAGAAACCCGTCCGCCGAATGACCAAGGGTTCCTGGGCTAGGCTAATCCGCCCAGGGTAAGTCGGGACCTAAGGCGAGGCCGACAGGCGTAGTCGATGGACAGCTGGTTGATATTCCAGCACCCGCAATAAACCGCCCATGACGAATCAATAATGCTAAGTGCCTGAAGTTTGCGAGGACCTAGTCCGAGTGAATGGAGCGCGCGACCCAATTTGGTAGTAGTCAAGCAATGGAGTGACGCAGGAAGGTAGTTCAGCCCAGGCGATGGTTGACCTGGGGTAAGGATGTAGGGCGAAGCGTAGGCAAATCCGCGCTTCACATGCCTGAGATCTGATGCCGAGCCGTAAGGCGAAGTGAATAATCCTATGCTGCCAAGAAAATCTTCTAGCGAGGTTTATAGCGGCCCGTACCCGAAACCGACACAGGTGGTCAGGTAGAGAATACCAAGGCGATCGAGAGAATCCGTGGTGAAGGAACTCGGCAAAATACCCCCGTAACTTCGGGAGAAGGGGGGCCAATTGATGTGTAGGAGCTTGCCTCCGAAGCGTTAGTTGGCGGCACAGAATAGTCTCAAGCGACTGTTTACCAAAAACACAGGTCCGTGCGAAGTCGCAAGACGATGTATACGGACTGACGCCTGCCCGGTGCTGGAAGGTTAAGGGGACTGGTTAGCCGCAAGGCGAAGCTGAGAACTTAAGCCCCAGTAAACGGCGGTGGTAACTATAACCATCCTA
>Ga0194037_1002823_pt1 | contig 11126 bp, 8 predicted proteins | sample JunL306m_MetaG_FD_148653 | JGI IMG/M metagenome (GOLD analysis project Ga0194037, IMG submission 148653) | Anoxic zone freshwater microbial communities from boreal shield lake in IISD Experimental Lakes Area, Ontario, Canada - Jun2016-L304-6m | ecosystem: Environmental > Aquatic > Freshwater >...
CTCTTTTGATAATGGCAATTTTTCATATTAAAAATATATTGCTGCTATATTGTTTGGAAATATTGCTTATTTGATATAATATTGGTCATAAAATATAGTAAACTGAATAAACATATTCAATACCATGCATAAAAAAAGCGCCGTAGAAACGGCGCTAGTCGCATATTCATGCGAAATCTTACATCTTGTGTTACTTCAAAAAAATAGCCGGTTTTACCCGGCTATTTGCATTACTATCTAAAATTTATTTTATAACATTCAGCTTGTAGCTTTTATGCAAATTGTCTGTAGCAACAGAAACAAAATACATACCTGCAGTGAAAGTACTAAGGTCAACAGTAAAAGAATGAGAACCAGTAACATTATCGCTATTGATAACATCAGCAACTATCTTACCTGTAATATCTGTAACATAAATAGTAAGGTGAGAAGCTTGTTTGAGTTCTACTGCAATATGAGCTACTTGTTTAGCAGGGTTAGGGAATACCTTAACAACAGGAGTAGCAACTGTAGCCTGAGCTAAAACACCAGTGTTTACGTGAGAATAGTCTGTATTTACCGGATCGAAATTGCACCATCCGTTCATCCAGTTATCATTAGTAGTACCTGTACCAGAGAATGCACCAACATAATTTACAACAGTAAAGAAAGGATCGTTAGCCTTACCAGTAGTGAAACTAGGTGGCATAGCTGGCATATTGTAATTAGCGTAGCTGTTAGAAGTATCAGGATTCAATGGATTCAATGGGTGGAAAGTATGTGTAGCATTATAACAAATAGGAGAAGTACTAGTAGGTACTAAGTTTGGATTAGCTAAATCGAATGGGCTTTGCAAACGAACACCTGTCTGCTCTGTGCTGTATATTTTATTACCGCTAGAAGGATTGTAGAACCAGCTAAAAGGACCAGGGAAAGTACCAAAAGGAGAACCAGTAGTAGTATCGGCAGATGTAGATGTAGAAGTAAGACTACGTGCACCGTCTTTAACATACAGTAATTCTTTTGGAGAAGGAGTCATATTAGTAGGTATACCACAAACGATAGTATTGTGAATTTGCAATTCATCATTGATGATATTACCAGTAGTAGAACCATAAGCAGCAGCAGACTCATCAATTAAGATACCACAAGGGTAGCCGGCGATGATACTATTCAAGATGCTAATAGAGCTACCTCTACGAATATGTGCACCAGAAACAAACTGAGGATCGAAGGCAGTAGAAGTAGGGCTAACTAAAGGACCGATCATAGTACAATTAGAGAAAACAGGCTTAGTAACTTTAGTAGCATCTAAAGGCAATCCTGAGTAAGTAGTACCTTGATAACTATCACTTTCAAAACCTTTAGAACCGCTTTGATCAGCAGCAAATGGGTCTCTGATACCTACACAGAATTGGTTTTTACCTTGGTAACCATTATCTGTATCGAAATCATCATCCCAACCAGCGTAAGCTACTATGTATTTAGCGTTTACATTACCGCCAAACCACTCATAGCTATCATCGCCGCTATAAGAAACCTGAATGTGATCGATATGAGTAGCATCTCCTACACCACAAAAAGTAAGACCATTGATCTCATTGTTAGGAGAGAAAGCTATACCAGGAAACTCGATACGTACATAAGACATGCTACCACTATTATCGTGAGCATCTGATCCACCATAAAATGAACGAGGGCCACCTTCTACCTGAGAAGTTCCGCCTGTCCAGTTAGTAGGTGCGTAACCACAAAGGATGATACCACCCCAGTCACCATAAGATCTTTGACCCATTGGCTGACTAGAAGTAAATACGATAGGCTCAGCAGCAGTACCGTTAGCATATATCTTAGCACCGCGCTCTACGATCAAAGAACCTTTAGAGTTTTTATCACCTTTGATGATACAACCAGCATCGATAGTAAGTGTGTGGCCAGCAGTAACATACACATAACCCATCAACATGTATTGTTGGTTGTTAGTCCAATGGGTATCAACTGCAATACTGTCTTGTACGGTAACAGTAGGCTGCGCAATAGCAGTAGTAGCGAGTGCCAGCACAGATAAAGATAAGAGGAGATGTTTTTTCATAAGTTTGTTTGAATTTGTCACGAAAGTATTACTGATGTGTTATGACAACATTATCAAAGAATTATGTGAATGTGAATTCTATTTAAATTTAACTTTAACACCTACTGAATAGTAAGCGCCCGGTTTATAACTTTTAACTTCTTTATCTATGCCTTTTTCGAACTTGTTGTTATTATTAGTATCTTGAAGGAATACTACAGTTTGATCTAAGAGATTTTGAATACCTATACTAAGTGTATAGTATTTGAAAAAGGTTTTAGAAATAGTTGCGTCCAATGATTGGAATGGCATTTCACCAATACTAGGAGAACCCTGTATACCTAATAATGTTAAACGGGGACCAAATACATTATATAACAAGGAACCCTGCCAGTCTGCTTTCTTATTCTGAAAAAAGATACCTGTGTTGATCACGTACGGAGATTGTCCTTGCAAGGGAGTCTTACTGAGTTGATTCTTTATCTTAGTGGTATCAATAGTAAGTTCACTCATTGTAAGAGAAGCATTACCAACAAAAGTGAATGATCTAAAGAGATGAGTACCTAACAAATCATCTGCAAAAGAAAGGTTTTTCCTTATCTCAATCTCTACACCAGCCACATAGGCTTTCTCTACATTGGTAAAGGAGTATGCTCTACTATCGCTGCCACTACCCGGCAATACTACCTGCTGAATAGGGTCTTTGAAAGATTTGTAAAATAGGCCAGCATGTATCATCTCTCCATTTTCGGGGTACCATTCCCAACGGAGATCAAAATTGTCGATTTGAGTAACTTTCAGTGTATCGCCAGTAAGGCCACTTACAGTATTAGGGCGAAGAGAACCACTAATACCAGCTTTGTTCTCAAAATCGTAGAAATAAAAAGGAGACCATTCTCTGAACTCAGGGCGATTGAGTGTCTTGCCATATGCAAGCCTCAACAAATTCTTGTCATTGAACTCATATGTAGCATTTACAGAGGGTAGTAAGAACTTAGTGGTTATCTTGGGTTCAATCTTTGTTAAATTCAAATAACTGCTAAGAGATTGTGTGTTTTGCTCGTAGCGAGCACCACCAAGCACTCTAACTCTTGCACCTATTGGCAGATTAAGCGATGCGTAGCTAGCGATCAGATCGTTTCTAGCTGAATAACGGTCGCTAGAGTCGGTAGCCTCTGATAATTTGAACAGTTTATTACCACCTACATTAGCTGTGTCGAATATCTGATTGATATCTAAACGTTTCAGTCGAGCTGCATTAGCACCATTACCAATAGTGGCAAGAGTATAACCTATATTACGTGAGGAAAAAGATCTGCTTTTAGACTCTATATAGTTGCCAAGATTGACATCAAAGGAATATTTCTTACCAATATGGATCTTTTGGGTGTATTGATGACTAAAAGTGTATACGTGCTCGTACAATTGTTGGTATAGTCTACCTCCACCATTTACAGGATCTACGCTACCAGCTGGTACCTGTGCAGAAAACATAGAATCGGGCAAGGATTTATCATTTTTTTTGTACTTGATACGTCTAAGGTCCGGAGCATTCTTAAACAGATCTGTATAACCCAAAGTCCAAGTATACTTTCTAGTATCATCGTTACTCTTATGAGTACCTGTTAGTTGAGATGTATATGTAGCACGGCTCTCGTAGCCCATCGCGTATGAACGTTCTCTGGAAATGGTATCAGAAGCCGCCGGATCTGCAACAGGATCAGTAGTTCTATATACCAGACTGGCAACGCCTATCTGATTATACAAGTTCTTGAATTCAATCTTTGAATTGCCAATGGCAATAGCTGCATTGTCTAAAAGACCTACACTTGATTTAGTAACTGAGGTTTGATCGTAGTAATCATATATCTGAGAAGCTGAGTCCCAATCCTGCCTACGTATAGTATAATTAGTAGATGTGCTACTATAGGCAACACCTAAAGTATTCCCAATCTTTACACGTTTCCATTTTGCCACATTAGATAGGGCAAAATTGAATCTCATATCAGGAGTTTGTTTTTTATTATAGATTATCCAATCATTATCGAAGTTTTTGGTAATAGTGCTAATATTTACATCATTCTTATTAATAAAATCAGGTGTACCAACAGGCAAGTTGCGGATACCTTTATCATAGCCCATCCAATCTGTAGAGGACTGTTTATTATAATTAAAACTGCTACCTGTAGAATATTCTCTGGAAGAAGTTTGAATACCAACGCTTATTTGATTCTTTTCAGGTAATGAGGTGGTGTATATTTTAACAGTACCACCTGCAAAATCGCCCGGAAGTTCCGGCGAAGGTGTTTTATAGATCATTATTCTATCGATAAGTCCACTAGGTATCAAATCGAAAGAGAAAGATTTCTTATCTACCTCGCTACTAGGAGCACCTGCATCATTAAGTAAAACTGTATTGTACCGATCATTTAAGCCTCTGATGTTAATAAATCTGTCATCTTGTATTGTTACTCCGGGGATGCGTTTTACTACATCAGCAGCATTACGATCCATAGTTTTGCCAATCTGTGCAGCACTAATACCACTCACTACAGTATTGCTTTTTCTAATTTCCATCATTACGGCATTTTCTGTATGGGTAACGCGGTTGGATTTAACGCTTACTGTTTTCAGTTCCTGGCCTTCTGGTTTAAGGCTTATATCCAGTACCACATCATTGTTGTTCTTTATGGTAACTGTATGCGACTGGGAAGCAAATGTTATATATGAAAATGTGAGTTCATAAGTACCGTTAGGAAGATCTGATATCTGATACTTGCCATCCATATCAGTTTGGACACCTTTGTCTGTATTCTTAATAGCTATGGTAACACCTATCAAAGGGGCGCCATTACCTTGTTCTTTTACAGTTCCTTTAATGTTTGCAGCAAATGATTGAATGGAGAAAATAGAGAAAATAAAACCTAGTAAAAGTTTATTCATTACTTTTTTGCGCAAAATAATAGCGCAATATTATCGATATGCAAAGAGAGAGTTAACAAAAGGTTTCCTCAATGCTACGGGAATATTAACTGAATACCTCAATTAAGAAGGGGGAAAGCAAAAAATCGCCCGAAGGCGATTTAAAGCTGTGGAGAATAACGGAGTCGAACCGATGACCTCTTGCATGCCATGCAAGCGCTCTAGCCAGCTGAGCTAATTCCCCAGATATAGAATTGATGACCTCTTTCCCGAATGCTTTCGGGACATACAAGCCTTCTGCTAATGAACTAATTCCCAGGGTGGGTGCAAATATAGCCTTTTTTGATTTTTTCGTAACTTTATTTAGCACAAAGTACCCGTACCTCTTAATACAATACATTATGTGGAAGCAAATACTTACTTATCTATATCTGCGCAAGCGAGATCCTAATGACCCGAAAGATATTAATATCAAATTCATGCATGGCATGAACCGTATCTCCTTGTTCGTATTTATAATAGGTATTATTGTAATGATCGTGCGTCTGTTAAGACATTGATCGGATAATAGCATCAGCTGCGTTATCGGATGCGGGGTTATTGCCCAGTTCGTGCCATAGAGTGGCATAGTCTTCTTTTAGCTCTTTCTTGTACGCCTCATCATTCAACAACTTGTTGAGTGTTTGTAAAAGTAATGTTTCGTTCAGGTCGTTTTGTATAAGCTCTGTAACAGCTGGTTTATCCATTATTAGATTGACCAGAGAAATGTATTTAACCTTCACCAGTTTTTTAGCCAACATAAAAGAGAGTGCATTGCCCTTATAGCATACTACTTGCGGTACTGCAAATAGCGCAGTTTCGAGTGTAGCTGTACCGCTGGTAACAAGTGCAGCTGTAGCTTGTTTTAGCAGATTGTATGTTTGATTAGGTGCCAACAATACATTCTCTCCCTGTATAATATCCTTGTATAAACTATCGGGCTGTGAAGGTGCCTGAGCCACTACGAACTGATGATCGGGAAAATGTTTGACCATCTGCAACATGATGGGCAATTTGAGTTTTATCTCCTGAGCACGACTACCGGGTAGTATAGCGATAATGGGTTTTTCGGAAAGACGCACAACAGGAACATTATTCTTTTCGTTGCTGATGACCTCAACTAAAGGATGTCCTACATAGGTAACATCATAATTCCATTTTTTATAAAAATCTACTTCGAAGGGAAGTATGACCAACATCTTATCTACACATTGCTTTATCTTCTTAACACGATTCTCCTTCCATGCCCATACCTGTGGTGAAATGTAGTATACCACACGTATGCCTTGTTGATGAGCCCATTCTGCAATACGAAGGTTGAAGCCGGGATAATCAATCAGTACCAGTACATCGGGTTTGTATATAATGATGTCCTTTTTACAAAAGGCGATATTGTTGAAGATAGTACGCAGATGTGCGAGTACCTCTACAAAACCCATGAAAGCAAGATCGCGATAATGCTTAACGAGAGTGGCACCTGCATTCTGCATGCGATCTCCACCCCAGCAACGAATATCAGCCTGAGGGTCTTTGGTATGCATCGCCTTTATGAGATTGCTCCCATGCAGATCGCCACTAGCCTCTCCTGCTATGATATAGTATCGCATTTACAGTACAAACTTATACAATAGAAAAAGAACGAAATATGGAAATATGGTAGCAGATACTATACCACGTAGTGTGTAATCGTAATTTTTTTTGATGCAGTACAAGAATGGAGCCAGATTGAATAATAAACTCAGTGAAATAGCCTTAGAAGCCTTATCGAAATCGTGCAGATATATTTGATAATAATTACTAAAACTATACATGCCACGGAATAATAGCAGGTATATGATAGCACTACCGATGATGGGACAAATGATACCGATAGCGTATCCTAATAGAGGTACATTGCGTTTCATAATACGTTAATATACTGCTAATATACAACCCTCTGCAGGCATTTTTGCACATAGATGACCTAATACATTACCTTTGAGCATTCGTTTTAACAATTCGTACTATGAATTTCCATTTAAACAATCTCCCAGAAAGAACGGAAAAGCCGCGCCAGTACGGCATTACCATGGTCATGGACAAAGGTATGGGGCTGGATGAAGTGAACAATTTCTTATCTGTAGCTGCACCTTATGTAGACATAGTAAAGCTGGGCTTTGGTACTGCCTATGTGACCAATCATCTGAGAGAGAAATTAGATATATATCGTAGTCATAATGTGCCTGTATATTTCGGGGGTACATTGTTTGAAGCCTTTCTAATACGTAACCAGTTTGACGACTATTTACAAGTGCTGAAAGATTATGATCTGAATTATGTAGAGGTATCGGATGGTTCTATAACAATACCTCACCTAGAAAAATGCGGGTATATAGAAAAGCTGGCAAAACATGTGACTGTGTTGTCTGAAGTGGGATCGAAAGACGCAGCACACATCATACCACCCTACAAATGGATAGAACTGATGAAAGCTGAGCTGGAAGCTGGATCTACCTATGTAATAGCTGAAGCACGTGAGGCTGGTAATGTAGGTATATATCGTGGTAGTGGAGAGGTACGTGAAGGTCTGGTACAAGAAATATTGACACAGATACCCCATGAAAGGATCATATGGGAAGCACCTCAAAAAGCACAGCAGGTGTATTTCTTAGAATTGCTGGGTGCTAATGTGAATTTGGGAAATATTGCTCCTAGTGAAATGATACCTTTAGAATCTATGCGTATAGGCTTGCGTGGCGATACCTTTCACCTGTATCTGGGTGATAAAGAGAAGGCCGCAGCTAACCATCTATAAAGCTAAAATCTCAATAAGTTCTTATATAAAGGGTGTAATCATACACCCTTTTTTATTTTCCTTACATTGCAGTACAAACACAAAGATGTCAGCTACATACGGACTAATAGGATATCCATTGACGCATTCTTTCTCTCCTGATTACTTTGCAAAAAAATTTGCAGCGGAGCAGATAGATGCCAGCTATACAGCATTCCCTTTACCCAACATAAAAACATTTACAAAATTTCTACTATCTCATAATGAGCTAAGAGGGTTGAATGTGACTATACCATACAAATCGGCCATCATACCCTACCTAGATGACCTAAGTGAAGCCGCCACTACTATAGGTGCTGTGAATTGTATAGACATCAGGAATGGAATAAAAAAGGGACATAATACAGATATCATTGGTTTTGAAAAGAGCCTGCAACCACTTTTGAAATCGCAACATGATAGGGCATTGATATTGGGTAGTGGAGGGGCATCGCTGGCTGTAGCGTACGTATTAAGTAAGCTAGGTATACCATATACTGTTGTATCCAGACAACACATACATGAGTCGGTTACTTATGCCAGCCTGATAGAAAGTACTATTGCAGAAAATAAACTCATTATCAATACCACACCATTAGGCACTTATCCTTCTATAAACACAGCCCCTCCGATACCATATAGTGCCATAAGTAAGCAACACCTACTGTATGACCTAGTATATAACCCTGAAGAAACACTTTTTCTAAAAGAAGGCAAAAAGCGTGGTGCCATTATAAAAAATGGCTGGGAGATGCTACATATACAAGCAGAGGCATCCTGGGAAATATGGAATAGTAAATAGCCTATCCTACTGTATAATACACGCATGTGGTAAGAAAATTTCTTACATATGGTATTGCACTAATCAAACCAAATTGTTTACGAGGGTCTACACCAAACTTATATTTATAAATAGGGTTGAATAAAAAATGTTGTTTGTTCTTTATCTGTAGTCCACTTATTCGAACGATCCTTTCAAAACGCTCAATGCTGATCTGTGTGTCTTTGATCTCCATGAGATCCTTGATTACAAGATCACTTTCACCAGCCAGTTTCAAAATGCCTTTATATAAAAATCTCGGCAGAATATGATAGTAGGGTAAGACACTGGTAAACTTATGTTCGCATACCTGCTGATGTCCGCCAAAAGGCATATACCATGGAGGGAAGCCAAAAAATATCTGCCCACCTTCACTTAGGAAATTTTTGAGGTATGGAACAAATTTTTCTTGTTCAGGCACGTGTTCTATCACATCCTTTAGAATAATCACGTCGAATGAACCTTTGAATTTATTCAGAAAATCCTCTTCGTAAATATTCTTTAACAAGAATTGCACTTTATTATCTGCTACTTCCTTTTCAAGAAATAAGTTAGACAATCTAATACGATTAGCATCAAGGTCTACACCTACACAATAACAACCCTTTTCAATAAAAGGCAACAACACTCCGCCCTCGCCACAGCCCACTTCTAACACACGGGTACCTGTACCAATCGTATGTGAAGTTTGAATAAATGGCAGTACATAATTTTTAGAATTATCTACTTGCTGATCATAACGAACCTGATCGTCTTTATGTTGTTTTAGCGCCAAATCAAAAAGGTATTTATACGGGTAAAATTATTTATTAAACTCCTTGATATTATCCTGTAATGTTTCTAATTGTTTTTTGATGCTCTCGTGGTGTATTTTCTCGTACAATTCTACAATAAAATCTTCTGAAAGAGATAATCTTTTAGCATGTTCGCCACGAGTAGCCACTATCTCTCGCCAGCGGTCCGGTTGATAAGCTGTCATATTACATTCCTTCTTTACAGCCCCAATACGCTCACTCAGTTCTAGACGCCGTGAAAGCAATTCGATAATTTCTGCATCTACGGTATCCATCAGTTGGCGCAAATATTCTAGCTCCATGACTTTACTCATGTCATCTGTATACTGTTCGCGCACAATAAGATGAGATAATAATTCCTTTAAAGCCAGTGGTGTGATCTGTTGAGCTGCATCACTCCAGGCCTCATCAGGACGTGGATGGGTTTCTATCATCAAACCATCGAAGTGCATATCCATTGCCTTTTGGGCTATTTCAGCTACTTTATCACGGCGACCGGTAATATGGCTAGGATCGCATATCATGGTAAGTTCCCGCTTACGGCGGCGAAGCTCAATAGGTACTACCCAATTGGGTTGATTACGAAAAGATGAAGAAGTATTGTAACTAAAAAAACCCCTGTGAATAGCTGCAATATCAGTGATACCTACCTGCTGTAAACGTTCAATAGCACCTTCCCAAAGATCCACATCAGGATTCACCGGGTTCTTTACCATTACCGGAATTTGTACACCTTTTAGTGCATCAGCGATACGCTGTACCAAAAAAGGATTTACAGTAGTGCGGGCACCAATCCAAAGCACGTCTATTCCATATTTCAGAGCTTCTTCTACATGGGCAGGTTCTGCCACTTCAATAGTTACAGGTAATCCGTAAGTATCTTTTACTTCCTTTAACCAAATAAGTGCTTCTACCCCATTGCCTTCAAAATTACCAGGACGAGTACGCGGTTTCCACACACCGGCACGAAACAAATGCACCGGCAACTCTTTTATAGCAGCAGCAGTTTCCAATACCTGCTCTCTGGATTCTGCACTGCAAGGACCCGCTATAAGAAATGGCTTTCCCGAGGTTTTAAATAATGACATATGCTACAAAGGTAATAGCTAGTTAACTCAAATACTCAATGTGACAATTTGAAAAATCTATAAATAGTTAATAATTGAGGTTTGCAGCAGATTACATTTAAAAAAATAAGCTCCCTTTAAAAAAATAAGCTCCCTTTATAGGTTTGGGTTTACATTTGCAACCATGAAACAACTGCCCCTGCCTGCAGAATTGAAGAAAGGTACCGTGATATTGGTGGATAAGCCCTATCGATGGACATCTTTTGATGTAGTGAATAAATTGAAAATTACTTTCAGGGTAAAAATAGGTCATGCAGGTACTTTGGATCCATTAGCTACAGGCTTGCTGATATGCTGTACAGGAGAATACACCAAAAAGATCAGTGATTATCAAAAATTGCCTAAGGAATATACAGGCATATTTCATTTAGGTGCTGTAACAGAGACTTACGATAAAGAAAGTGAACCTCAAGATATTAAACCATTTGCACATCTTACTAATGAAGAAATACATAAAGCCACGCAGCAATTCATAGGAGCGATTCAACAAAAACCGCCTGCACATTCTGCCATAAAAAAAGATGGTAAGCGTGCTTACGAATTGGCAAGAAAAGGAGAAGAC
>Ga0194037_1002826_pt1 | contig 11104 bp, 7 predicted proteins | sample JunL306m_MetaG_FD_148653 | JGI IMG/M metagenome (GOLD analysis project Ga0194037, IMG submission 148653) | Anoxic zone freshwater microbial communities from boreal shield lake in IISD Experimental Lakes Area, Ontario, Canada - Jun2016-L304-6m | ecosystem: Environmental > Aquatic > Freshwater >...
GATACACGTCGCCAGAACCTTCGTTATTGACTACTATTTCTATATCGTTTTTTGATTTTAATAATTCCACATGGTCAATAAAAGCGGTATGAACGCCATTGCCCTTGACCATGTATTGTGTTTCTGAAACTACATGTACTTTCATAATTGTTTGTTTTATAAAGATTTCAATTGTTGAAGAATAAATGAATAGTAAATTGTAAATAACGTCTTCTGAAACTCCAGAGGAGTTAACTGTGCATAACCCCCGAATTTATTCGGGGGATAAAGCATGCACTTGACTAGCACTCCGGAGGAGTTTCCCTATTGATTATTGTAATTCTACTAAACTTGGTGAACTCCTCTGGAGTTCTATTCAAACTTTTCATACTTTCTCCCAGATAAATCTGGGGGTTATGCATAGGTAATCCCTACAGGATTCTTTATTTGTAAAAGTTTATCATTATCAATACTTGCTTAGTTCTCCGCCAACTGGCGGACTAGGGGTTCTTACTATCATTCGTTTGACAACAAAAAATAATATCGCAACAACAAGCATTGCCAAAGTGGTTAATCCTAGATAAAGATGTAAATTAGAGTTGCCTTCAGTGACTAGGTTCCAGTAAGGTCCAATTAGATACCCAATACTTACATAAAAAAAAGACCAAATTGAAGCTGTTCCAATAAGTATAAGACTGTATTTCTTCGGTGGAATCTGAAGTAAACCACACAAAACCGAAACATAACCACGTATAAACGGTGTAAGTCTACCCACAAAAATCCCCGATTGACCCGAGGTTTCGATTTTCATCTTAATATTATTGATTTTCTTTTCAGGCAATTTAATCCAACTTGGTTTTCGGCGAAGTATGATTTGTCCAAAGAAATAGAAAGCAGCATAAAGTAAGCCACTGCCAGCCAAATCGCCAACCAAGGCTGAGATGACTATCAATGGAAAATTTAATACGCCTAGATAGGCAAGGTAGCCCGCAGCGATCATTACAAATTCATTGGGAATTGGGTTAGGAAAACCAACTTCTTGCAGAAAAACAAGCAGCAATATGGCTAAATATCCATGTTGGGAAATGCTGAGAATAATTTCATTTGACATAAGTAATATGTTTTTTTGCAAAAGTAGAGTGGATGTGTGATAAGGTTATTTCATTTGTCTTACAATTCTATTTCAGTCAACAGTTATCAGTCAACAGTTATCAGGCATCAACAACTGCTAACTGCTGACTGTTCTTGTCATATCATTTTCATTTCACTGTCTTAACGTTGCAATACTATAGCCCTTACTTTGCAAATAAAAACAAAAGATGAATACACAAAAGTTTTATCCAACAATAGTAATATCGGATGTTCACCTCGGAACAGAACATTCTAAAACTACCCAGCTAACCGATTTCCTGCGTACAGTAAATTGTAATACGCTTATTATGAATGGCGACATCATTGATGGTTGGCATTTGCAAAAAGGCGGTAAAGGGAAATGGAAGAAAGAACATACCGATTTTTTCAAAGTCATCATGAAAATGATGGAAAACTACAATACTCAAATCATTTATATACGTGGCAATCACGATGATTTTATTGACCATTTGGCACCCCTTTCATTTGGTAGCCTATCTATTGTAAATGATTATGTGCATGAAAAGAATGGAAAACGATATTATGTGGTACATGGCGATGTGTTCGATAGTGTAACTTCCAAAATGGTTTGGCTCGCAAAATTGGGTGATATTGGTTACACTTTATTGCTTTGGATTAACCGTTTATACAATATATATCGTGCCAAAAAAGGATTGGAGTATTTTTCTTTATCCCAAAAAATAAAACAAAAAGTAAAATCGGCTGTATCATATATTTCAGATTACGAAAAGGAATTGGTGGCATTGGCGCGTGCTCGTAATGCTGATGGTATCATTTGCGGACATATTCATCAACCCGACAACAGGATGATTGATGGTATTCATTACTTGAATTCTGGCGATTGGGTTGAAACCATGTCGGCATTATTGGAACACGAAGATGGAACCTGGGAAGTATATATGCACCGCAATAATGCTATTAAACCTCAAGCAGAAGAGATGTCGAAAGGTGTATTTACACTTTCTACACCAGCAGGTGAAGGGATGAAAGTGGCTTTTTCGCATTATTATTGATAGAGGCAAGAGCCAAGATTTAAGATTCAAGAAACAAGATTTAAGAGCCAAGAGGCAAGATTCAAGAGGCAAGATTCAAGATTCAAGATTCTGTTGCTTTTGACCCCCAAACCCCCTACTGGGGGCCTAAAGACCAAGTTTCTATGTTATCTTTAAAATACTGCGTCTTAAGCCCCCAGTAGGGGGGTTGGGGGTCGAAGTAAAACAAATAACCCAATTAACCCATTACCACATTACCCCATTATCTAATTACCAAATTATCACATAACCCAATTAACCCATTAATAAAAATGAAATACCTATTTGTAGTACAAGGCGAGGGCAGAGGTCATTTTACGCAAGCCCTAAGTTTAAAAAGTTTGCTCGAAAAGAATGGACACGAAGTGGTGGGAGTAATGGTGGGCGGCAGTGCCAAACGTGTATTGCCCGCATTCTTTACCGAAAAGATAGACAGCGAAATAGTTCAGTTTCAAAGTCCTAATTTTCTGCCCACTCCCAAAGGAAAACATTCGTCATTGATTATCAGTATTCTCTATAATCTGCTGTTATTACCGGTTTACATTAAAAGTATACTTAGCATTCGTAGTACAATAATGGAAACGCAGCCCGATGTGGTAATCAATTTTTACGAATTGATGTGTGGCGTAACTTATGGGATTTTTAAACCGAATGTGCCGATGATAAATGTGGCGCATCAGTATTATTTCCTTACGCCCGATTTTCGATATACCGGAAATAATCCTAAACAGTTCAAGTTACTGAACTTTTACTCAGGGTTAACAGCAATGAATAGCTATAAAATGTTGGCACTTTCGTTTCGAATTGACGAAAATTCGTATTACGGTAAAATTGCCATTGTGCCGCCGCTTTTGAGACCAGAAGTGATGAATAAAAAAACAAAAGCAGGCAATTATATTCATGGATATATGCTCAATAGTGGTTATGCAGCGGAATTGACGCAGTGGAGCAATAAGAATATTGCTGAACAAATTCATTTCTTTTGGGATAAAAAATCAGCCAATCAAACCGAACAATTGACTCCAAGTCTCACTTTGCATAAACTGAGCGACACGCTTTTTCTGGATTATATGTCGGGTTGTAAAGCATATGCCACCACTGGCGGTTTCGAGTCGGTTTGCGAAGCCATGTACATGCAAAAACCAGTGATGATGGTGCCAACGCACATTGAGCAGGAATGTAACGTGATGGATGCCATCCGCTCAGGTGCAGGAGTTGCTGCCAGCGAGTTTGACCTTGACATGCTCCTTGAATATGTACCCACTTACAAAAAAACAAGAGAATTTCAATACTGGACACGTACTGCCGAATCACTTTTTATGTACGAATTAACCAGAATTGAATACGAAACTTCAAATATCTTTGCAACAATATAATAAGCTTTCTTGTTAGTTTTGCCAAACCTTAACTTTGAAAACTAAAAGCTGCCTTGAAAAGGGCAGCTTTTTTTGCTGATTTTTCATTTGCAGTTGGAAAAATGACTAAACTAGTTGGAAAAGTAACTAAACCTGCTGGAAAAGTAACTAAACCTGTTGGAAAAGTAACTAAACCTGCTGGAAAAGTAACTAAACCTGCTGGAAAAGTAACAAAACCTGCTGGAAAAGTAACTAAACCTGCTGGAAAAGTAACAAAACCTGCTGGAAAAGTAACAAAACCTGCTGGAAAAGTAACTAAACCTGCTGGAAAAGTAACTAAACCTGCTGGAAAAGTGACAATACCAGTTGGAAATGAAACGATACTAGTTGGAAATGGAACAATACCAGTTGAGAGTGATAAAATACCTCTTTTTAAGTACCTCAGAGACATAATATAATCTTAGGTAATCAAAATATAATTACAAAATAACTCAAGCGAACTCAAACGAAACGCCCGGAATGCTTACTTAGTTCAAGGGAACTCAGCCGGAAAGCCGAGAAGGTACCCTTACGCCAAGGGAACTCAATAGGATGGCCGGGAAGGTTCCTTCAACTCCAAGCGAACTCAATCGGAACGCCGATAAGATTCCCATACGCTAAGGGAACTTAAAAGAATAGCCCAGAAGGTTACCTTACGCCAAGGGAACTCAATCGTAATTCTCCCTATGCCCCAAACCAATTTGGTGTTTTTGTAAATTTGAAGTTCATTCATGAAACTTAACTAACCCTTACAGCGGTTATGACCTGATTCTAGCTCAATACTTTACATAATGTTGTAATGCTTTCGTAATAAGCTTGTCGTTATAAAGTAATTTATATTTATTATTCATGTATTGGTTTAGTAACCAATTTTTAAACTGCTACAAATACCTTTGTCCACGAAAATAAGTACTGAATGATTTTTGAGATTGAATTCATACTATTGATGTGTTTGGCTTTAATATATCAAAGTAGATGAATAGAAAATATATTTTTGATTATAAACAGGTATAATAGTTTAAATAATTTAAAGACAAACAAAAATGAAAATGAAATTTTTACTAGTCGGTGGTTTCTCGTTGTTAGCTAATTCGTTTATGGCGCAAAGCACTGTTGTAAATGACTCTATTGGAAAAACGATTGCAACAAGTATTTCACGTGTAAGTGCTTCAACTCTTGCTGCTCCATGGACTAAAGAAATCGCATTACAATATAATATGGCAATACTAGCCAAGTTATATAAAAACGGTGTGTTATTTCAACCAACTGGTGTATTGTTGGGAATATTTAAAGACAATAAATGTTGGGGATATGCTGGTATAGGCACCAGTCCAGTTGGGCCACTAATGAATGTAACTATGGGATATAACACTGCAACAGCTAGTGGTTTTACTTACAAAGTGTATGATCCAGCGTCTGGCGGACAAATATATGAAGTAGTAGAAACCGTAAATTTCAAAAGTAATACTCCTGTAGGTTTAATCAATGCACCAATATCTTTAAATGTGAAATTTGCAATTGCGGCTACTTCTTCTGATGTTATAAAAGGATCTGTAAGTGGAATAACCGGTAGTTTTACATCAGGTCAAGCTATTTCACTTACAGCAACTCCCACAACTGGCAATAGTTTTGTTAATTGGACTAATGGTGGTACTATAATGTCGACAGATGCTGTCTATGCATTTACTGCTTCGGAGAATAGAAATCTAATTGCAAATTTTGTTGCCAATTATAATGTTACTGCCACACCTAGTGATGTACTAAAAGGAAGCGTTACTGGTGGTGGTTATATTGTTCCTGGACAAGCTGTATCACTTACAGCAACTCCAACTTCGGGAAATCGTTTTATAAAATGGACTGTGGCAGGTGTTACAGTATCTACAAGTGCAACTTACAATTTTACTCCTAATGCAAATAAAACATTAGTTGCAAATTTTGATGTCATCTCATCAAATCAAGTAACTGTTACAAATGCAACTTCTTCCGATATAACAACAAATAGTGATGTTACCATAAATAATGGAGGTACCTTGTCAATAGATGTAGCCAAAGAAGTTTATAGTTTATCAGTAGCAACAGGTGCCAAAATTGATATTAAAGCTCCATTGACAGTTAATACTGACGTAATTTTAGCTCCAGGTGCCAAAATTGATTTAACGCAACCGTTGACTGTCGTAGGTGATGTAACCTTTAAGGCTGATCAAAATAATTCGTTTAGTGCAAATATCGCAAGTGCTATGACAGTAACTGGTACGGTTCGTTATGTGAAAACAATGAACGATGACCAATGGTATTTCATGTCATTTCCTTGCAATGTGACTATAAGTGAAATTTCGCAAGTTGGTGGTGCTGGTCTTGGTGTTTTAGGCACTGATTGGTTTATTAATTATTATGATGGAGCTTCACGTATTAGCAACTTAGGTGCAACTTCAAACTGGAAAAATGTAACAGTAGTTACTGCTAACCATACAAATACGCTTACACTTGAAGCCAACAAAGGATATATTTTTGGATTAAAAACTGGAGTGGGTACCAAAGATCTTGCATTTATTTTAGATAAAGCTTTGGTTGCTGCAAGTGAATCAGCAGTTCGTACAATTCCTGTAGTTGCTTATGGAAATGGAGCTTCTGTAGCAACTAATCACAAAGGTTGGAATTTGGTGGGTCAACCTTACTTAAGTAGGTTTAAAGGCGCTAATGCCAATGGTTTGACTTTAATGTCATTTCCAACAGGTAAAGGTAAAACCTATTCACAAAATACGAAAGAATCATTTTCAAGTATTGATCCATTTTCTGCCTATTTCGTTCAAGCAGATGCCACTCTTGAAACCAATGGTATCGCTTTCGCTTTACTAGGTCGTCAATTAACTTCAAGTGCTGTTGAAACGAATCAAACTGATCGTGTACAACTAAATTTCACTAGTGCAACTGGTACCGACAATACAAACTTGATTTTAAGTAATGATCAAAGTGTTGAATATACCATTGGGCAAGATTTGGAAAAAATGTTAGGATTGGGAACTTCACAACCACAGGTGTATACCAATTTGAATGGCATAAATTATGCCTTCAATTCATTACCAATCAATAATGTTTCAAATTTAGCTGTAGGATTTTATACTCAAACAGCTGGTTCAAACGTGATAAGTGTAGATGCTTCTCAAGCAACTGAATTATCTCAATTGTTGCTTACCGATAATACAAATAGTACAACTACCGATTTATTGACATCGAATTATAGTTTTGTTGCTGAAGCTGGTGTAAACAATACACGTTTTTCGATTACCGCTAAACGTATCACAACCGATAACAGTATTGAATCAACAACTGATAGCCCAATAATTAGAACTGCTGGACATTTATTGACAATAAGTAACATGCAACAAGCTGCTACGGTTCGCGTATTTGATGCAATGGGTCGTTTGGTTTTCAATAAGCAAATGTCAGCTGGTTCAATTGAATTAAATTTGACAATTGCTGGAGTGTATAGCGTACAATTGCAGACAGTTGAGAAAAATTGGACTGTAAAAACGATAATCAAATAATTAGTACCAAATAATCTAAATAAATCAAAGGTGCTAAAGTTCAACTTTAGCCCTTTGAATTACTCATAAGTAAGTTTTATAAATCTTCAAAATATATAATGGTAATGAAAAATTATTATAATCAATCTACTTTTCTTATTGTAATATCAATAATGATGTTGTCTGTATTTAGTTCGTGCAAATCGGAAGGCGACAAAAAATCAAAAAGTTTGTTTTCAATAAATGCAGGAAATGAAAACTCTTTTGGTGGTCATGGAAGTAGTACATCTGCTTCAGATAATTTATATGCTAATAATTTGTCCAATTACAAATCAAAAGCAAATACCTCAGGTTCAAGTGCTGCATCAGGTCTCGATATGCCTTCAATGGCTGCACCTTCAGCAAGAATTGAAGAAGCAGATATGCAAAATGCAGCTCGAAGTAGAACCACAAGCACAAGTAGTAATGTTAATCAAAATCAAAATCAATCAAATGGATTTAAATCTTCAAATACAGATTTGAATCAAGGATTTGCACTTGTTGCAGATGCTAATACCACAATAAAAGAACGAACAGTTATTACCAAAGGTGAAAAGGCCAGTTTGAAATCGAGCGCAGCTTCATCTAAAGCGAAACCACATAAGGTTGACGGTTTGCCAGGTGAGGTAGGTTTGGGTAGCTTACCAATGGGTGATGGAATTTGGATATTATTGTCATTTGTTTGTGTTTATGCAGGAAAAAAGCTATTCTTTAATATCGCATAATCCTCTAAAAAAGGCAGATTATAGTTATATTTTATAATCTGCCTTTTTTTTATTATTCTCAATTTAATCAATTGATTTATTGGTTTTGAATGAGAATTTCATATTTAAAACTGCAATCAAATATATATTATTTGACAATATCAATTTTATGTATTTTTCATAATTAGTTACGCTTTGTATTATTGCTGAAACTTTATCAAAACGATAAAGTGCTAACAAACAGTATGTATTTATTTTTCGTAACACCAATGAAATAGTTTAGTAGCTTTTAAGCATTCTTTTTTTAATGCGTTATTAATGTTGTCTTAATGCAAAAGGAATGATAAAACTATAATTTTGCACATGAAATTTTCAAATAAAAAAATCGTGATTAAAAGAATTTTCTTTACCCTTCTTATTTTTGTATTTGCAGTAAATACTTCTGCTCAAAATCCTCTACAGGGAATTGTAACCGATGCCGAAACAGGCGAAAGTGTAATTGGCTGCAATATCTTATTACAAGGTACAACTTTAGGTACCATTACAGGAATGAATGGCGAATATACTTTCAAAAACATTCCAAACGGAACGTATAACGTAATCTATTCGTTTATATCGTACGAAAAACAGATACAAAAAGTAACCATATCTAAAGGCAGTGCTTTGGTACAGAATATAAAACTGAAAGCAGCCTCCACACAAATAAAGGATGTGGTGGTGACAGGAACCCGCAGAACCGATACAGAACTTTCCTTGTTGATGAATAACAAATTAAGTGTTTTGACAGTGAATGGAATTTCGTCTCAACAAATTGCAAAATCACAAGATAAAGATGCCTCGGAAGTGATTCGACGCATTCCAGGCGTAAGTATTCGTGAAGGTAAATTCGTGATTGTACGTGGTTTGACCGAGCGTTACAATTCTGTTTGGCTCAATGGATCTTCAACCCCAAGTAGCGAAAGTGATGTCCGTGCTTTTTCTTTCGACGTGATTCCAAGCGGACAGATTGACAATATCCTTATTTATAAATCACCGGCACCTGAGCTTCCCGCAGATTTTGCAGGAGCCATGATTAATATCAAAACCAAAAGCTTAATTGATAAGAATAGCATCACTTTTTCGTATTCTTATGGAACTCATCAAGGTACAACCGGGAAAGATTTCTATACTTATCAAGGTGGAAAAACGGATTGGTTGGGATATGATGATGGCACACGAAGTATACCTTCGGGAATTCCTACCACTGAGGATTTTAGACTGCTTTTTGATCAAACTGATAATACTAAAATTGCACAAATAAATTCTATCAGTAAATCTTTTAATTCAATACTGACTCCAACCAAAAAAACTGCAAACCCAGATGCTGATTTCCAATTGGGAATAAATAAACGATTTACAGTAGGTGATTTTTCTATAGGTTCAATATCCACATTTGGATATAATTCTACAAACACAACCACTAACAGTTCCAGACCTACTTTTGAAGCTTTTGGATATCAAGCAACCAGCAATGACCAATTCACTTATTCATCAAAAAATAGGGTTAACGTATTGTCAAATTGGGTGTTTTTATTTGGGAATAATCAAAAAATAGAGTTCCGTAATTTATTCAATAATTATGGTGATTCCAAAACAGTTACTAATAACATAGAAGATTTCGTTAACAACGGAAGAGTTCAATCGTATGAACTTGCATACGAATCGAGAATGACTTATTCAGGTCAGTTGGCAGGTAATCATTCATTTAATAACGATAAAAGTAAATTTGATTGGACTTTGGCCTATTCTTATGCAAATAAAAACCAGCCCGATTTACGTAGGTTATCAAGTTCATTGCGTTTGGAAGATAGTGAGCCCAATACCAAGTATGAACTAGATATTCCGAATTTAAGCAGATTATATCTCAATAATGATGAATTCCAAAAAAATGCTAGTGTGAATTATAGTCAAAAATTGAATATCGGTACATTTAAACCTGAATTGAAAGCGGGTATATATTTGGAAAGTAAAAGTAGAAATTTCAATTCACGAAGATTTACTTATAGCAAACAATCTGGATATAATGTTTATCTAGATAAATCGCTTCTAAGTTATAGGGACAGTGGTCTATATACAAATTCGATGATGAGTTCCATTCAAAATTTCTTCAATACCAAAATGGATTATAAAACGGGTATAATTATGAATGAAATGACTGATAAAGCCGACTCATATAGTGCCAGTAATGATTTAATAGCAGGTTATATCAGTGCAAACCTTCCAATTACAAGTTGGGCAAATGTTTATGCAGGTGCAAGAATGGAAAAGAACAACCAGCAATTAAATAGTTTTAAAAGAGATGGCTCAAGTACTACACCTGTAAGTGTCAAAAGAGATACTATAAATATATTTCCTTCCATTAATGCAACTGTAAATTTGTCGAAAAACCTTTTAATTCGATTGTCCGGAGGAGAAACTGTAAACAGGCCAGAATTTAGGGAAATATCAACTTTTGCCTTTTATAGTTTTGAAGAGAAAACATTTATGTTCGGGAATGAAAACTTAAAAAACTGTTATATCACAAATTATGATGCCAGAATAGAGTTGTATCCATCTTCCGAAGAAATTGTTTCGTTAGGTGCATTTTATAAAGATTTTAAAAATCCAATTGAACAACACATTATTCACGATGGAACTGCAGGTTGGAGCTACACCTATTCTAATGCTAATAATGCTAAATCTTATGGTCTTGAGCTTGATATCCGAAAGAGATTACATGAATTAGAGAATGCTGGTGCTTTTTCATTTTTAAGTAATCTGACTTTTGTGGTGAATGCTTCACTTATCAAATCCGAAATTACTGTCGATACTCTCACCCAACGTTCAGGTAAAAGAGAATTACAGGGTCAATCGCCATATATTATCAATTTAGGCGCTTATTACCAAGATACTAAGTCCAAGTTTATGGCTAGTATAATGTATAATAAAGTAGGTCAACGTATTTCCTTCGTTGGTGACAAAAATACACCCCATGTTTACGAAATGCCATTTAATTCATTAGATATTACGGTGGAAAAAGGGATTACCAAATGGGCAAGCCTTAAGTTTGGTGTTAAAAATCTTCTAGATAACAATATTGTTTTTCAACAAACTGATGAATATACGGATCCAGTTTCAAAACTTAAAGTGTCGAAAGTAGAATTAAGACAGCAATATAAACCTGGTATGCAGATTAAATTAGGTATAAGTTTAATTTTTTAATTTTAAAATATAGTTTTTTTATCAATTAATTCTTTTCAATT
>Ga0194037_1002827_pt1 | contig 11103 bp, 16 predicted proteins | sample JunL306m_MetaG_FD_148653 | JGI IMG/M metagenome (GOLD analysis project Ga0194037, IMG submission 148653) | Anoxic zone freshwater microbial communities from boreal shield lake in IISD Experimental Lakes Area, Ontario, Canada - Jun2016-L304-6m | ecosystem: Environmental > Aquatic > Freshwater >...
CACCTGAGCCTCTTCCTGAAGCAGGCTTTTCGGAAACCCTCCGCGTGCAAGATACTCCTCGATTATCACCCGCTCCTTTACCTCTTCCCACAAAAACGGAGTCAACCGCTTGTAGGTGATTCGTCCTGCAAGCGACTCGGAACTCTGCATCAGCAGATCACGTGAAGCCGATCCGAGAATCAAAAAATGACCATTACCACCCCATTCGTCCACCAGACTTCGAATCAGGGGAAAAAGCTCCGGCCGCCGTTGCACCTCGTCGATGCAAACCAGCTTTCCCCGCTGATGCTGCAAAAACCATTCGGGGTCATCGAGCTTGCGCAAATCGGAAGGACGTTCAAGATCAAGATAGACGAACGGCCGATCATAAGATACCAGATGCCTGATCAGAGTAGACTTGCCACATTGTCGAGGCCCCACAACCGCCGTAACCGGGTTGTTTTTCAGCCCAAGCCTGACATCCTTGGCTATTATGCGATCGAGATAGAGAGGGGACATAATCCATGCAATTTGAAATTTTCATATTCAATATACATGGTTAAGTCATAAGAACCGTCAAATAATTGGCTTGGTGACCCCTTCAAGCCTAAAACAGCAAAGAGAATCCTTTATCCTTTCGCTTGAACTTTTTTATCTCGGCTTTATAAAATTTAATCTGTTGACGACAAATAAAATCCCTGAAAAGTGAAATGTCCTCAAATCTCTTTCAGGAACATAAATGCTGCATAATGGTCTTTAACCATCTGGTGATCAGTCAGTGGCTTTCCTTTTGCCGTAATACCATTCTCCAGCAATACTTTCGTATCACTCTCAGTTAACGAACAGCCTTCAATTTTGGTGGAATTATACACAATCGACATCATTGAAAACTTTTCATAATCAATGGCCTCCGATAATCCCGTTGCAAGATATTGCTTTTTTAATAGCTCTACTTCTTCCAACATCATGATCTCATCCTCGTTTCAAAAAGATTTCACCCCAATCACAATGAACATCCTGCCTCAAATTGAAACTCCGAACTTTGAAGGGCTTTCTTTGATGGAACATAGGTGTCGTTTTGGACTGTATAGTGTTTCTTGAGTAATGATAACCCTTCCTTCTTTATCAAATGAGTGTGCATGTGTAACTTCCTATCATGAGGCATAAAAAACAAACTCAGCCAACGATTGGAGCACAGCGAAAAGCGGTCGTCGGAAGCGATTTTTCAGATAATTGCTTCTTGAAATCTCCATTCTTTAGTGCGTAGTGATAAAGTGTTGATGGTTCGATATCAATACTACCCTTACAAAATTCGAGACACCCCCACTCAGCATCAATTACTGCTGAAGACAAATCACTTTCTGATACATACTCACCAATAAGATCTCTTAGATTGACAATTATGTTATCGCCATTTGCAAATATTAATGAAAATTCAAATCCATTATTTTGGAAATTCTGTAATTTCATTTTTTACTCCAAAGGTTCAATTCTGTGAAAATTTTGAGTCCTCCACATTTCAACAAGTTCTTCTTGATGTAATTTTGCCCATTCTCTCACAAGTTGCTCACATCTTGTAGGCAATTTGCCTTCAACAATGTTGAGATTATCAAGTTCCATTACGGCAACATATTCCCCAAATTTAACATGGATGTGTCGTGGCGGATGTTCTTTATCAATTAAGAACATCCGAATAATAATCCCATAGAATCGACAGATTTTAGGCATATTTTATCTACAAATCACTGCTTTCATCTGTATCAAACATCAGAATTCAGCGGTGAGCGAAGCGAGTCCACTGCAATGCAGTGTCAGACACCGGACACTCAGGCGCAGGAATAAATGGATGACCAGCGGCAATATGTTCAGCTTCTGACTTTTTCAAATCAGCATAGATAGCCTGCAAGTCATAGCCAAATTTAGCTGCATGGGCATCACGAATAGCTCTTACTTCATCTACGATTTCGTCATTCAACATTTTCGTCTCCAAGTAGTTCTTCGGGGGTGCAAATGAACGGCAGCGATAAGCCAATATCATCGAGGTGAGCAGCGATACCTCTTTGTATCTCGGGGTTTGCAATGTGCCGACAGTTCCACGTCAGAAGATAATCAACTCCATTGACGGTGGCAATTGCAATGTGGAGCGCATCTTCAGCCGCCTTGGCTGGAATAATCCCCTTCGCTATCAGCGAGTTGGCAATATCGAGTGCTTGTTCGGTTATCAAGATCAAGGGTACATCATTCAACACAGTCAGGCGCTTTTTTGCGGCATCGGGGTCACCAGCGCCGCACTCACGTAAAACCGACTCAGAAACTACCAAGTCGTACCGGCTGCGGGTTTCCCACCAGGCTAATGTAATTTGTTGGTGAGCCGCTCCAAGAATAGTCTTGCTGGGCCGAGCCGTCAGGTAACTGATGACGGATGTTTCGATGTAAACCTTACGTTTCATAATTCCCTGAAATCAAACAATCCAAAAAATAATCACCAATACCTGTTGCCTGAAGATCGTAAAATGCTTTGCCTTCAAGCAAATCGTCAACTGCTTCATCCAATATGAAAACATCATTTATTTTCATTGGAGTCAACTCTTTTTGAGATCAGCGAGTGAGATAAATGTTGCGCACCCACTTGCAATTTTTTCTTTTCTTTCCTGAAGTATTTTCTCATGCCACTCAGGAGTTTCGACTGCATCATTTTCATATACAAGGCTATCCCAAAGTACCTCCATGGCTTGCAATCGTTCCGAAGTGCTTATTTTCCTTAATTCAGTAATGTTCATCCAGTGCCTCCTTTTATCAATTTCCAGCACGATATAAGTGTATAACGATAACGATTCAAGCTCAGCGGTGCTGCGCGGCCTTATCGCGCAGCGTCCCTTGGAACGCGGGGTTAGCCCTTGGCCAAAGATGCTTGCACAATTTGGCCGAGCTTTTCCTGAGCAGCTTGCGCAAGCTTAATGATCTCCAGAGAAGCGAAAGAGGCTGAGTCAACAGTTTTTGATTTCCACTCGTCATTTCGTTTCTCCTCAAGAAGTACTTCAGCCACTGCACGGCTGACAATGGCGAATTGTTTGGAGATTGCTTTGACGTCTGTGCTAAGTGATGGCGCATAGAAATCCACGAACATTTGGAGGCGATCCAACGGGACTTTCTCTTTCAAGATGTCTCCCTTCAATGGCGAGTTGTGCCCAAGGTCTTTGAGTACTCCCATATTGAGCGTGGAGGCCTGAGACGTGATTACCGAAAGCAGTTCATGAATTGACTCGCACGCTGTTATAAGGCGACGTTCCTTCTCGGCAGCGCGCTCAAACGAGTGCCGTTGGTTCGCCACCTTATAAGTGACAAATCCGCCGATTGCGGTGCCTGCCAAAGCGCCAATAAGGCCAAGCCACTCATTCATATCTTTGACTTCTGATTAGATTTTGTGCGGACTAACGCAAATGGATTTACAGCCCCAAACAAAATGTATTGGAGCGTCCAATTAATTACCGCAAGGAAGAGAAAGCTCTTCCACGCCTGCGTATCGAACACCCCAAAGTTGTAAATGTCGATAAAAACTACTGCGATGGAGATCAACCAAAATACAATCAACGTTCTTCTGATAATTTCTTTCATGTGTCCTCCGTGTGCGGACTCTGATTGGCTAACGGTTAAAGTAACCGGCCGTTGCAGGCGGCGCGGGTTGACTGAGATGTAGGGGTGCACCCGCACATGCTCATTTCTTTTCGAAGGCCTCAGATAGCGCAGTAGTAATAATTAGCGATGCTTCTGAGTTCCACTTTTGCGGATTGTCTTCCAAATATTTCCGAATGATGACAATAGACTGCTCCATTGATAAATTGTCTGGAAGCCTAAGCAATGGAGTAAAAGCAAAAGCCACACGCATCTGTTTATCTATGGCGGCAAGTGCAGCGGGATTCTTTGTTTTCTTTTTTTCTTCGGTAAGGCTGTATACCAACAGGCTAGCCATTAGATTGTTCTGTCTGTGAACAGCGAAGAAGCCGCCAAGATAAGCCATGAAAGAAAGACTGTTTTGTAGATCTTCTTCTGTACCATCTCGGTTTTTTGTTACCCGTTCATACGAATCGATGGATTTTTTTATCCACAGACCGTCAAGCGTGTGTGGTTGCTCGGCCACGGCCACGGCGGAAATAGCGAATGAAATAGCGAATAACACAAGGCCGACTAATATTTTCATATCACCTCCCTTGGGACCACACCCCTAACAATGTTTAGACGGATCTGCCTAATTCCGCAAAAAGCAGAAACTCCTTTCTGCATAACAAGGCTTACAAATTATTCCAATAAATCACATAACTTATTGCACAAGAAAATAATACAAAAGACAACGAAGAAATCAGCCAGAACGCAGCGATCGGCTTGCTTTTGTCAGGCTATTATTTTCGTTGTATATGCTGCTTCTGCGTGCAATTTCAAACCCAGAGCACTTATGACTTTAAGAATGGTATCGAACTCTGGACTTCTTTCCCCATTTCAAGCCTTATACAGACTTTCACGAGACAACCCAGCGTCCCGTGCCACCTGCGTCATACCTTTTGCCCTTGCGATGTCCCCCGATGCCTTGGTAATAAACGCTGTATCTCCATTTGCTTCTTCAATGCACATTTCCAGATAAGCGGCCATTTCTTCAGGAGTACGAAGGTGCTCGGATACTTCATATTTTGTTGTAACGGTTTTTGCCAAAATGGTCGGTTTTACGAATTTCAATCATAGCCTTAACGTAGCCTATAAGCTACACCTTATCTACAAAATTATTATGGGAAATAATGGGTCACATGCTGGCTGGCGGCGAAGCCGACAGTCAGGTGAAGTGATTTGGTTAGATGCAGTCTATTCTGTTTTTTAATACGGCTGGACTTCTCTTGCCATGAAGCACTGCCAGAACAAAAATTGCATCATTTTTGAACAGATAGATTATTTTATAAGGGAATTTTTTAATGATGTGCTTCCTTGCTTCTTTATATTCTACTGCGGTGAGCTCAGGATTCCTTTGGATAAATTTAAGACCGGCATCAATCTGAAACAAGAAGTCATGTCCCAAACTCTGCCTTTTTTCTTCATACCAAAGGAATGATTCTCTTAAATCATTTTCAGCCTCAGGTCTGATTATGATTTGATGCCTCATTGCTTAGATACTATTCTCTTATAAACATCTTCCCACGGAGCACCTAATGCGGGGTTTCTGTGATATGCATCCAAACGTTCATCAATTATTTTTTTTTCTTCGTCCGATAACTGGACAGCTTCAGGTTCGTTAGATATCGTATCCCATATGTCTTCTACCAACTGAATTCTCTCTGGGACTGATAACTCAAGGGTGTCCGCAGCGGTTATATGTTTCATGGCGATTACCTCCTGTTAACATGGATAAAAAACGTAATAAGTAAAGCGTTTAAATGAATTATTTTCACTACTGTCCGGTTATAACCCACAGTAAAAGCAAATTGCCAACAACGAAAAATACCATTAACTCATTCACTATAAACAGCTAAGCTATTAAGCGGCATTTTATTTCAACTTGTTATACGGATCAGCATAAAAATGCTTACGCCTTCCTTGGGGAAACACTACCCTTCTTCAAGCAGTGCTCCCAAGCAAGGGAATAAAGAAATGACTTACTCGCTGTGTACCTGCCCTTCGCCTTCAGGAACGGGAACTACACCATCAACAAAACGAAGTTCATTCTCGGCTTCATCAAAAGCAATTCTGATAATGCTGCCCTCCGAAAATCTTCCCTTCAGCATCTCTTCGGCAAGAGGATCTTCAACATATTTTTGCAGCGCTCTTTTCAGTGGGCGAGCGCCATATTTCTGGTCATAGCCTTTGTCAACAAGAAACTCCTTGGCTTTTTCATCAATTTGCACTTCAATGCCCATATCATGGAGCCTCTTGAAAAGCTTCCCGGCAGTAATATCAATAATTTTAAAGATATGCTGTTTTTCAAGCGCATGGAAGACAACAATATCATCAATTCTGTTAAGAAACTCGGGATTGAAGACGCGCTTGAGAGCATCCTCAATGGTTGACTTCATCGCCTTGTAATTACCGGTTGCATCATCAACGGGAGTAAAGCCCATGCCCGATCCTGCGCCGAAATTCTTGATATCCTTGGCACCAATGTTCGAGGTCATGATGATGATGGTGTTACGAAAGTCAACCTTTCTTCCCATACCATCGGTCAGAATTCCTTCATCAAGCACCTGGAGCAGAATGTTGAACACATCGGGATGCGCCTTCTCAATCTCGTCGATAAGCACCACTGAATAGGGCTTGCGTCGCACCTTTTCGGTCAACTGACCGCCCTCTTCATAACCAACATATCCCGGAGGCGCTCCAACAAGGCGGCTGACCGAGAATTTTTCCATATATTCGCTCATATCGGCCCTGATGAGAGCATCCTCGCTGTCAAAAATATAGCGGGTGAGCGCCTTGGCAAGCTCGGTTTTGCCAACACCGGTAGGCCCTAGAAAAATAAAGGAGCCGATCGGGCGCGAGGGATCTTTCAACCCGGCACGGGTTCGCTGTATCGCCTTGGTAATCTTTTTGATAGCCTCGTCCTGACCTATGACCTCTTTGGTGAGATCAGCCTCCATGGTGAGCAGCTTTTTGGACTCTGACTGTGCGACCCTTGCCACCGGAATACCGGTCATCATGGCAATCACGGAGGTAATATCGGCCTCTGTAACATCGTAGACGCTTTCGGCTGACCTGTCCTCCCACTCCTGCTTGGCCTGATCAAGCGCATCGATCAGGCTTTTCTCCTTGTCGCGGAGCCTTGCCGCCTCTTCAAAATTCTGCATCTTCACCACCTGGTTCTTCTCTGTCTTGACCTCCTCAATGGATTTTTCAAGTTCAAGAATCTCCTGTGGCACATGAATATTGCTCAAATGAACACGTGCACCAGCTTCATCCATCACGTCAATCGCCTTGTCGGGCAAAAAGCGGTCGGTGATATAACGCTCGGAAAGCCTTACAGCCTTGTCAATAGAATTTTCCGAATAGTTGACATGATGATGAACCTCATACTTCGACTTGATGTTGTTGAGAATCTGGATCGTCTCGTCAACCGAAGTGGGCTCTACCATGATTTTCTGGAACCTCCGGTCGAGAGCGCCATCTTTTTCAATGAACTGGCGGTACTCGTCCAGCGTCGTTGCTCCTATACACTGCAGTTCACCACGGGCAAGCGCCGGCTTGAAAATATTGCTGGCATCAAGTGAACCCGAAGCCCCGCCAGCACCGACGATGGTGTGAAGCTCATCAATGAACAAAATCACATCACGTGAACGCTCAAGCTCATTCATCAGCGCTTTCATCCTCTCCTCAAACTGACCCCTGTATTTTGTACCGGCCACAAGCGCCGCAAGATCAAGAGCAACAACCCGTTTATCATAGAGCACCCTCGACACCTTGCGCTGCACAATCTTGAGTGCAAGACCTTCGGCAATAGCAGTCTTTCCGACGCCGGGCTCACCGATCAGTACCGGATTATTCTTTTTACGGCGACTCAACACCTGGGCCACACGCTCAATCTCCTTTTCTCGTCCGATAATCGGATCAAGTTTGTCGTCAAGGGCAAGACGAGTGAGATCACGACCGAAATTGTCGAGCACGGGAGTTTTTGTTTTCTCTGCCTTTCTCGGATCCTGCTTTTTTTGCCGTTCAGCGCCGCCAGACGAATAGGCCCCCTCCATCGGTGGCTCATCAGGCTCGCTCCTGCTGCTGGAAATACTCATCAGCTCATCCCTGACGAGGTCATACGTCACCCCAAACTGTTCGAGAACCTCTGAAGCTATATTGTCATCCCCTTTCATGATCGACAAAAGCAGGTGCTCCGTTCCTATGATATTCGATTTGCAGATCTTGGCCTCGAGATAGGTGATTTTCAGCACCTTTTCCGCCTGCTTGGTGAGGGGAACATTGCCCATCTGCGTTTCGGCAACCCTGGGGAGGGTGCTTTCCTCAATCTTCTGCTTAAGACTAAACAAATCTATCTTGAGATTTTTTAATATCCTGGCACCAATACCTTCACCCTCCCTGATAAGGCCCAAAAGGAGATGCTCCGTACCAATGTAATCATGACCTAAACGGAGCGCTTCCTCGCGGCTGAGGCGAATAACATCCTGTACTCTATCTGAAAAATTTCCTTCCATTCTATTATTTCTTGATAAAATTGTTGAGAGCAGTCCGTTCCATTATCTCCTGATATTTAGACCGCAAAAATGGGTGTAAAAAATATTTATATGAAGATAGCTATGTTGAAACCAATTCCATAAAATCAGAGAACTCTTTCTACAGATTAAAGGTTCTCCTCTCTCCTGTACTTGGCCATGAATATTCACCGCATCCTTATTGACGACAACAATCCTGAACACCGTGAACTGTCCATTTACCGTTCTGGCAGAATCAACAGGGTACGTCTTCAGGATACATCGTATAATGTATACGCCTCAATAGAAATCGACGCGCACGACTATGCCGCGTTTTTCCATTACGACTTACCTGAGTTTTTAAACCGGCTGCCATTCATCTCAGAAAGCAGGAATGGACTCGACAGTTGGGATGAAGCGTTTCTGCATCACAGCAGCCTTGGCTCAATGAACCAGATTATTGCTGAACGAATGGCATTAATGCAGAATGAACGTCATGAAAGAATTCTGATCGGCTGGCAGGATCAGCCGGTTGGTGTAGCATACTTCCGTGACCTTGACCCTGCAAGGTTTATGGTATTTCTTGGGAAGCTACGCGAATTTGCTGAAAAGTCAGCAGAGTCCGGATGTGATTTGGAGTTTATGTTGTGAGCTGCGCACAGCGCGTGTCAAGGTAACACGCAGGCCCGCATGGTCGTCTCAAGATCAAGTGCGCCACACATAGGATCGACTGAGTCAACAAGAGGCTTATCCAATAACATCATGAACTCTTGTCCAGTTGTGTGATTTATATGCCTCGATGTTTCCATAATAAGGAAAGGTCTCTCGCAGCATGAATAAACCCTAAAATGATCACTTCATGATCCGTAACAAGATAGATTAGCCTATAGCTTTTCATAAAAATTTCTCGAACATCTATTCTGTCACTTTCAGGTACAACTCGTCCTCTTTCGGGACAACAATCAAGAGAATGTGCTGCTTTATGCGCTTCTTTTACAAAAGACGCTGCATAGTAACGCGAATCTCGTGCAATAAACCTCATCGCTTCATGAAGATCATCAGAAGCTGTTTCAGTCTACCTTATGGTTCGAGTCATTGTGCTGTGCGTTTTTTCAACTCTTCTTCTGAAATGGTATTCCCTGATGCAACATCTTCAAGACCACGATTTATTTTCTGACAAACATAAATATGGTATTGAATGTCATCAAAAGAGACATTTTCAGGGAGTTGATCAAGTAATTGCTGCACTTCCTGTTTTGCCTGAAGCATAAAACCCTCCTCTCTTATTGATTAATGACAATAGTGATGGTTTTCAAATCATCTCTGGAAATTTCAAAATATGCCACCCACCATCCTCTTCACCCAACCGGATCAGGATGCAGAAAACTATAGCCGAGAGCACTTACCAGTTTGTCACTGTTCACCACTTTAAACGATGAGGGTTCTGCAGATGTCGCAAGAGGAAGTTGGGGAACTCCGGCCTTTGTGGCTGCCCTGCCGTAATAGTCGCGCCGCAGGATATGATTGGGGGCACAGGCGTTGAACACTTCGCCCCACTGCTCAAGGCGAATAATCTCCATCATGATCTTGATGCAATCGTCACGATGAATAAGGTTCATGGGCTGATCGGGATTCGTCACCGCTGTCAACGCAGCGAGATACTTTTCAGGATTGCGGTCATAACCAACCAGACCGCCAAAACGCAACACCGTGGACTGAAATCCGGCCTCCTGCATCAACATCTCTTCGACAAGGAGCAGTGCCTGCCCGGACGGTGACTCTGGGTCAACGGCATCCTCTTCAGTAACCTCCCTGTTGAGCGAAGGATAGACTGAGGTAGAACTAACCATCAGCACGGAGCGCACAGGCGACTGACCAAGTGCGTCAATCAGTGAAGAAAACTGCTCGATATGGTACTCAACAATGTCTTCTCGCCGTGTCGGTGGAATATTGACGATAAGAATATCGCTCTGGAGAAAAGCTACAACATCGTCACCGGTTACCTCAGGGTCGAGGGATATCAGGTATGGCTCCACCCCTGCATACTGCAACTGCTCAAGCTTCTCCTCCGTCGTGGTTGATCCCTTGACTGCATAGCCCTCTTTGACGAGAGCCTGTGCAAGCGACAACCCGAGCCAGCCGCACCCAAGTATAGTAATGGTCTCTTTCTGCATGGTACTGGTTTTAGTGTTGCTGTTTCAATGACCTAATGTACATGATCACCGACAGCATTTCAATTGAAACAGCATTTCAATTGAATTTTCATTGAGCTTCAAGCTTTTTTCCGAAGGTTGCACCAATACTCAGGCGCTTTCACCAGTACCGGCCTGCTCAATCAATTGGTCAAGGCAAGTGCTGCAAACGCATGTTTCATAACGACCGGCGAGATAGTCGCGCACTTCGGATGGAACCGTTCTGGTAGCACACCAGCACGTTGATGAGAGAGCACAAGTAAACGACTGCCCGCATATTGGGCAAGTTACCGTTTTACCGCTGCCAAAAGTATGTTCGATAGATGTCGTCATGTTTGCAACTAATTTTTTTATTGGTACGAAGAATAAGCCATCACCCACCTCTTTGTCTTACCCCTGGCCATAACGCTCGTCCTCCGGCATCTTGACCGTTGTTACTTGACCTGCATCATCGCAGTACGAAAAATGCACTTCAGAATAGGTAGAATCAATCCGTATCACTTGGTCTTTCACCCGTTTTCGCCCTTCAACAGAAAGTTTCAACAACTCTTCAATCTCTTCCCGTGAAGCCTCTCCCTGTGGAAAAAGGATCTTCATAAGCCCCGAAAAGGTTTTGTTAACACCATCTCTGTCACGGGTTGAAAGATCGGTGGAGAGCGAAAAGAGCCCTTGATAGCGATCTGAGTAGTCGTGGTTGCGCAGTGATCTCAGAATTTCGGCCAGATAATCGACAACAAATCCATAACCGCTGGAAAACATTT
>Ga0194037_1002829_pt1 | contig 11096 bp, 8 predicted proteins | sample JunL306m_MetaG_FD_148653 | JGI IMG/M metagenome (GOLD analysis project Ga0194037, IMG submission 148653) | Anoxic zone freshwater microbial communities from boreal shield lake in IISD Experimental Lakes Area, Ontario, Canada - Jun2016-L304-6m | ecosystem: Environmental > Aquatic > Freshwater >...
GCATAAAACTCCAGATGACTTAAGGGGGCAAGTAGTACAAAGACTAAATTGCCTGTAACCTTAGATTGAATGAGCGAAGAAGAAGTATTTGCAAACGCATTTTGCAAGACGCTCATCATCACCAAGCCCGGGATTAGAAAAGCTGTGTAGCTGAGTCGCCCATAGACTTCTCTACCTTCAAGAACATGCCCAAAAATCATGAGATATAAAACGGCCGTGAGTACTGGTGCTGCTACTGTCTGAAAGCCCACCTTATAAAAACGTAACACTTCTTTACGCAATAAAGTTGGAAAGCCACTGCCGTACTCTAAAGGAGGCCTACTTAGTCCATGCTTCACAAAGTACCTCCGGACATAATGTTGACAAAAACCTCTTCTAAATCTGTTTTACCTTCACCATCTTTTTTTACTGAACCATAGCGAGTCAGTAAATTTTTCGTACTATCTAATGCGACAATCTTGCCTTGTTTTAGCATAGCAATACGCTGACATAAAGCCTCAGCTTCTTCAAGATAATGTGTAGTCAAGACAATCGTATGGCCATCTTGATTGAGTCGACTAATAAACTGCCACAGTGATTGCCGCAACTCCACATCGACCCCAGCAGTAGGTTCATCCAAAATAATGACTGGAGGTCTATGAACAAGTGCTTGAGCAACAAGAACGCGCCGCTTCATTCCACCAGACAAAGAGCGCATATTGCTATCAGCCTTACCAGTGAGATCAAGATGAGCCATGATCTCATCGATCCAGGCATCGTTATTGCGAATGCCGAAATAGCCCGATTGAAAACGTAAGGTTTCACGAACCGTAAAAAAGGGGTCAAATACTAATTCTTGAGGAACTACGCCCAACATGCGACGAGCTTCACGAAATGACTTCTGTACATCTGCCCCCATAATGGCCGCGTGGCCTTGGTTAGGGGTAACCAAGCCTGCCAAAATAGAGATCAAAGTAGTTTTACCGGCGCCATTAGGCCCGAGTAGGCCAAAAAATTCACCGGACTCAATTGTTAAAGACACATCATCCAGAGCCTGTAAGGCGCCATAGTGTTTAGATATATTCTTAATTGAGATTGCAGGATGCATGCTATTGCAAACCTAGCAATGCAGAGACGCCATAAACACCAGCTAATACCTTTAACTTCTCAGGCGCATGCTCTACCAAAATAGAATGCCCATCGAGTTGTAGTTTTTTTTGCCATGCTAACAGGACTGTTAGCACTGTAGAGTCAAAATCCTTCAAAGTAGAACAATTGACGACTCTTAAATTTTCAGTATTTAGCAAGCCTTCTTTTTCCAACCGCAGGGCATTCTCCTGCGTTACTTTTTGCGGTAGAAAAAAAGGCATTGTTGGATGTCTTGATTTAATTAGCTGGTTTAGCAGTAGCTAACTGCTTATTACGATCTTGTAAGAACTTGACGAGCCCTTCTATTCCATTTTGGCTGATCTGATTTGAAAATTGATTGCGATAAGCCTCAACCAACCATACGCCCATGATGTTCATGTCATAGACTTTCCAACCTTTATCGGTTTTCTCAAGACGATAATCCAAAGGTACTGGATCGCCGCGTCCAAGCACAACGGTTTTCACCACTACCTCTTTATCATCAGGGGCAGCGCGAAGGGATTTGAACTGCACCGTTTGATCGCGCAACTGACTCAATGCGCCAGAGTAAGTACGAATTAGTAGGTTTTTAAATTCCATGACCAATTGGCTTTGCTGCTCAGGAGTGGCCTTCTTCCAATTAGGACCCATTGCCATTTCTGTAGTGCGGCGCATATCGGTGTATGGAACAATTTTCTTTTCAACCAATTCGACGATCTTTGGGATGTTACCTTTCTGAATATCTGGATCAGCCTTTACTGAGGCCATTACATCAGTCACCACCATTTTGATTAAGGCATCTGGTGCTGTAGCTTGATCAGGTGTTTGCGCAAAAGCTCCACCTGCAATGAAAAGTACAGTCGTCACCAAACACTGGGTAAATTTGTTGAAACTTTTCATATTGGCTGATCTCACTATCTTTATCTAAATGAGGGCTAATTTTAGCCCTTTAAACAATGCACTTACTCATAAGGATTTTGGTATGGAGGCATCGTAGGCTCTTCATCATCGCGGCCCTCGTTAATTTGATACTGACGGCGCTGAATATAGGCATCCCGCATAAAGCTGTACTTATCAATGGCCGCACCATCAAGCAAATCCCCTGCCTCGTAGTAAGTATTACGGGAATTAACCACGCGTAATCCAGTAAGGCTGTTACGCAAACCGACTGGGTTGATGTATTTGAAGAAATAGTCAGACTCTAAATCGGCAACCGTACCAAAGGTATCGCGCACATTGCTAGGGCCAAAGAATGGCAATACGACATAGGGGCCAGCGGGCACCCCCCACACTCCAAAAGTTTGACCCCAATCTTCTTTATGCTTTTCAAGCCCGCCGGGGGTGGCCATATCGATTAAGCCACCTAAACCAAAGGTAGTGTTAACGACTACCCGCATCAAATCATTGAATGCAAAATCTGGCTTACCTTGCAACATATTTTGGAGGGCAGTGTAGATATCGTTGTAGTTACTAAAGAAGTTATAAACACCCTCTCGAACAAATTCAGGCAAAACAAAGCGGTACCCTGCTACTACTGGCTTTAGAACATAAGCGTCTAAGACCTCATTAAATTCAAAGATGGGACGATTAAACGATTCCCATGGGTCATGAGGAGAAGGCTCAACTCCTGCTGGTATGGAGGCGCAGCCCATCATCAAAGCTGCGAGGCAAAGAATGCTTAGGCGCTTAACCTTACTTGTCAACCCAAGCAGCAAATTCATTTTGTAGCACCTTTTTCTTGCCCACTATCTGCAGCTTTGTTATAGAGAAACTGACTAATTAAATTTTCTAAAACAATGGCAGATTGAGTTTGGGCAATCTTTTCGCCATTCGTCAACATATCATCCGAGCCACCGGCCTCTAGGCCAATATACTGCTCACCCAATAAGCCAGAAGTCAAAATCTTCGCTGATGAATCCTTCGGAAATTTATAAGCCTCTTCAATCGTCATAACAACCGTTGCTTGATAGGTTTTGTCGTCAAAAGAGATGTTCCCGATACGACCTACAACGACACCAGCGCTCTTCACTGGCGCACGAGGCTTTAGGCCACCAATATTGTCAAAGCGGGCGGAAATTTTGTAAGTTGGCGCAAATGACACTGCATTCATATTACCAACTTTTAATGCAAGAAATAATGCCGCTAATAAACCAATAGCGACAAAAATTCCTACCCAAATATCAATTGCACTTTTTCTCATAAGAGCCCCAGTTTATTCTTTCTAGTTCGAGAACATCATTGCGGTTAGCAAGAAATCCAATGCCAAAACCGATAAAGAGGAAATTACCACTGTACGGGTAGTGGCTTGTGACACCCCCTCGGGGGTAGGCTTGGCCTCATAGCCTTGATATAGGGCAATAAAAGTTACCGCCACCCCAAAGACCATGCTTTTAATCAAACCGTTTCCGATATCTGAAAAGAGGTCTACACCACCCTGCATCTGCGACCAAAAGGCTCCAGAATCCACCCCAATTAAAGGTACACCCACAAAATAACCACCCATTACACCAACTGCAGTAAAGATGGTCGCCAAAATAGGCATTGCAATAATGCCCGCCCATAGTCGTGGTGCGATTACGCGACCCAATGGATCAACAGCCATCATTTCCATCGCGCTTAATTGCTCACCCGCTTTCATCAAGCCAATTTCTGCAGTCAAGGAGGTTCCTGCGCGCCCGGCGAACAATAGCGCAGTAATCACTGGACCTAATTCACGAGTCAAAGATAAGGCGACCAATAATCCAAGGGCTTGTTCAGACCCATAGCGGTTCAAAGTGTAGTAACCCTGCAAACCCAACACGAACCCAACAAATAAACCAGAAACCGCGATGATCACAAATGAATGGTTACCCACAAACAAAATCTGATCAATAACTAAACGAGGGCGTCTCAATAAAAATCCTGAACGCCAAATGACTGCAGCAAACATGCGTGCAGCCAGGCCTAAGCTGCTTAAATTGCGGCGAACGAAAAATCCAATGTCGCCAAAAAAGTTGAGCAATGTATGTATTAACGCCATCAGACTCTCACCCCAAAATCTTCCTCAAGACTTTGACCTGGATAGTGAAAAGGTACAGGTCCATCTGGAGCTGCATCCAAGAATTGTCTAACAAAAGGATCTGTGGAGCGACTTAATTCGTCTGGAGTTCCTTGAGCACCAATTTTGCCATTGGCGATAAAGTACACATAATCTGCGATTTCAAATGTTTCTTCAACATCGTGAGTCACCAATAAACTCGTGGCTCCCAAAGCATTATTCAGATCACGAATTAATCTAGCTGTAATCCCCAGAGAAATGGGATCTAAGCCTGCAAAAGGCTCGTCATACATGATGAGTGGAGGATCCAATGCAATTGCTCTAGCGAGAGCTACACGTCTTGCCATTCCACCGGATATCTGTGCCGGCATCAAATCTCGAGCGCCACGTAAGCCAACTGCATTTAATTTCATTAATACTAAAGAGCGTAAAAGGTCTTCACTCAAATCAGTGTGTTCACGCAAAGGAAAGGCAACGTTTTCAAAGACACTCAGATCGGTGAACAATGCACCGAATTGAAACAACATTCCCATCCGACGACGCGCTGCCATCAATTGAGCGCCGGTCATCTTGCCAATATCTTGACCTTCAAATAGGACCTGTCCAGATTGAGCTGTAAATTGTCCGCCGATTAAACGAAGAATGGTGGTCTTACCGCATCCTGAGCCGCCCATTACTGCAACCACTTGGCCACGACGAAACTCCATATTGAGTCCCGACAAAATCTGTCGCTCACCAGGAGCATAGGAAAAGTTGACGTCTTTTATAGAAACGACAACTTCTCCTGCGGGCTGATTGCTTACATCCAAAGAGTGCGGGTGGCCAGTGTTCATATCCCCGATATTATCGGGGTAAAACAGATGACCCCATTAAATACTGGTCTACTGCCTGGGCACATTGGCGCCCCTCACGAATCGCCCAAACTACCAAAGACTGTCCACGGCGCATATCACCAGCAGCAAATACCTTCGGAACGTTTGTTTGGTACGCATTTTGACCATCCACGGTAGCTTTAGCATTGCCGCGCGCATCCTTTTCAACGCCGAAAGCGCTTAAGACTTGTTGCACTGGTGATACAAAACCCATTGCCAAAAGTACTAGATCAGCCTTGATCTCAAATTCAGAATTTGGAACTTCAACCATCTTGCCGTCCTTCCACTCCAAACGGACACCGATCAATTTCTCAACTTTGCCGTTTTTACCTTCAAAACGCTTAGTCCCTACTGACCAATCCCGGTCACACCCCTCTTCATGAGAAGAAGAAGTACGTAATTTCGTTGGCCAATAAGGCCATACCAGTGGTTTATTCTCAACTTCAGGTGGCTGTGGCAATAACTCAAATTGAGTAATTTGTTTTGCGCCATGGCGATTGGAAGTCCCTACGCAATCAGATCCCGTGTCACCACCGCCGATAACAACGACATGTTTATCAGTTGCACGAATTTCATTCTTGAAATCACCAGCATTTTCTTTATTTTGAGGAATCAAGAACTCTAGCGCATAGTGAACACCAGCCAATTCACGGCCAGGGACAGGCAGGTCACGTGGTTGCTCTGCCCCACCCGTGATGACCACAGCATCAAAATCTTTCATCAACTGCTCAGGAGAAACTGTTTTAGTGGAGTAATTTTTTACTTCAGCACCCATGGCTTCTTTACCAACAAAAACGCCCGTTTCAAATTTCACACCTTCGGCCTGCATCTGCTCTACGCGACGATCAATGAGCCATTTTTCCATTTTGAAATCAGGGATACCATAACGGAGCAAGCCACCAATACGATCATTCTTTTCGTACACGGTGACATCGTGGCCAACACGTGCCAATTGCTGAGCAGCAGCCATGCCTGCAGGGCCGCCGCCAACAACGGCGATCTTTTTACCAGTCTTAGCTTTGGATGGCTGAGGCTTTACCCAACCGCTTTCCCAACCCTTATCAATAATGGCATGTTCAATTGACTTAATGCCAACGGGTGCACGATTGATTCCTAAGGTACATGCAGCTTCGCAGGGTGCTGGGCAAATACGGCCAGTGAACTCTGGGAAGTTATTGGTGGACTGCAACACATCTAAAGCATTTTTCCAGTCATTATGGAAAACCAAATCATTAAAATCAGGAATGATGTTGTTTACTGGGCAACCGCTATTACAGAACGGAATACCGCAGTCCATACAGCGCGCGCCCTGAACCTTGGCTTCTTCATCAGTTAAAGCGACAACGAACTCTTTGTAATGATGGAGACGTTTAGCAGGCGCTTCATATGTTTCATCAACGCGCTCAAACTCCATAAATCCAGTGACCTTACCCATATCTAATCCTTAATATCTTTTCTTAATATCCGCATTAATTAAGCAGCAACTGTTTTTTGCGCTTTATCCCAGAGCTCACCTAAAGCACGCTTGTACTCAGTCGGTAGAACCTTGATAAAACGACTGCGCGCATTTTCCCAGTCAGCTAAGATCGCTTTAGCGCGCTCAGAACCGGTATAACGGAAATGGCGCTCAATCAAGCTCTTCAAAATTTGCTCATCTGTTAAACGCTCACCACCGTCTTTAACATCAACGGGGGCATGCCACTCAGCCTGAGGCATCTTGGCAACCTGTTCTGCGGAAGGTAGTACTTTCTCCAAAGTTGCCATACTTGTGTTGCAGCGCTTGTCGAACAGGCCATCTTCGTCATAAACGTACGCAATTCCACCGCTCATACCTGCAGCAAAGTTGCGACCGGTAGTACCAAGTACAACAACGGTTCCGCCAGTCATGTATTCACAGCCGTGATCGCCAGTACCTTCAACAACGGTAGTAGCGCCAGAATTACGCACGGCAAAACGTTCACCAGCAACGCCATTAAAGAAAGCTTCACCAGCAATGGCGCCGTATAGAACAGTGTTACCGACAATAATATTTTTTGCTGTATCACCGCGGAACTCATGAGGAGCACGCACAATGACACGGCCACCCGATAAGCCTTTGCCAACATAATCGTTGCCATCACCAACTAGATCCAAGGTAATACCATGCGCCAAGAAAGCTGCAAAGCTTTGGCCAGCAGTGCCATTCAATTGAATATGAATCGTGTCATCAGGCAGGCCTGCATGGCCATAACGCTGAGCAACCTCACCTGAGAGCATTGCTCCTACAGTACGGTTTACGTTCTTCACTGGAACAATAAAAGATACTTTCTCGCCACTTTCTAGGGCAGGCTCACTCTTTTCGATCAAGATATTGTCAAGAGCGCTTTCCAAGCCATGATCTTGTGTCAACACTTGATAGCGCGGAACATCTGCAGCAACTTGTGGTTCAGCAAAAATCTTGCTGAAATCTAAGCCATGCACTTTCCAGTTATCAATACCTTTACGGGTATCAAGCAGATCAACACGACCAATCAGATCATCAAACTTGCGAATGCCCAGTTGTGCCATGATTTCGCGTGCTTCCTCTGCAATAAAGAAGAAGAAATTCACAACGTGCTCTGGTTTGCCAGAAAATTTCTTACGTAATTCTGGGTCTTGAGTTGCTACGCCAACTGGGCAGGTATTTAAATGACACTTGCGCATCATGATGCAACCTTCAACTACCAATGGGGCAGTTGCAAAGCCAAACTCATCAGCGCCCAATAAAGCACCAATCACCACGTCACGACCAGTTTTCATTTGGCCATCAGCCTGCACGCGGATACGACTACGCAAACCATTGAGTACCAAGGTTTGCTGAGTTTCAGCCAAACCAAGCTCCCATGGCGAGCCAGCATGCTTGATAGAAGATAGAGGAGATGCGCCAGTACCGCCATCATGACCAGCGATCACTACATGATCTGCTTTTGCCTTTGCAACGCCAGCAGCAACAGTACCAACACCAACCTCTGATACCAGCTTCACTGAAACGTCAGCTTTTGGATTGACGTTCTTCAAGTCATGGATCAACTGAGCAATATCCTCGATTGAATAAATATCGTGGTGTGGAGGAGGAGAAATTAATCCAACGCCTGGCACGGAGAAGCGTAACTTTCCAATGTAGTCAGATACTTTTCCACCTGGTAATTGACCGCCTTCTCCTGGCTTAGCGCCTTGCGCCATTTTGATCTGAATTTGATCTGCGGAACGCAAATACTGAGTAGTTACACCGAAACGGCCTGAAGCTACTTGTTTAATTTTGGAGCGTAATGAGTCACCATCAAGCAATGGAATATTAGCTTCAACAACATCGCTACCTAATACGCTTGCAAGAGTTTCACCCTGCTTAATAGGAATGCCTTTGAGTTCATTCACATAGCGATTGGGATCTTCACCACCCTCACCAGTATTGGACTTGCCGCCAATACGATTCATTGCAATTGCCAAAGTTGCATGTGCTTCAGTAGAGATCGAGCCTAAGGACATCGCGCCAGTCGCAAAACGCTTGACGATTTCTTTTGCAGATTCAACCTCAGCTAATGGAATTGCTTTTGCTGGATCAATCTTGAATTCAAATAAACCGCGCAAAGTCATTTGACGCTTGGTTTGATCGTTGATGATGTTGGCGTATTCTTTATAAGTCTGATAGCCCTTCTCTGCGCCGATGCGAGTAGAGTGCTGCAACTTTGCAATCGTATCAGGAGTCCACATATGGTTTTCACCACGAATGCGGAAAGCATATTCACCACCTGCATCTAGCATATTGGTCAAGACTGGGTCGTTACTAAACGCAGCAGTGCGCATACGCAAAGCTTCCTCAGCTACTTCAAATACTCCAATACCGCCTACGTTTGAAGGAGTGCCTTTGAAATACTGATTGATAATTTCTTGGTTTAAGCCAATCGCCTCAAAAATCTGTGAGCCGGTATAAGACATATAAGTAGAGATGCCCATCTTAGACATCACTTTCTGCAAGCCTTTGCCAACCGCTTTAATAAAGTTCTTGACTGCCTTTTCACCAGACAAATCACCTGACAAGCCTTTAGCCATTTCAGTCAATGTTTCCATCGCCAAGTATGGATGAATTGCTTCAGCACCATAACCAGCTAGAAGGGCAAAGTGATGTGTCTCACGAGCGCTACCAGTTTCAACAACTAGACCAACGCTAGTACGTAACCCTTTTTCAACCAAGTGCTGATGAATTGCAGAGGTCGCTAACAATGCTGGAATCGCAACATGCTTCTCATCAACCTGGCGATCACTCACGATCAAGATGTTGTAGCCAGAACGTACTGCATCAGCGGCTTCTGCACATAAAGATGCCAAGCGCGCCTCGATGCCAGCTTTGCCCCATGCTGCTGGATAGCAGATATCAAGTTCGTAAGAGCGGAACTTACCGTTGGTGTAATGACCAATATGACGAATCTTAGTGATGTCATCAAAATCTAAAATTGGTTGGCTCACCTCCAAACGCATTGGAGGATTGATGTTGTTGGTGTCTAACAAATTCGGCTTAGGCCCAATGAATGACACCAATGACATCACCATATTTTCACGAATTGGATCAATCGGAGGATTAGTAACTTGAGCAAATAATTGCTTGAAGTAGTTATATAAAGGCTTGTTCTTGTTAGATAGAACTGCTAACGGGCTGTCATTACCCATTGAACCAATGGCCTCTTCACCATTCATGGCCATCGGAGCCATGAGATATTTAATATCTTCCTGGGTATAACCAAAGGCCTGTTGACGGTCTAATAATTTAGCTGCAGGACGAATGGTCATTTTTTCATCGACTAAATCAGCCTTGCTTGCATCTACTTCATCTAACTTAACGCGTACGGCATCAATCCAGCTCTTATATGGTTTGGCTTTGGACACCGCATTCTTGAGCTCAACGTCGTCAATGATGCGGCCCTGCTCCATATCAATCATGAACATCTTGCCTGGCTGTAAACGCCATTTCTGGACAATCTTACTTTCCGGAATTGATAGAACGCCTGCCTCAGAAGCCATGATGACCAAGTCATCATCAGTTACGTAATAACGTGCAGGACGTAAACCATTGCGGTCTAAAGTTGCGCCGATTTGACGACCATCAGTAAACGCCATTGCTGCTGGGCCATCCCATGGCTCCATCATGGCAGCATGGTATTCATAGAATGCGCGGCGATTGTCATCCATTAATGCATGCTGTTCCCATGCCTCAGGAATCATCATCATCATTGCTTGTGCCAATGGATATCCAGCCATTACTAACAACTCTAAGCAGTTATCAAAACAAGCTGTATCTGATTGGCCTGGGTAAATCAATGGCCATAATTTTTGCAAGTCATCGCCTAGCACTGGGGAGCTGATAGCACCCTCGCGTGCGTTCACCCAATTCACGTTTCCTTTAACGGTATTGATCTCGCCGTTATGAGCAATCATGCGATATGGATGTGCTAATTCCCAAGCAGGGAAAGTATTAGTTGAGAAGCGCTGATGCACTAATGCAAGCGCTGAAACAGTGCGCTTATCTTGTAAGTCTTGGTAATAGGCGCCAACTTGATTAGCTAACAGCAAACCCTTATAAACAATGGTCCGCGCAGACATTGAGGCAACAAAATACTCTTTGCCATGCTTCAAATGCAAATCTTGAATTGCATGACTCGCTGTTTTACGAATCACATATAACTTACGCTCAAGCGCATCGGTCGTCATGATGTCACGACCGCGCCCGATAAAAATCTGGCGGATGAATGGCTCTGTCATTCGCACTGTTGGAGACATCGGCAATTTGACATCGATTGGAACATCTCTCCAACCTAAAACAACTTGTCCCTCTAAACGCACGGTGCGCTCTAGCTCTTGCTCACAAGCCAAACGTGAGGCATGCTCCTTTGGTAAAAAAATCATGCCAACACCATACTCACCTAATGGTGGCAGCGTCACACCCTGCTTAGCCATCTCTTCGCGATATAAAGTGTCAGGTATCTGAATCAAAATACCTGCGCCGTCACCCATCAATGGGTCAGCACCAACCGCACCTCGGTGATCTAAGTTTTCTAGAATCTTTAAAC
>Ga0194037_1002830_pt1 | contig 11094 bp, 11 predicted proteins | sample JunL306m_MetaG_FD_148653 | JGI IMG/M metagenome (GOLD analysis project Ga0194037, IMG submission 148653) | Anoxic zone freshwater microbial communities from boreal shield lake in IISD Experimental Lakes Area, Ontario, Canada - Jun2016-L304-6m | ecosystem: Environmental > Aquatic > Freshwater >...
GGCCGTCGGCGGCGGTCTGGCGATAGCGTCCTGCTGCGATTTTCGGATCGCAACGCCCGATGCAAAATTTGGGGTACCGATTGCGCGCACACTGGGCAATTGCTTGTACCCCGGCAATGTTGCTTGGCTAGCTGCCCACCTGGGTATGAATATTGTTAGGCGGATGTTGCTGCTTGCTGAAATGATTCCAGCGAGTGAGTTGCTTGGACAGGGTTACTTGTTGGCAATCCATGAAGCCGATCAACTTGGCAAAGAAGCAGATATCTTGGCTGAACGTTTGGCGAAGCTTGCACCCATTACTCAAAAAGCAAGCAAACTGGCAATGGCAAGAATTATTGAGAGTCAACTACCCGATTGCCAGGATCTTATTCGCGAAACTTACGGTAGTAATGATTTTAAAAACGGCGTGGCCTCTTTCTTAAAAGGCGAGCCACCAGTTTGGACTGGTAAATAATTTCAAACCTTCAATTCAATGAAGCTCAATCTAAGAACATTTCTTGCAGGTTATTTAAATAGCGCAGACCTAATTCGGTTGCCTTAAGCTTGCTAGGGTTCTCATCGAGCAAGCCTTTTTTACTGGCCTCGCCTAAGGCTTTGCTAATCACACTTAAAGGCAAGCCAGTCCGTTCACTAAAAGTATTGGTATCGACACCAGCCGTTAAGCGCAGAGCGTTGAGCATAAATTCAAAAGGCAAATCTTTTGCATCAATCTCTTTTGATTCAATTAGGGCATTGTCTTTGCTTTCGATCGCAGACATATAAGTTTCTGGATGACGCTCCCGAACTTGACGTGTAATCTTTCCTGGGTAGGAAATCTTGCCATGGGCTCCAGCGCCAATACCAATATAGTCACCAAAGCGCCAGTAGTTCAGATTGTGTCTACATTCTTGATCTTTTTTGGCATAGGCTGAAACTTCATAGCGCTTATAGCCCGCCTGAGTGAGTAACTCTAGATTCTGCTCAAAAATGGCGTCGATTTCATCTTCGCTGGGTAACTTCGGGGGGAAGTTTGCAAAGTAAGTATTCGGCTCAAGCGTCAGGTTGTAGAAAGACAGGTGTGGGGTTTTGAAAGACAGTGCGGTCTCGGTATCTAATTTGGCAGCCTCAAGACTTTGATTCGGTAATCCGTACATCAGATCCAAATTGACCGACTTAAAGTGTTTAGTGGCGATCTCAACTGCGCGCTTTGCTTCTGCACCATTGTGAATCCGTCCCAAAGCTTTTAATTGCTGATCCTGAAAGCTCTGAATGCCCAATGACACCCGATTGATGCCTGCTTTAGCAAAGCCCGCAAACTTTTCTGCCTCAACGGATCCGGGATTGGCTTCCATGGTAATTTCAGCATTGGGTTCCAAGTTGACCCGTGCACGGACTGCCGAAAGCAACTCATCCATCCCTTCTGCAGAGAAAAGGCTAGGTGTGCCGCCGCCAATAAAGATGCTATGAACCTGACGACCCCAGGTGTTGGCTAATTCCGTTTCCAGATCCGTAATCAGTGCCTTGATGTAACGCTTTTCATCAAAGCCTCCAGTTAAACCAGCGGATGCATCCTTAATTTGATGGGAGTTGAAATCACAATAAGGACATTTCTTTTCGCACCACGGAAAGTGAATATACAAAGCCAATGGCGGCAATGCGCTTAGGCTAATGGTATTTGGGCTGGTGTTAAGCACGAGACTGTAATTGCTTGATGAGTTCACGCAAGGCTAAGCCACGATGACTAATGAAATTTTTCTCTTCGGGTTTTAACTCTGCAGCCGTCAGACCTAATTCAGGTAAGAAGAAGTGGGGGTCATAGCCAAAACCATGACTCCCTTTGGCCTGATCGACAATCTGACCATACCAACGCGTTTGCACGATCAAAGGCTCAGGATCATTTGCGCTGTTGACCATCACCAGTGCACAAACATAATGAGCGCCACGGTCTGTATACGATCTTAAATTCTCAATCAACTTTTGATTATTGGCTACATCATCTGCTGTTTCTCCTGCATAACGAGCAGAGAAAACGCCCGGTTCATCATTTAATGCATGTGCACAAATACCAGAGTCGTCCGCTAGTGCAGGCAGACCGCTCGCTGCGCTAGCATGTCGTGCCTTTGCAAGCGCGTTCTCGACGAAGGTATGGTGTGGTTCCTCGGCAGAAGGAATTCCTAATTCACCTTGGGGAATCACTGCGAAGTGTAGGGGTGCAAGAAGCGCTTTAAATTCTTTTACCTTGCCGGCATTATTGGAAGCGAGAACGAGTTTTTGCATGGCCTGAAGGTGTTTTTTTACTGACGTTTTACTTCAATGCGTCAATTTGCAATTGAATCAACTCTTGAATACCTTGTTCTGCTAAGTCTAGGAGGGCACTCAATTCAGATCTTGAAAAAGATACACCTTCAGCAGTTCCTTGCAATTCAATCATGCCGCCTTTGCCTGTCATGACAACATTCATATCGGTATCGCAAGAGGAGTCTTCTGGATAATCTAAATCTAGAACTGGCACACCCTGATAAATCCCAACAGAGATCGCCGCTACGCTATCCATGATCGGGTCTTGAGTCAGTACACCACTTTGAAGGAGTTGATTGACAGCATCACGCGCTGCTACATAGGCGCCAGTAATTGCCGCAGTACGAGTTCCGCCATCTGCTTGGAGTACATCGCAGTCAAGATGAATGGTGCGTTCACCCAATATGGCTAAATTGAAGACGCTACGCATGGCGCGTCCAATCAGACGTTGAATTTCTTGAGTACGACCTGATTGTTTGCCACGGGCAGCTTCACGATCGCTGCGGGTGTGAGTAGAGCGGGGGAGCATGCCGTATTCCGCGGTAACCCATCCTTCGCCAGACCCTCTTTTATGGGGTGGCACCTTTTCAAGAATGCTAGCGGTACACAACACCTTGGTATCACCGAAGGCAATTAAGACGGAACCTTCCGCATGCTTAGTAAAAGCCCTTGTGATCGTAATAGGGCGCAGTTGTTTGGGATTGCGGCCACTAGGGCGGGTGATGTTGCCTGGGTTTGCGGTACTCATGGAATTTAGCCTTGAAATATAGTCTTAAGGGTTTTGGATCAATCTACAATGTTCACATGATATCGAGCATGACTGGTTATGGCAGCGCTTCTCGCCAAGTCTCCCTAGGAGCGGGCGTAGTTGCTGATCTGCAGGTGGAATGCAGGGCTGTGAACAGCCGCTTTCTGGATCTCGGATTTCGTCTTCCAGACGAATGCCGTGGGGCTGAACCTGCTTTGCGTGAGCTGGTTACCCAAAGTCTCTCTCGGGGAAAAGTCGAGTTTAGGGCTGCATGGCGCATTAATAGTGCTGCTGCTGGAGCCACTAAAGCCAATCCCCATTCACTGGGAGCAATCAATCAAGACCGTCTAGATGCGCTCTATACCCTGCAAGAAAAAGCCCAAGATGCTTTTCCACGTGCCCAAGAGCTGAGCATTGCTGAAGTTTTGCGTTGGCCTGGCGTCATCTCTGAGCCCCGTGGTGAGGAAGAAGGTTGGATAGCTGCCACTATTGAGGCAGGTAAGGCAGCTTTGGCTGTGCTGATGGAAAGTCGCCAGGCTGAAGGCAAAGCTTTAGTAGGGGTGCTCACTAGCATCACCGGAAACATGCGTGAGATTGTGAAGACTATCGAAGCAAAAGTACCTCAATACGTGGCCCAATATCAAGAAAAGCTCACTGAGCGTTTATCAGAAGCATTGGCTGCGCAAGAACAAGCCAAGGCAGGCACTGAACTGATGGAGCGTATTCGCCAAGAGGTGGTGCTTTATGCGGTGCGGATTGATATCGCTGAAGAATTTGCCCGCCTCAAGACCCACTTACAAGCAGTTGATGCTGCATTAGCAGGTAAAGGGCCAGTAGGAAAGCGTTTGGATTTCTTGATGCAAGAGTTAAATCGTGAAGCAAACACGCTGAGTTCAAAGTCGGTTTCCGAAGAGTGTACTCAAGCCGCCCTAGAGCTTAAGCTTTTCATAGAGCAGATGCGTGAACAAGTTCAAAACCTAGAGTAATCTTTACAATAAATCTATGACTAGTTCCAAGCCAACCCCTTCTTATCAAGGCAGTATGCTGATGATTGTGGCGCCGTCAGGTGCAGGCAAGTCTTCCCTGGTGAATGCCTTGTTGCAAGATGAAGCGGGCTTGAAGTTATCCCTTTCTACCACTACCCGCTCGCCAAGACCGGGCGAAGTGGATGGTAAAAATTATCGCTTTGTATCTCAAGAAGAATTTATTCGCGAAAGAGATCAAGGTCAATTTTTAGAATGGGCTGAAGTGCATGGCCATTTTTATGGCACTTCTAAGCCGTGGATCGAATCGCAAATGCAAGCTGGCAATGATGTGATGCTAGAAATTGATTGGCAGGGTGCGCAGCAGATTCGTAAACTCATTCCCTCAGTGCAATGGATCTTTATATTTCCGCCTTCAATTGACGCTTTAGAAGAGCGTTTACGCAAGCGGGGCCAGGATGATGAGGCGACGATTCAAAGGCGTTTAGCTGCCGCACATGTCGAGCTATTGCATGCACACGAGGCAGATTACATTGTCGTCAACGACTCCTTTGATCAGGCTCTGGTGGATCTAAAGCACATTTTGAGCTCCAGTCGCCTGCGTTCTGGGCCTAGCATGGCCAGAAATCCAGCACTTTTAAGGCGCCTCGGGGTCTAATCAGTTATCCTATGGGTATTGAAGCTAAATTGAAGTGAGTCCAGCATGGCCCGAATTACTGTAGAAGATTGCCTGAAAACCATCCCAAATCGTTTTGAACTCGTATTGGCTGCGACTTATCGCGCTCGCCAATTAGTTCAAGGTCACTCCCCACGTGTTGAGTCCAGAGATAAAGCGACTGTTGTTGCATTACGTGAAGTTGCTGCTGGTGTAACTGACCGTGACATGTTGACCAAAGTACCTTTGTAATTTAGGAGTTCCGGTGTGGAGCTCCCTCTAGGTTCGCCCAAAACATCGGAATTAGTAGGAGGGGTCTCGCCCCAAGAGACCTCGCTTGGAATTAAGCAAGCAGATCTGTTGGCTATGCCTTCAGATACAAGCACTCAAAACGGTAAAAAATCCATTCTTGCAAGTTTGTTGGCACAGTCAAGCCGACACTTGTTTGGACCTACTTCTGCGCCGACATTACCCTTAAAGCATCAGGTTGTTTCGATTGAGGGACTACTCGCAAAGCTGGCCTATCTCAAACCAGAAGAAATTACCCAAGTTCGAAAAGCATTTCAATTTTCGGATGCGGCGCACTTAGGTCAATATCGCCATAGCGGTGAACCCTATATCACTCACCCAGTTGCTGTTGCTGAGCTCTGCGCTACTTGGCGTTTAGATGCCCCATCTATCATGGCAGCCCTCTTGCATGATGTGATTGAAGATACGGGTTGCACCAAAGCTGATCTAGTTGAAAAGTTTGGCGCGAAAGTAGCAGAGCTGGTCGAAGGTTTAACGAAGCTCGATAAACTGGAGTTTCAGAGCCATGCTGAAGCGCAAGCTGAAAGCTTTCGCAAGATGTTTATGGCAATGGCACGCGATGTGCGCGTCATCTTAGTGAAGTTAGCCGATCGTACCCACAATATGCGCACTCTCGATGCGGTACCGATGGCAAAGCGCCGTCGGGTAGCTGCTGAAACAATTGAGATCTACGCACCCATTGCCCATCGCTTGGGCCTGAATGTTATTTACCGCGATCTTCAGGATCTTAGTTTCCGTTATTCCATGCCCATGCGTTTCCGCGTTATTGAAGGTGCAGTCAAGCGCGCTCGTGGTAACCGCAAGGAAATGATAGAGAAGATTTTGCAAGCGACGCGTATGTCTTTTGCGAAAGTCAATCTTGAGGTTGATCTTCGGGGTCGTGAGAAAACACTCTTTAGTATTTACAAAAAGATGCGTAGCAAACACTTGAGCTTTTCTCAAGTATTGGACGTATATGCCTTTCGAGTAACGGTGCGCAGTATTGATGAGTGCTATCGTGCGCTTGGCATCTTGCATTCCTTATACAAACCCATGCCTGGTAAGTTTAAGGATTACATCGCAATTCCGAAGTTAAATGGTTATCAATCCCTTCACACTACCTTGTTAGGCCCCTCAGGTGTGCCAGTGGAGTTTCAGATTCGTACGGCAGAGATGCATGCGGTAGCAGAAGCCGGTGTGGCTGCCCATTGGGCATATAAGGATGGCTCACCAGACATGAGTGAAGTCCAGAATCGCGCTCATCAATGGTTGCAATCCTTGATTGATATACAGGATAGCAGTGGCGATTCACAAGAATTCCTAGAGCACGTGAAGATCGATTTATTCCCAGATGCTGTTTATGTATTTACACCCGCTGGCCAAATTCGGGCTCTACCAAGAGGTGCTACTGCACTCGACTTTGCCTATTCCATTCATAGCGACCTAGGCAATACCTGCGTCGCTGTCAAGATCAATGGCTTGCAACTCCCTTTGCGCAGCGAGCTGAAAAACGGCGACATTATTGAGGTAGTGACCTCTGCTAATTCCCAGCCGAACCCTGGTTGGTTAGCATTTGTGCGGACCGGTAAAGCCCGCGCATCAATACGCCACTCTTTAAAAACCAAACACTATTCAGAATCATTACAGCTGGGTGAACGTCTTCTGGCGAATGGTTTGCGTCAGCAAGGGGTGGATGCCGCTTTGCTGACGCCGGAGATTTGGGATAAGCTCATGCACTGGACAGGTGATAAGACGCGTGAGGAGGCTTGCGTCAATATTGCCTTGGGTCGTCGTTCCCCTCAAGAGTTAGCAATTCGTCTAAAGATTTTGATTGATGATGAAGGGGGTGACGAACAAATGCGCTTAGGTGCGGTTGACTGGGTCTCTCCTAATCAAGAAATTAATCATCATCAACGCCAGGCAATCTTAGTTGATGGGCGGGAAGGCAACTCGATGAGCTTTCAGACATGCTGCCATCCCATACCAGGCGATCACATCATTGGTTACCTCGGTAAAGGTGAAGGCCTACAAGTCCACGCTAACGATTGCCCAGTGGCATTGCGGATGCTTTCAAAAGATAACGATAAATGGGTTGAAGTGGAATGGGGTAAGGAGCTTAATCGGGAGTTTGAAGTTGATCTTGCGATTGACACGCGCCAAGGTAAAGGTGTCTTAGCTCGCGTTGCCAGCAGCGTGACTGCTGCCGATTCCAACATCATGAATGTATCGATGGAAGATCGGTATAAGGAAGACTCCGTCACGATCCGATTCACTATTCAAGTTTACGATCGCCTTCATCTATCTAAAGTGATGCGTAGTTTGCGTACGAATCATGATGTCATGCGCGTCACTCGTATAAGAGCACTTTGATTTCTGCTAAAGCTGCCTTAACGATATTGCACCTTTAAGATTTCAATTTCGCTGGGCCCCGTTGGCGTTTGAATCGAAACACAATCACCTAACTTCGCTTTGATGAGTGCCTTAGCAATGGGGGATACCCAACTGACATGACCTTTATCTAGATCAACTTCATCCACTCCCACAATCGTGATGATGATTTCTTTTCCAGCATCCTCACCTTGAAGAGCAGAATAGGTCACCGTTGCACCAAAGAAGATTTGCTCAGCATCAGCATCACCAGATTTTCGCGCGGAATTGTCCACCACTACTGCAAATTCAAGTCGTTTATTGAGGAAGCGAATTCTTCTATCGATCTCTCGCAGACGCTTTTTCCCATAGATATAGTCGCCGTTTTCAGAGCGATCTCCATTAGAGGCAGCCCAGTGAACCACTTTCACAACCTCAGGCCGATCAAGGTTTAAAAGCTGCAGGAGCTCAGTTTTGATCCGCTCGTGACCGGTGGGGGTGATGTAGTTTTTCTCTTCCATGGCATAATTATGGATGTTGCGGCTGTAGCTCAGTTGGATAGAGTACTTGGCTACGAACCAAGGGGTCGTGGGTTCAATTCCTGCCAGCCGCACCATCCCATACAGGGCCTAGTTGAAAAACTGGGCCCTTTTCACTTTCTCATGCCTTTCACGAAGATCCCTTATAGTTGCGCTATGAGCGTTTCCGCCCCCATTTCATCTATTTCTGCTGATTTCAAGCCTCCAGTAGCGGTTTGGACGCAAATGGATGCATCGAATGCAAAAGTAGCCCTCAATGGTGTAATAAATGTGTATTCCTTGGGTGGAGTTTGGACGCAAATTCAAGCGTCTCAAAATGCATGGTTAAAACACAATTCCAACCAGACCTTAACTTTCGACGCATCGCAAGTTTCATTTTTTGACGGTGCAGGCGTTGCTTTTTTGATTGGCTTAGAAGAGGCTCAACAAAAAGCAGGAGGGAAATTTAATTTAGTGGGCCTAGATCCACGCTATCAACCCCTGCTCAAAGAGTTTGATCCGATCAATAATCTTTTTCCTGTTCCAGCTATCAAGCCAAAACGCAGTTTTATCGTTAGTACTGGAATGGCAGCGCAGAACTTAATTGATGACGCAAAAGGATTGATCTCATTTACGGGGCATTTAGCCTTAGACTTATTTTGGTCATTGCGTCATCCAGGACAAGTCCGCTGGGGTGATTTTGTGAATACAGCGGTAGAGGCAGGCATTGCCGCATTGCCCATCGTCGGTTTAGTATCCTTTTTGATTGGCGTTATCCTATCTTTTCAGGCTGCGATTGGGATGGCGCAGTTTGGTGCCGTTTCCTTTGTGGGGCCCTTAGCAGCGCTCGGAATTGTCCGCGAAATGGGCCCCTTGATTACCGCTATCTTACTGGCGGGTAGATCATCAGCAGCTTTTGCAGCTGAGATTGGCACCATGACAGTCAATAGCGAGGTGGATGCACTCGTTTCTGGCGGCTTAAGTCCAATGAGATTCTTAGTCGTGCCTAGGGTACTGGCTGGCATTTTAGTGGCACCGATTCTGACGCTATTTGCAGATATTGTGAGTGTGATTGCTTCAATGCTAACAATGCAAATTTATGGGATTCCATTTATCAATTTTTATAACGGCATGTTAGCTGCCGTCAATGTAGAAGACATTGGCTCAGGTTTAATCAAGGCTACTTTATTTGGTGTGGTTGTTTCAGCTATGGGATGTTTGCGCGGTATGCAAACGGGTACAGGCGCTGCAGCAGTCGGCATTTCTGCAACCCGTGCTGTTGTGAGTAGCATTGTGATGATTGTGGTGGTTGACGGTATTTTTGCCTTCATCTCTTACAAGACTGGCTTCTAATGACCGATCTTACTAATTCTACTTATGCAATTGATGTTCAAAACCTCACGGTAGGCTATGGCTCAAATGTATTAATGCAAAATCTTAATTTCACTGTCAACAATGGTGAAATCTTTATCATTTTGGGTGGCTCGGGGTGCGGTAAGTCGAGCCTTCTCAAGAATCTGTTTGGCCTGTATCAGCCCCTAGGTGGCGACGTGCTGATTGAGGGGCAAAATATCACTACCGCTCAGGGTGCTGAGCGCCAAAAAATCATGACGAGTTTTGGGGTGATGTATCAGCAAGGCGCTTTATTCGGATCTATGAACTTGCTTGATAACGTCACCTTGTTTATGGAAGAGTACACAGACCTTACTCAAGACCAAATGGATTTGTTGGCGCGCTGTAAATTGGACTTAGTCGGCTTATTACCCTATGAGTCCTATATGCCTAGTGAGATTAGTGGAGGAATGCAAAAGCGGGCTGCCATTGCTAGAGCAATGGCTCTTGACCCCAAGATTTTGTTTTTGGATGAACCTTCAGCAGGTCTTGATCCCATCACTTCTGCAGATTTAGATAGCACAATTCAAGATTTATCTAAAAATTTAGGTATTACCTTTGTAATCGTTTCACATGAATTAGCCAGTATTTATGCCATTGCCGATAAAGTCATTATGTTGGACAAGGATGCTAAAGGCATCATTGCAGAAGGTGATCCAAAGGTTTTAAGAGACACCAGTCAAGACCCTAGAGTGCATCAATTCTTCAATCGTATTATGAGTAAGGACGCAGCATGAGCAATAACTCAAATCCCAACTACTTCCGTTTAGGTGTTTTTGTGCTTACCGCAATTGGTGTGCTGATAGCCTTGATACTCATCTTTGGATCAGGCCAATTCTTCAAAAGTTCGTTCATGGTGGAGACTTATATCAAGCAGTCTGTTACGGGCTTAGATACGGGTGCCGATGTGCGCTTTCGGGGAGTGAAGATTGGTCAAGTAAAAATGATTGGGTTATCAGGTGATATTTACGAAAGAAATGTTGATTTCGACAAACGTCGTCAGTATGTGGTGGTGCGGATGCAAATTTTTGGGGACAAGGTCAACGAAGAGCAAATTGCTGAGTTTGTAGAAAAGAATTTACGTGCTCGTGTGAAGTCAATGGGTATCACCGGTGTTAGTTACGTAGAATTTGATTTCGTAGCAAAAGGGGCGGAAACACCAACGTTAGAATTCAATTGGAACCCAGCGTACCCCGTAATACCTTCCATGCCAAATCAGGCTGATGAAATTATCTCGGGAATTCAAAAACTCATTGGATCCTTGAACGAGATGAAGGTAGGGGAAGTACAGAAAAAACTCGATTCGCTACTGGATAATCTCAATGTCATGATTGGCGGCGATGGCAAAGGAAACGAAGGCGTTATTCGTTCTGTAAAAGATTTGAATGTGATTTTGGCGCGTATTGCCAAGGTCACGGATAAGGAAGAGCTAAGTTTATTGATGCGCGAGTTAGTTGGTGCGACCGTAGCCTTGCGTCAAACACTTACCAGTATTCAGGGTGATACCACCATGACGATAGAAAATCTGAAACAAACCAGCGAGAACCTCAATGAATTGAGTCGTATCGCAAGTCAATCGCCTGCCAGTTTGATCTGGGGTGAACCGCCACCCAAGTTCACGCCACCATTGAACGGCGCACAAGGTCAGTCAGGAGCGCAAAAATGATGAAGCGAATGGTATTTCCGTTAATACTGATGGGGCTGGTTGCCTGTAGCTTGCCAACCCGCGCCCCCGTAACACCAACGAGTTGGCTAGTTGCTCCTGAGCGCACAGGTGAACCTCTTAAGCCGCGTTCGGATTTCTGGCTAAAGGTGGGCACCGTATCAGTCGCACCCCCATTTGATGGGAAATCCCTTGTGTACCGC
>Ga0194037_1002832_pt1 | contig 11091 bp, 12 predicted proteins | sample JunL306m_MetaG_FD_148653 | JGI IMG/M metagenome (GOLD analysis project Ga0194037, IMG submission 148653) | Anoxic zone freshwater microbial communities from boreal shield lake in IISD Experimental Lakes Area, Ontario, Canada - Jun2016-L304-6m | ecosystem: Environmental > Aquatic > Freshwater >...
AAACACAGTAGGGGCGACAGATTCGCCCTTTTCGAACGAACTTAATTTTACAGGGCGTATGCAATACGCCCCTACGACCAGCACCACAATATAAATGATATAGCTGTAGGCTGGAATAAGGCTTTTCGAGCATTAGCGAGAAAGCGTTTACGGCATCGGCAGGGCTCATACACCGGAAACGCCACCACGCGCTACGCTTGGGTGGTCTTATTCTGGCCTACAAAAGCATAACTTTGGGCAGTGCTCCTAGTCTCTTCGTTGTCAGGGCGGTGTTGCCAAGTTGTTTTGCAGCTAAAGCTAACATCCATTTAAATCTTAAGCTGTTATTGATAGTCCCTTAATCTTAGAACTTTACTAAGCGCGCAAAACGTGAAATTTGCTTAAGTGTAATGTATTGATTTTGTATAAACAAAATCAATATAAATTATTACCATTCCCAAAGTTTCCACACATTAACATTACTGTCTTTGTCTAAATCATTAGTACGTACATCCATTTTGCCATCGCCATCTTTATCAAGAAAATAATAGGGAGGGCCGATATCAGGTGTCACTTTGATCATATAAAGTTTACCTGATCTACGATATTCTTGAACTGTATTAGTACCTTTACGCACGATAGTAATATCTGGTTCCATGGTTTCGCCACTATGCACCGGCAAGGGTAATTCCGGTAAATCAGGCACCGCCTCAGTTACAGGGGGTTGTTCATTTGCATAGACTGGAAAAATAAGAAAACTTAATAAAATAAAACGGCGCATAGCAAGTGACTCATTTGAAGTAAAAACTCTAGTATCTTAATACAGTTTTTAGTCGTGTGCTTAACTAATAAAAATTAGCATAGCATTATCAGTAATTATTAACTTCGATGCTGATGAGAATAATCGTTTAAATGTAACTGCTATGTGCTAAAAAATTAGCAATATGACTTATTATTCCTGTTATTAAAACTGTGCTTAAGTTGTTAAAAACTTGAATATATTTTTTATAATATTTTTTATCCACAAGCTATATGCTATTAAGTAACAACTTATAATTAACTGCTATGTCTTTGCTCTTGTTGCTTAAGATGCGTTGTACACAGAAATATGAGTTACTAATAGTAATAATGTATTTAAAATAATTTTATATTTATAGTTGCCAACTATTGAATATTTGAGAATGCTAATAAAGCAAGCGACTGAGTTATACTAATCATTTTTAAAGGCTTAAAAAGATGAAAAGACAGATTGAGGCAAGAGTAGTTAATCCATTACTAGAGAAATACGGAATACCTGCCTATAAAACAGAAGGTTCAGCCGGAATGGATTTGGTCGCTTGTATTGATACACCTGTTGTAATTGCTGGTGGAAAAAATAAACTGATAGCGACTGGTTTGGCAGTCAATATTCAGGATCCAGGTTTGATGGCTGTTGTTGCTAGTCGAAGTGGGCTTTGTTTAAATAAACAAGTACGAGTTGGACAAGGAATGGGTATTATTGATGCGGATTATCACGGTGAAATAGGTGTTATTTTGCATAATGATGGTTTGGCTGATTATATTGTTCAGCCTGGAGAAAGAATTGCTCAACTATTATTTATGCCTGTCGTTCAAGTTGCACTAAAATTAGTTGCAGAGTTTTCAATCATCACTGATAGAGGTGAGGGTGGTTTTGGCCATACTGGGAGTCATTAAAATATTGATTCTTCGATTTAACTTATAAATGCCATTAAATATTAGCCGTATAAGTTTTTTGAATTATTTACCATTTACCTTACACCTATTTAAATTTCCTTAACTTTAATTACACATTAATTATGAATGAATCAATTTCCAATAATGCCATGATATACGCAACGCTTGCTCTAAACAGTGAAGTGGATTTACAAAGAGAATATTTAGAATCCGATGATGTTCCTGAAAATGAACGTGAAAACGAAGAAGAAATTCTTGCCGATCTCGAACAAGCCTTTATGGAATTTGTTGATTTGTATAAAAATCGTTGTAAAGCCGACAAGCAATTGCCTAGCATAGATGAATTATTGACTAGTCAATTGTAAGATGTCTTATGTATACCTTATATGGAATTAAAAACTGCGATACCGTCAAAAAAGCACGACAGTGGTTGGATCAAAACGGTAAAGTTTATTTATTTCATGATTTTCGTGTAGATGGACTCACACAAGCACAACTTATTGATTTAACTAGCCGTGTAGACTGGAGTTTGCTGCTTAACCGTAGCAGCACCAGTTGGCGGCAACTAAGTGCTGAACAACAAGCAGATCTTAGCTTGGATAAAGCTGTTGCAATGATGTTAAGCATGCCAACGCTAATTAAGCGCCCTGTTTTAGATACGGGTGATCAATTGATTATCGGTTTTAAAGCCGACCATTACCAAACTGAATTACTATGAGTGAAACTTTAGAGCTGCTTAAAGACCTGATCAGGCGTGAGTCTGTAACACCTAAAGATGCAGGTTGTCAGGATGTGCTTGCTGAACGCTTAACTAAGTTAGGTTTTAAAGCAGAACGCTTAGATTTTGACGATACACAAAATATCTGGCTTAGACGCGGCAGTCAATCTCCCTTGTTTACTTTTTTAGGTCACACGGATGTTGTCCCGCCTGGTCCTTTAGATGCTTGGTTATCTCCACCATTTGAGCCAACTATTCGTGAAGGCAAGCTTTATGGACGAGGAGCCGCCGATATGAAAGGCGGTATTGCTAGTTTTATGACTGCCGTTGAACGCTTTGTTGCTAATCATCCTAATCATCGTGGTTCAATTGCGATTATGATGACCAGTGATGAAGAAGGTATCGCCACTAATGGTGTTGTTAAAGTGGTGAACATACTTGAACAACGTCAGGAGAAAATTGATTGGTGTTTAGTAGGCGAGCCCTCTAGTGACAAAAAAATAGGTGATGTGATTCGTGTAGGTAGGCGTGGTTCGTTGTGCGCTAAATTAACAGTGATTGGTATTCAAGGACATGTTGCTTATCCTGAATTGGCTGAAAATCCTATTCATACTTTTGCTCCTGCCTTAAAAGCATTAACGGAAGAAGTTTGGGATAGTGGTAATGCGTTTTTCCCGCCGACTAGTCTGCAAGTGTCTAATATTAATGCAGGCACTGGTGCAGAAAATATTATTCCGGGTGCCGCTGAAGTGCAGTTTAATCTTCGTTTTTGTACTGAATTAGATGTTGAAACTATCAAACAACGCACTTGCGCTATCCTAGATCAATATGGATTTAAATATGATTTGCAATGGCGATTATCCGGTAATCCTTTTTTGACGGAAAATGGTGAGTTAATTGAGGCTACTCATGCTGCTATTAAAACCGTAACAGGCTTCGATACTCTTGATGACACCGGTGGTGGTACTTCGGACGGTCGTTTTATAGCGCCAACGGGTGCGCAAGTTATTGAGCTTGGTCCTTTAAATGAAAGTATCCATAAAATAAATGAGCATGTTAGCTTGAATGATTTGGAAACTTTGAGTGACATTTATGAACAGATATTGATTAATTTATTAGCTTAAATAATTCAGATTGTCTGCATTTGCTAATGGAAAATCAGCTTTTTATCTCTTCCATTACTGGTTTTCTTATGAAAGTCGAAAGCATGACTTAAAGTAGTCCCGCCCTAAAATTGCAAATAAAGACTATTCTGGGCGATAATGTTCGTTAACGCATAGTTTATTATGCTTTCGACAGACTTTATAACTCGCCATACGTTCGCTAAAAAGCCCGTATGTCAGCTTTGGAATACGCAATGAAAAAGACCATGTACGAAAAGATCTGGGACAGTCATCTAGTAGTTGATGCGGCTGGCCAAGCACCTTTGCTTTATGTTGATCGCCATTTAATGCATGAGGTGACTAGCCCTCAAGCTTTTGAAGGCCTTAGATTATCAGGCCGAAAGGTACGCAATCCACACAGCATATTGGCTACAATGGATCACTGCGTGCCTACTAAAAACCGTGATTTACCGATTGCAGACCCGATAGCTAAGAAGCAAATTGAGACTATGGCTGAAAACTGTCTTGCCAATGGTTTAAATTTATATGACATGAAAAACCCAAACAATGGCGTTATTCACGTTGTTGTCCCTGAGCATGGTTTTGTGCATCCTGGGATGGTCGTGGTGTGTGGCGATAGTCACACGGCAACTCATGGTGCTTTTGGTGCTTTGGCGTTTGGTATTGGTACCTCTGAAGTTGAGCATGTTATGGCGACTCAAACCTTACCACAAAAGAAATCTAAAACCATGCAAGTGGTAGTCAATGGTTCTTTATCTAAATATGCTTCAGCTAAAGATATCGCCTTAGCTATTACTGGCAAAATTGGTACTGCGGGTGGAACAGGTTATGTGATTGAATACACGGGTTCTGCTATTAGAGAATTGACAATGGAAGGTCGAATGACCTTATGTAACATGGCCATTGAAGCCGGTGCTAGAGCAGGTTTAGTGGCTCCTGATGAAAAAACGTATGAATATTTAAAAGGTCGTGAGTTTGCTCCTTCAGGTCAAAATTGGGATCAAGCACTAGCTTATTGGAAAAGCTTGACTAGTGATGAAGGTGCTGAATTTGATACCACGATTGTACTTGAGGGTGCTGATATTGCGCCTCAGGTATCATGGGGAACTTCACCAGAACAAGTTGTCGGTGTTGATGGTGTCGTTCCTAGCCCAGAAAGTTTTGCTGATGAAGGAAAGCGTAAAGCTTGTGAAGGCGCTTTGGCTTATATGGGTTTAACTGCGAATACTAAAATCACAGATATCCCAGTTGATTTAGTGTTTATTGGATCTTGTACTAACGGTCGTATAGAAGATTTTAGAATCGCAGCAGAAGTCGCTAAAGGCACTAAAGTTGCGGCAGGTGTAACTGCATTGGCGGTGCCTGGTTCTTATCATGTTAAGAAACAAGCCGAAGATGAAGGTTTAGATAAAATCTTTATTGAAGCAGGCTGGGAATGGCGTGATCCAGGTTGCTCAATGTGTTTAGCCATGAACGGTGATGAATTAACTAAAGGTCAACGCAGTGCTTCTACTTCAAATCGTAATTTTGAAGGGCGACAAGGTAAAGGTGGCCGTACACATTTAGTGTCTCCTGCAATGGCGGCTGCAGCGGCGGCGGCTGGTCATTTTGTTGATATTCGCACCCTTTAATTAAGAGATAGAGTAAAGATATGGAACCGTATTTAAAGCATGAAAGCATTGCTGCCTTAATGGATCGTAGTAATGTTGATACTGATCAAATTATTCCTAAACAATTTTTAAAGAAAGTAGAGCGTAGTGGTTTTGGTATTCACTTATTCCATGACTGGCGCTTTAACGATGATGGCAGTGACAATGCTGAATTTGAGCTTAATAAACCGGCTTTTAAAGGCGCAAAAATTTTAGTTGCTGGAGATAACTTTGGTTGTGGTTCTTCTCGAGAACACGCACCTTGGGCGATTGCAGATTATGGATTTAACACAATCATCTCAACGAGTTACGCTGATATTTTCTATAATAATTGTTTTAAAAACGGCATCTTAGCGATTCGTGTCAATCAAGATCAGTTAGAACAATTGATGGCGGAAATTAATGCCAATGAAGGTGTGTGTTTTACTATTGATTTAGAAAATCAACAAGTTATAACACCAGCAGGTAATGGTTTCAGTTTTGAAATTGATCCTTTCCGTAAAGGCAATTTGTTAAGTGGTTTAGATGATATTGGCTTAACATTGAAGCATGAAGCTAAAATCACTGAGTACGAGCAACAGCATAAGCAAAATTTTCCTTGGCTTTGGGCTTAGGCATTTCGGCTATCACTAAAGACGGAACACTGTTAATTAGGTTATAGATTGTATCGATAAAATAAACGAATACATTGAGTATGATCAGTTTGTGTAAATGGAGCAGGATGCATTTACGTTGTTACAAACGCTCACTGAATCCACACAAAAATTGTCCGATGAATTAAAAACTAAACATCCTGAAATCAATTATAAATCGCTTTCAGGATTTAGAAATATTCTGGTTAACAATTGTTTAGGCTTGGATCTTCCTCATATATGGGTTGTTATTGAAATTCGACTGCCGCCGTTAAGGGAAAGTCTCGAAAAACTACTTTAAAAATATAGTCAATAATCATGTCTACAAATTCCAGTCCTATCCAATTAATGGATACCACTTTGCGTGATGGTGAGCAAACGCAAGGCGTATCTTTTACACCTACTGAAAAAATTAATATTGCAAAGGCGTTGTTACAGTCTCTCCGAGTTGATCGTATTGAGATTGCCTCGGCGCGGGTTTCAGAAGGTGAAAAAGAAGCGGTTACTAATATCAATCAGTGGGCTAAGCAAGAAGGCTATAACGGTTGTGTAGAAGTGCTGGGCTTTGTCGATCATACCAAAAGTGTTGATTGGATTTTAGAAACCGGTGGTGAAGTCATTAATTTGCTGACTAAAGGTAGCGAAAAGCATTGCCGAGAACAATTAGGTAAAACTTTAGCTGAGCATACTAGCGACATATTACAAACGGTTCATTACGCACAAGAAAAAGGTTTAAAAGTTAATGTCTATTTAGAAGACTGGTCTAATGGTTATCAAAATAGTCCAGATTATGTCTATGCTTTAATGGATAACTTGAGGCATACAGGGATTAATCATTTTATGCTACCCGATACCTTAGGCGTTTTGTCGCCTGATGATGTTTTTACTTATTTGAGTGATATGTGTCATCGTTATCCAGAGTTGCAATTTGATTTTCATCCTCATAATGATTATGGCCTAGCAACGGCTAATGTTATGGCGGCAGTTCGAGCAGGTGTAAGTTCAATACATTGCACTATTAATTGCTTGGGTGAAAGAGCTGGTAATGCTTCTTTGGCTGAAGTTGCAGTGGTCTTACGCGATAAAATGAATAAAGAGCTTTCTATTGATGAAAGTTATATCGTGCGTCTTAGTAATATGGTCGAAAACTTCTCTGGAAAACGAGTTGCAGCTAATGCGCCAATTATTGGTGCAGATGTCTTTACACAAACTGCAGGGATACATGCGGATGGTGATCAAAAAGGTGGTTTATATAAAACCAAATTAGGACCAGAACGTTTTTCTCGTATTCGTAGTTATGCTTTAGGAAAAATGAGCGGTAAAGCTTCATTGAAAAAAAATCTTGAGCAGTTAGATCTTGATTTATCTGAAGAAAATCAGAAAAAGGTACTAGAGCGTATTGTTAGTTTAGGTGATTCAAAACAGACTATTACCACCGATGATTTGCCTTTTATAATTGCCGATGTATTAGAGACTAAGGATTATCAGCATATTAAGTTATTGAATTGCTCAGTGACTAGTGGTTTAGATTTAGAGTCTACTGCTAGTATAAGAATAAAAGTTAAAGCCACAACACATATTGCTTCTGGTTCAGGTAATGGGGGCTTTGATGCTTTTATAGTGGCCATCAATAAAGTGATGGCTGCTTATCAATATACTGTTCCGTCATTGTTTGATTATGAAGTTAGAATTCCTAGAGGTGGGCATACTAATGCTTTAACAGAGTGTGTGATTACTTGGGATTGTGACGGAGAATTACGAAAAACACGAGCGGTACATTCTAATCAAGTTTTTGCAGGAATATTAGCAACATTAAAGTTGGTTAATATGCAGTTGCATGAGCTTAATTTGAAGTCAGTGTAATAAGATAGCGATACTATTGATGCCAGATTCGAGTTTGATTGAGCAAATAAATAATATATTACCCCAGACTCAATGCCGACAATGTAGCTTTCAGGGTTGCAAGCCTTATGCGACGGCGATTGCTTCAGGAATTGCTGATATCAATCAATGTCCACCAGGAGGTAATGACGGTATCGTAGCCCTTGCCTCTTTGCTGGGTTTAGATCCTAAGCCACTTAATCCAGAATATGGTCAACATAAAGCTAAAAGTGTGGCTTTCATTATTGAACAAGACTGTATCGGCTGTGTTAAATGTATCGCGGCCTGTCCTGTAGATGCCATTTTAGGTGCTGCAAAACTAATGCATACCGTTATTTCTTCTGAATGTACTGGATGTGAGCTTTGTATTGCGCCTTGTCCAGTAGATTGTATTGTATTGTTACCCTTAGAGCACACAGTGGATGACCCTTTGAAATACCAGTCAGCACAAAATGCTAAAAAGCGCTATGAAGCTAGGTGTTTACGTATAGAGCAAGAAGCTATTGAAAAAGCTCTTCGTGCGAAACAAAAAAGAGCGGCATTAGAAAAAATGAAATTAACCTCGACGCCTTGAGCTTAATAATAAGGTAATCCTAATGAGTGGGCTGGTAATGAGTAAATTCATCTATGCTAAAGTTTTTATGCTTGATCGATTGATGATTACTATGCGGCCTCTTCTTTATCTTCTTCGCCAGTCATATCAGAGATTTCTTTTAAACGGAAAATTGCTCTGGCATTGATGCTATTTTCGGGGTATAGGCCTTCAGCGTCTACCTCACCGGCCAGTTGACCTGTTAGTAATTCCAAAGTTTCATCAACCGTGGCTACGGCATAAACAGAGAATAATCCTTTTTCTACAGCATCAATAACTTCCTGTTTTAACATTAAGTTAATTTTATTTGCGACTGGAATAATAACGGCATGTTCGCCATTAAGCCCACGTGCCTGACAAAGTCTAAAGTAACCTTCTATTTTTTCGTTAACGCCACCAATGGCTTGTACTTCACCATATTGATTGATAGAGCCGGTAACGGCAAAGGCTTGTTTAATTGGGGTGCGGGTAAGTGCAGAAATGAGGCAGCATAGTTCAGCTAATGAGGCACTATCTCCATCGATGTAGCCATAAGACTGTTCAATGGCAATGCTGGCTGAGATGGCTAAAGGAAATTGCTGGGCGTAAATATGGCTTAAATAGCCGGTTAAAATCATGACGCCTTTGGAATGAATCGCTTGTCCTAATTCTGCTTCTCGTTCAATATCAACAATGCCTCTTGAGCCAGGAGAAACTGTAGTAGTAATACGAGCTGGTGCACCAAAATTACTGCCGCCGATTTCTAAAACTGTTAGACCGTTAATTTTACCTATCGCTAAACCGTCAGTATCAATAAGAATTGTACCATCAAGCATTTCATCAAGAATGGCTTGGGATAAGCGGCCATTACGGTATTCTCTAGCAGTTAACGCTTGTTCTATATGAGATCTATCGATCTCTTGGTGTTGAGCTTGCGTACAAAATAAATGAGCTTCTGCAATAATATCTAATGAGTCTTTTATGTGAGCAGAAAAATGTTTTTGATTTTCTGAGAGGCGACAGCTATGTTCAATGAGTCCTTCAATTGCTCTAAGAGTTAAAGGTTTGGCCCCGGAATCAGCAGTGTGTTTAATCATTAATGAAGCAAAGCTGTTCATGGATTCAATGTTGCGAGGAATATAATTGTCAAAATCAGCCAGAATCCTAAACATTTCATTAAATTCACTATCCATTTCTTCTAATAAATAATAAATGTCCCTAGAGCCAATTAATACAACCTTAATTTTTAAAGGTATGACTTCTGGCTTTAAGGTCATGGTGTTAATACCTAACTCAGAATACGGCGATTCGATTTCAATGCGTCCTGATTGTAGTGCTCGCTTAAGACCTTCCCACACAAAAGGGTAGGTCAAGATTTTTTCTGCATCTAAGATCAGATAACCTCCGTTGGCTTTATGTAAAGAGCCTGCACAAATTTTTTGGTAGTTAGTTATTAATGCGCCCTGTTCGCTGACGTATTCAATACGGCCAAATAAGTTTTGGAAAGTAGGATGGGGTTCATAAATAACGGGAGCACCATTTTCATGTTTGTTATCTATAATGATGTTGGGCTTAAGTTGGTCATTTAAAATGAGTCGTTTTGTATTGCTGTCTCTTGTTTCTAGAGACCGACTTGGCATTAAATAATCAGTAATTATATTCCCTAAATTCTTTTTTATTTCTGCTAAATAAGTAATAACGTCATCAATGTTTTGATATTTATCATTCAATTCGGAAAAAATTGGATTGATTGATAAGCGAATAGTGTCATTATCAAGTTGTTTAATTTTATCAACTAACGTTCTACGCCATTGTGGCAGTTCCAATAACACTTCGCCTAAATACTCTTCTAGCGATTCAACTTGCTTATGAAATAACTCGCGTTCAGATTGTGGTAATTGAGAAAATTGCTCTTCGTTAAGAGCTTTGTTTTTTCGAATAGGTGCGAAAGTGATATTATCGCTTTCTCTAAATAGGGCAATGTTATTTATTTGAGCTTGTTTATCAGCTAAATCAATTGCATTGTTATAGTGCTGGCTAAATTGACGTTCATAAGCAGATTTTTTTTGTTGATAATTAGGGCTTTCGAATGCAGCTGGAAAGGTTGCTAATAAGTCATTTATTAGTTTTTCTATATCTTTAGCAAATAGGTGTCCCTGCTCGGCAGGTAGTTCAATAGCAATAGGTTCTCTGCTATTGTCAAAGTTTTCGACATAAGCATAAGAGGCAGGTGCAGGCATAGAGCTGGTAAGTGCGTCTAAATGATTAGTGACCATTGATAGTCGACCAAGTCCAGATTCACCCATTATAAAGATATTGTAGCCGGGGTTTGGCATGGCTATACCAAACTCAAGAGCAGATTGAGCTCTTGGTTGTCCTATTATAGTAGTTTGCAAGCGTGGAGCGGCGGGAAATTCAACACCTGTCAAATCGACAGTTAGTTTCAGAGAATCAGTAGAAAGTTTTAAAGTGTTGGGCATGAATAAACCAGATTGCAAATAAATTTAACATCTTAGCATTTTTATTAAGTGAGTTAGAAAAATACTGGCTAACAAGGTGAAAGGAATTTTTTAAGTATTAATTCTACTAGCAGTAAAGATTTGTATATTTGAAAGTCTGGGAGTCAAATAAGCTATTAGTTGGGATATAACTAATACAGAAATCAATTATAAATGACGGTATCAGAGGAAGAGTTTTAGGGTTATCTTTAAAAACGTGTGGTCTGTAATTTAAAAAAACTCGCGAATTCAACTCATAAATGCACCACCCAGTGAATCATTGATATTAAGCGAAGCTATCTCACAAAATACTTCCCATGGTGTTTTGTAATTTCATTTTTTTC
>Ga0194037_1002833_pt1 | contig 11087 bp, 4 predicted proteins | sample JunL306m_MetaG_FD_148653 | JGI IMG/M metagenome (GOLD analysis project Ga0194037, IMG submission 148653) | Anoxic zone freshwater microbial communities from boreal shield lake in IISD Experimental Lakes Area, Ontario, Canada - Jun2016-L304-6m | ecosystem: Environmental > Aquatic > Freshwater >...
ATACAACACGGCCTTGACCGTCAGTTAGCTGACCTTCATCTAAAATTTGTAAAAAAATATTAAACACATCAGGATGCGCTTTTTCAATTTCATCGAGTAAAATGATTGAATATGGTTTCCTGCGCACTTTTTCGGTCAATTGTCCGCCTTCTTCGTAACCCACATATCCTGGAGGCGCTCCAATCAGTCGAGAAACACTGAATTTCTCCATGTATTCGCTCATGTCTACACGAATCAACGAATCTGCACTGTCGAACATAAATTCAGCCAATATTTTGGCCAAATGCGTTTTTCCAACACCAGTTGGGCCAAGGAAAATAAATGAACCAATAGGTTTGCTAGGATCTTTCAATCCAATGCGATTCCGCTGAATAGCTTTAACTATCTTGTTAACCGCCTCATCTTGTCCTATCACTTTGCTTTGCAATACTTCCTTCATTTGGCGCAATTTCAAACCTTCGGCTTGTGCAATTCGTTGAACTGGAATACCCGACATCATTGCAACTACCTCGGCAACTTGCTCTTCGTCAACTGTTTCTGGATGCAATTGCGCTTCTTGTTCCCAACGCTTCACGGCATCTTCCAACTGATATTGCGTTTGTTTTTCCTGATCACGGATTGGCCCAGCCAATTCATATTTTTGATCAGAAAGTACTTTCATTTTTTCTTTCCGCAATTCTTCAATTCGTTTTTCCAACACTTCAATTTCCACAGGAACAGACACTGTGCCAATGTGAACGCGTGAACCAGCTTCATCGAGTGCATCAATGGCTTTATCAGGAAAACAACGGTCGGTAATATAACGGTCGGTTAAGCGCACGCAAGCCTTAATGGCATCAGGTGTATATCTTACATTGTGGTGATATTCATACCGATCCTGAATATTTTCGAGAATCTGTAATGTTTCGTCAGCAGTGGTTGGATCTACCATTATTTTTTGGAAACGACGTTCCAACGCACCATCTTTTTCAATACTTTTGCGATATTCGTCCAAAGTTGTAGCACCCACGCATTGTATTTCGCCACGTGCCAATGCTGGTTTCAGCATATTGGCAGCATCCAAGGAACCTGGAGCGCCACCAGCACCCACAATGGTATGAATTTCGTCAATAAATAAAATCACATCAGGATTCTTCGACAATTCGTTCAAAATTGCTTTGATACGTTCTTCAAACTGCCCACGGTATTTTGTTCCGGCCACTATTGAAGCCATATCAAGCGAAACAACACGTTTATCAAACAAAACACGAGATACTCGACGTTGAATTATCCGCAGTGCAAGCCCTTCAACAATAGCCGATTTACCAACACCGGGATCGCCAATAAGTACAGGATTGTTCTTTTTACGGCGACTTAGAATTTGTGCCAAACGCTCAATTTCTCGGTTACGACCAACAATTGGATCCAACCGATTTTCCAATGCGGCTTTGGTAATATCAGTACCAAAAGTATCCAATGCGGGCGTATCACTTTGTTTTGCACCTACTGATGAAGCTGGTGCTTTCTTTTTGCGACGTGGGTCATCATCTTCGTCATCATCATCCTGAAAACTAGAACCCATACGCACATCTTTTGGCTCTTCAATAAATGCTTTGGCCATATCGTAAGTTAGATTTTCTGCCAATAATACGTCACCGGCCAAGTTGTTTTTTTCTTTCAAAATTGCCAACAATAAATGCTCAGTATCAGCAGTTTCAATAGACATGGAACGGGTCTCCAGCTCCATTATTTTCTTAATCTTTTCGGTGCTTTTCAAGTTTGGAATTTCTTCTCCACTTGGTTCAGCATCAGTTTTTATCTGACTTTCTATGGTTTGCTTTATTTTGGATAAATTCACGTGCGAACCGTTTAATATATCTATGGCCTTTCCACTACCATTGCGCAAAATACCCAATAATAAATGCTCTGGACCCACATAGTTATTACCCAATCGCTCAGCTTCTTGCGAACTGTATAGAAGCACATTATGTAATTGTTCTGAATAGTTGACTGTCATAAAAAAAAGGTTTTTAATATTTGGTTTCGCGTTTCAATTTCCGCGTCAGGTTTAATAATTTACAACTGCATCCTATTCGCTTTTGTTCATTAGTTGACAAAAATAGAAATAAATAATTGAGAAATGGTCAATAGGAAACAAATTTAAGAATAAATAAATTCGTAGTTGTTTTTATCTCTTTTCTTGTCTTCTCAAAAATAATACCGAAAATATAATCTGTTTTTTATCGGTAATTTTGTCAGTATGGCACAAGAAATGATTTTTTTCTGTAGATTTGCGGGCTGAAAATTAGATTGTGAAATTTTCAGCATACAATTTTCAAATAGAAAACAAACAAATTAAACAAATAGTTTATGTCTGAACAAAATCCTTCTTCATTGCGCGAGTCCTCTTTTGCAAGATGGTCTGCTCTTGCTATTGTTTCATTTACCATGTTTTGCGGATACTTTTTAGCTGACGCTATGAGTCCGTTAAAACCATTATTGGAAAGCCAATTATTGTGGGACAACATTGATTACGGCATTTTTACCAGTGCTTATGGCTGGTTCAATGTGTTTCTTATGATGTTGATTTTCAGCGGAATTCTGTTGGATAAAACCGGAGTTAGGTTTACAGGACTACTTTCCTCTGTAGTTATGGTTGCTGGTGCTTGTATAAAATATTTTGCTATTTCGCATTATTTTCCAGTAGGAATGGCACCTATTTTTGGGATAAAAGCACAGGTAATGTTTGCAGCTTTGGGGTATGCCATTTTTGCGGTAGGAATTGAAACGATTGGAATAACCATTTCTCGAATCATTGTCAAATGGTTTAAAGGTAAGGAAATGGCTTTGGCTATGGGTTTGAATGTTGCTTTTGCACGTATGGGAACATTATTGGCTGTGGCCATTCCACTCCCAATTGCTAAATACTTTGGAGATGTTTCTATCCCAATTTTATTTGGTGCCTTGCTGCTTTGTATCGGTTTAATTGTTTACATAGTTTATGTGCGCATGGATATAAAATTGGAACAATCCGAAGCTCACCTTGAAAAAGACGATGAAGAACCATTCAAAATATCTGATATTTTAAGTATTATCACCAACAAAGGTTTTTGGTTGATAGCATTGCTTTGTGTATTGTTTTATTCGGCAGTTTTCCCTTGGATAAAATTTGCTACTGACTTGGTAATCAATAAATACCATGTAAATCCCGATTTAGCGGGTTTAATTCCAAGCGTATTACCTTTGGGAACCCTTTTTCTAACTCCATTTTTCGGAAATTTATATGACAAAAAAGGAAAAGGAGCTACCATCATGATTATCGGTGCATTGCTATTGATTTTGGTACACGGTATTTTTTCTATTCCATTCTTAAATGATTGGAAATTGGCCATGGCAGTAACCGTGGTTCTCGGAATCGCATTGTCGCTTGTGCCCTCTGCAATGTGGCCTTCAGTTCCTAAAATCATTCCAGAAAAACAACTTGGAACAGCTTATGCACTTATTTTTTGGATTCAAAACTGGGGTTTAATGGGCGTTCCATTGTTAATCGGTATTGTATTGAGCAATACTAATCCAACAGTTTCGCAAGCCAAAGAAACTGTAAAAAATGCTATTACAGAAACATATACGCAATTACAACCAAAGCTGAGTCTAAATAAAATTGAATTTGACAAAGCCATAGACGGAACTACAACTAGACTTATCAATCAAGTATTGGTGAATACAGAATATGAAGGAAAGCAAGACACAATTGGTTTTGGAAGTTTTAAAAAAGAATTGGTTTCTGTAAATATGCTAGCGATAAAAAATCTGCAACAAGTTGACAGCAAGAAACAAACGCTACAACAAGTTGAAGATGCTTGCGTAGATGCAGGATATGCTGCCATTGACAAAAAACAAATTGCTTTGCGATATGATTATACAAAAGCCAATCTGATATTCATGATTTTTGGCATTTTGGCATTCATTGTTGGATTTATGCTAAAGGCCGAGGACAAGAAAAAGGGTTACGGTCTGGAATTACCAAATATGGAAAAATAAAATATTTGATGCATCATTTATACTTTGAGACCTTGCATGCAAGGTCTCTTTTTGTAATGAAATGATAAAATTATTTTCGCCATTCAAAAAAAAAGTGTATTTTTATAGTCTCAAAAAAAGACAAATCCAAAACATAGAATTATATGGAAAACAACGCTTTACAAATGGAAGTGATAGCCAAAGCGCAAACTTGGCTTACCGGAAATTACAATGAAGAAACGAAAAATGATATTCGTCGCATGATTGATGCCGAGGATAAAACAGAATTAATCGAGTCGTTTTATCGCAATTTAGAGTTTGGAACAGGTGGTTTACGTGGAATTATGGGTGCTGGAACCAACCGTATGAACATTTACACAGTTGGAGCAGCCACACAAGGTTTGAGTAATTATTTGATAGCTCAATTTCCAAATGTACCTCAAATTAGCGTGGTTATTGGACACGATTGCCGCAATAATAGTCGCTTATTTGCAGAAATTTCCGCTAATATTTTTTCTGCCAATGGCATTAAAGTCTATCTTTTCGAAGACCTCCGTCCAACTCCAGAAGCTTCATTTGCCATTCGTCAACTGGGCTGCCAAAGTGGAATTATCCTTACCGCATCGCACAATCCTAAGGAATACAACGGCTACAAAGCTTATTGGGACGATGGCGCACAAATGATTGCACCGCATGATGAAAATGTAATTTTGGAAGTAAACAAAATTAGCAGTGTAGATGACATCAAATTTGAAGGAAATCCTGCATTAATTGAAATTATTGGCGAAAAAATTGACAAAGCATTTATTGATGCAATAAAAGGTATAACATTATCGCCAGATGCGATTAAACGCAACAGTGATTTAAAAATCGTTTACACACCTATACACGGAACGGGTGTAAAATTAATTCCTCGTGCATTGCGCGAATTTGGATTTACCAATATCATCAATGTGCCAGAGCAAGATGTGACAAGTGGCGATTTTCCAACCGTTTTATCACCAAATCCTGAAGAACCAGCTGCATTGGATATGGCTGTAAAAAAAGCAATCGCTACTGATGCTGACATTGTTATGGCTTCGGACCCTGATGCTGACCGACTTGGAATAGCTGTGAAAAACGACAAAGGTGAATGGATTTTGGTAAATGGCAATCAAACTGCTTTGCTGTTTATTTATTATTTAATCCGTCGCTGGAAAGAACTTGGGAAAATTACGGGTAATGAATACGTGGTAAAAACCATTGTTACTACCGAAATTATCAAACAAATAGCTGAACGCAATGGAGTAGAAATTTTCGATTGTTTCACTGGTTTTAAATGGATTGCAGCTGTAATTCGTGAAAACGAAGGTATAAAACAATACATCGGCGGTGGCGAAGAAAGTTACGGTTTCCTACCAGAAGAATTTGCTCGCGATAAAGACGCCGTTTCGTCATGTGCCTTAATGGCAGAGATTGTTGCTTGGGCTAAAGACAATGGCAAAACTCTTTTCGAACAATTGCAAGATATTTACGTAGAATATGGTTACGGAAAAGAAAAAGGCATTTCGGTAGTGCGCAAAGGAAAATCGGGTGCAGAAGAGATTATTCAAATGATGACAAATTTCAGCAGCAATCCTCCAAAAGAAATAGCAGGTTCTAAAGTTGTTATTATCAAAAACTACGAAACGCTGAAAATGACCAATGTATCTACCGGGGAAGTTTCTGACTTGATTATGCCTGCAACTTCTAATGTATTGCAATACTTTACTGAAGATGGAACAAAAATCTCCGTTCGTCCTTCGGGAACAGAACCAAAAATCAAGTTCTATATTGAAGTTCGTGGTGAAATGAAATCGCGTGCAGAATACGATGCTGCCGATGCTGCCGCCAATTTGAAAATTGAAGCTGTAAGAGCCTCACTGGGAGTTTAATACGACGAAATTCAATTAATTTCTAAATTCTCAAAAACCGTCATTCATTAATTTGAATGACGGTTTTTTTCATTGAAGCTAATAGATTTTAACCTGCCGAAAACTCCTTTGAAATTTCAAATTTATTTTCATTTTCAATAATAGAAAAAAAAGATAATTTGAAAACACAGTTTTAAATATTTATAGTTTGATTTTCTGTCAAATAAATTATCTTTGCGTGATAAAATATATCCAGTTCTGAAAATTAACCTCCAAGGAAGACTATTTAATATGAAATTGACATTTAAAATTAAAGCAATACTCTTTTCCATATTTGTTATTTCATTCATGTTTTTAGTATCATGGGTCGTAGCTAAAAATACTGAAAATCAACTCCGTAACATATTACTTTTACAAACAAAAATTGGAGCACAAGCCATCAACATAGAATATGTGAAAAATCTTTCAGGTTCTTTAGCTGACTTGAAAACACCTGATTATATTCGACTTAAAGAGCAATTTGCCAATATGATGAAAGCCGACAAAAATTTACGGTTTGTATATCTTATGGGCATGAATAAAAAAAACGAAGTGTTTTTTTATGTAGATGATAAGCCAGAAGGAACTAAAGAAGAATCACCTCCAGGCAGTTTATACGGCGAGGCACCGAATGAGTTCAAGGTAGTAATGAAAACTGGAATTGCTACGGTTGAGGGTCCATCTACAGATTCTTGGGGTACTTATGCAAGTGGTTGTGCACCTGTAATTGATCCAAAAACAGGGAAAGCAATCGCTATTTTCGCAATAGATTTTGATGCTAAAACTTGGTATTGGCAAATAATTTCTCGTACATCCTTACCTGTAGGATTAATTATAATGTTGATGTTGGGCTCAATAGCTTATTATATATCAAAACTTCGTGACAAACTATTACGTGAAAGTGAAGAAAAACTAAAGACAGTTTTAGAAACTTCGCCAGATGGAATTGTAATATGTGGGTTGGATGGAGAGTTGCAATTTGTCACCTCACAAACGGTTAGTATTTTAGGTTATGAATCGGTAGAAGAACTTATTGGTAAAAGCACAATGGAGTTAATGCATCCAAGCTTTCAGGATAAAGTAAATCAAATAACGAAAGATATAGTCAACGGGAGTTTAACTGGAGCCATCGAGTATTTAACGGTAAAAAAAGATGGAAGTTCGCTCTATTTAGAAGCCAATGCAAGTGTAATGAAGGATACTAAAAATAATCCTACTGGATTATTATATATTCTTCGCGACATTACTAATAGGAAAAAAGCAGAGGAAAATCTAGCACAAATTAGCCAGCGACTTACTTTGGCCACTAAAGCCGGTGGAGTTGGGATTTGGGATTATGACCCTATCAACAATATTTTGTTGTGGGATGACCAAATGTTTGAGCTATATGGAATAGAAAAAAACAATTTTGTAGGTGCTTATGAAACTTGGATTGCCGGTGTTCATCCAGAAGATGCAGAACAGGAAAATGTGAATATTCAACTTGCAATTAATGGTGAAAAAGAATTTGACACTGAATTTAGAGTTGTTTGGGCGAATGGTACAATCCATAATATTAAAGCGCTTGCTACCGTAATACGAGACCAATCGGGATTAGCCATCCGGATAATTGGGACCAATTGGGACATAACCGAAAAGAAAAAAGTAGAAGAAGAACTCCAAAAAGCTGTTATGGCGGCAGAAGCTGCCAGCAAGGCAAAGTCGGAGTTTTTGGCCAATATGAGTCACGAAATACGCACTCCACTCAATGGCGTTATTGGTTTTACAGATTTGCTAAAAACCACGCCACTATCTCAAGTACAGGAGTTGTATGTAAAAAATGCAAATGCTTCAGGACATACACTTTTGGGTATTATCAATGACATTCTTGATTTTTCGAAAATTGAAGCTGGCATGTTAGATTTGGATATCAATAAAACTGATATGATTGAATTATTGGGGCAAAGTGTTGATGTTATCAAATATGTGGCTGGTAAAAAAGAGTTGGAAATGTTACTCGACATCGATAAGGAAATGCCTCGTTTTGCGGCTGTTGACTCGGTTCGACTAAAGCAAATACTGGCAAATCTACTGGCAAATGCTGTAAAATTCACTGAAATAGGTGAAGTTGTACTTAAAGCAACATATAATAAAATATCCAATAAAAAGGGTTGCTTCAGATTTTCGGTAAGCGACACCGGTATTGGTATAAATCCAGAACAGCAGGAAAAGTTATTTAAAGCTTTCAGCCAAGGCGATAGCTCTACCACCCGGAAGTACGGCGGAACAGGACTGGGGTTGATAATTTCGGAAATGATTGCACAAAAAATGGGAAGTGAAATAAAAATAGAAAGCACTTTAGGCAAAGGATCAATTTTTTATTTTGATATTGTTACAACGGTAGAACATGGTCCAAAAATTGACCCAGCTACCATGAAATCTATCAAGCAATGTCTTGTGATAGACGATAATGAAAACAACCGAATCATTCTTGAGGATACAATGGCCAGTTGGGGAATTGGGTGCGTAAGTTGCGACAATGGGCTGTCAGCACTAAGAATAATTGACTCATCTGCACCCTTCGACGTGGTTATCTGTGACTATCACATGCCATTGTTGGATGGTTTGGAAACTATAAAAATGATTCGAAAAAATCTTAACCTATCGCCTGAAAAACTACCAATAATACTTTTACATTCTTCATCTGACGATGCTGAATTACATAAAAAATGCGATGATTTGGGGGTGCGATTTAGATTGACAAAACCTGTGAAGGCAGATGAGTTATATAGTTATTTATGCAATATTAAGACACCTGCAAAAACCATTGAATTGATTGAAGAAATAAAAGAAGAGGTTATGGATGAAAAAATTGATTCGATAAAAAACTGTTCAATCGTAATTGCAGAAGATAACGATTTTAATATGATGTTGGTTAAAGTGCTGGTTTCTAGAATTATTCCTACAGCTAGAATTATTGAAGCAGTAAATGGTATTGAATCCGTAACATTTTGGGAATCAGAAAAGCCAGACCTTATTCTAATGGATATGCAGATGCCCGAAATGAGTGGTGTGGAAGCAACTTTAAAAATTAGAGAACTGGAGCAAAACACAAAAAAACATGTTCCAATAATTGCTTTGACTGCGGGTGCTTTGAAAGAAGAAAAAGAAAAGTGTATGGCTGCGGGAATGGATGACTTTTTGACTAAACCAATTGAACAAGAGAAACTTGAACAATTGATAAACCATTATCTTAATAAATAATAGTTCAATTTTCCGGATAATAAAAGTTATACCAACAATCCGTTTTCATTAAATGGTACAGATTGCCACTTATTTTGATTTAATTGTTGCATGGTTTTGAATCCTGCTTTCTTTAACGCTCTAAAAGTAGGTTCAAAGCCATCAATTACATTTATAGGATAGTGGCAATCGGAATTGACCATTATTGGAATTTGCAACTCATTTATTAAAGGGTAGAATTGCTGATGTGGATAAGTAAAACCTTTTTTAAAAAGAGATTTTGTATTGATTTCCAATATCATGCCTTGTTCTTTTAGTAATTGAAGGGTTTCTCCAACAAGGTTTTTATACCAAAGAGCATTACCATCAAAGGATTTATAATTTGATGCATTGAGCGATATTTTATCAAAATGTCCAACAATATCAAATCCGCCTTTTTGAATCATCAAATTTGTAACTTCAAAAAAACGCTTAACGGCCAGCTTAATGTCACCATTATAAATTTGTTGCAGTCCCTTATCAAAGTCGTTAAAATCTCCATCGATACAAAAAAATTGTTCGTCATCAATTTTGTCTAAATAATGGATAGAACCAATCAAATAATCAAAGGTTTTACCTTGAAAGAAATCATTTTCAATGCTGGAATAATTTTCTATATAATCGACTTCCAATCCAAAATACAATTCAATTTGATTTTTATACTTAATCTTTAATCGATTGAATTCCAATAGATAATCATCAAAATCATCTTCTTTCATTGTCCATTTTGTTAGAAATGGAAGTGGTGCGTGCGAAGAAAAACCATAGCTTTTGATACCTTTAGCGATAGCAGATTCCACAAATTCCTCCATTGAACTCCGTCCATCACAAAACGTACAATGACTATGATAATTTGACCAATACATGATTTTTTCTTTAGATTTTACAAATGTAAAAAAAATAATTTACATATCAAAGTGAAAAAGAAATTTGTGAACAATGAAACTATAGTTCTTCATTTTTGTTTGACTATGCAGAATGATTACCTTTGCTAAACATATAACAAAACCCGATGAACGATTCAAACTCATACACTCTCTATAACAAAAAAAAGGAACGCTACCTTAACTATAATCAGGTATTAAAAGCCGAATTCACTGAACGTGTGCAGAAAATATCTATCAATGCTGGATTTACATGCCCAAACCGTGATGGAAGTAAAGGAGTTGGGGGTTGTACTTACTGTAATAATCAGACATTTAGCCCTGGCTATTGTAAACCAAGTAAAAGTGTGAGTCAACAAGTGGAGGAAGGCATCGCATTTTTTCATCACAAATATACTACCCAGAACTACTTGGCTTATTTTCAGTCGTATACCAACACTTACGATGCCATTGAGAAACTAAAAGCAATTTACGAAGAAGCCCTCTCCTACCCCAATGTGGTGGGAATTGTGGTGGGAACTCGCCCTGACTGCGTCAACGATGAATTGCTTGATTACTTTGCCGAACTGAGCAAAAAATACTACGTAATGATTGAATATGGCATTGAGTCCACCAATGATGACACGCTGGAATTTATCAACCGCGGGCATGATTTTGCGTGTGCCGAGAAAGCCATCAATGATACCGCGAAACGTGGGATAAGAACTGGTGCGCATATAATTCTGGGATTGCCCAAGGAAGATAGGGAAATTGTACTTTCGCACGCCGTAAAACTGTCCAAATTACCACTTACCGCACTGAAAATTCATCAGTTACAATTGGTAAGAGGAACAAAAATGGCGAAACAATTTGTCGAAAATCCAGAATGGTTTAATTTGTATTCGGCAGCAGAATATGTAGATTTAGCAATTGATTTTATCGAACTCTTGAATCCCAAAATTGGCGTTGAGCGGTTTGTTTCTCAATCTCCAAAAAGCCTGTTAGTTGCACCAGAATGGGGATTAAAAAACTT
>Ga0194037_1002834_pt1 | contig 11083 bp, 7 predicted proteins | sample JunL306m_MetaG_FD_148653 | JGI IMG/M metagenome (GOLD analysis project Ga0194037, IMG submission 148653) | Anoxic zone freshwater microbial communities from boreal shield lake in IISD Experimental Lakes Area, Ontario, Canada - Jun2016-L304-6m | ecosystem: Environmental > Aquatic > Freshwater >...
GTCTTTAAGGTCAATCTTTATTGATGGTGAGGCCAGCGCCCAAGAGACACAATTGGGCGATTTGATATCAAAAGTTCTAGATATTGTTAAGCCAGAACTCAAGAGTAAGAATATTCAAATCCAACTAAGAGTTGCTGATGACCTGGCAATTCAGGTCAACCCAGCAGAAATTGAACAAGTCATATTAAATCTGCTAAATAACGCAATCCAGGCTTTGGCTAACTCCGGAACGCTACAGCGTCGCATTGCTATAGAGGCGTACAAAGCTGGCAACTCTGTTCAATTGAGTATTTCTGACAATGGCACAGGGGTTCCCCCTGAGTTCAAGCCCCAGCTTTTTGAGCTATTGAGTACCACCAAGCAGACTGGTATGGGACTAGGCCTCTGGCTTTGTAAGCATATTGTCACTAGATATAGCGGTTCAATCCATTATGAAGATGCTATTGGCGGCGGCGCTAGGTTTGTGATGAATTTCCCCCCCCAGCTAATTGGTGAGATCACCACAGATGATGCGAAGACTCCTCGCCGCATTAGCTCTACTAAAATTAGGATAAATCCAGATGGGACCGAGTCTGTATGTAAAACAGATGAATCTGGCAAGACGACTTGCGGCAAAGATTAATACCTATGCTAGCGAAGTACACTAGATTTTGGGATAAATGAAAGATTCAATAATAGTTGCGCAGTACGGTAGTTAGATGTGGGTCGACTTGGATCTTAGGTCATTTTGACGCTAGTTTGTCAGGCAGCTAAAGGCTCCAGTGGTAAGGGCCCTATAGTTGTGCCAAGAGCCCAAACATGCATAAGAGCCTTATGGTAAATTCACGGGCAGTGAATAATATTTCAATACTCCTTGGGTGTTACAGACCAAATACATATCTCATTGACCAATTAGAATCAATTAATGATCAAACACATCCACACTGGTCTATTTTCTTATCAGATGACTCGCCAGATCAAAGTTGGCAATCTGAATACTCGAAGCATCTCTCTGAATTAGAGGTAAAAATATCGCAAGGACCACAGCTTGGATTTGTAAATAATTTCATGAAATTGGTAAGGAATGAAAATATTCAATCTGAGTTTTATGCATTTTGTGATCAAGATGACCTATGGCTTAAAGACAAACTTGAATCGATATTAACAATTTTGATGCATCATGATCAAACCATACCCATAATCTACTGCGGACGCACTTGTGTTGTGGATGAAGGTAATGGTTTTCTTGGGTACTCTCCATTGTTTAATAGGAAACCAAGTTTCAAAAATGCACTGATTCAAAATATAGGTGGTGGCAATACCATGGTATTTAATCATTCGGCACGTGAGCTATTACTAGCTTGCCCGTTTGACCTTGATGTTGTAAGCCACGATTGGTTTTTCTATCAACTGGTTACAGGCGCTGGTGGCCTAGTTATATATGACTCTGAGCCCTACGTTAGATATCGACAGCATGACAATAATCTAGTCGGCGCTAATATAGGTTGGTCTGCACGGTTTAGCCGAGTCAAGTTACTTTTAGCAGGAAGATTTAGAGATTGGAACGAAATCAATACAAAGGCCCTTTTAGGGGTTGCCGATCTCCTAACATCTGAAAGCAAAAAAACACTTGAATTATTCATGCGTGCTAGGGCAGGCCGCAACTTTTTGGTACGGCTCTATTGGCTAAAAAGATCTGGGCTGTATAGACAGACATTTCTTGGCAATCTAGGCCTCATCATTGGGCTCTTGCTCCGAAAGGTCTAGTTTGGTCAGTACTATCCAGATTATTCGAAAGCGCCAATTTTTAATTAGGTTGCTAATACGTCAGCAATTAGTACTTCGATATAGAAGAACTTTTTTAGGTTATTTATGGACTTTGATGAACCCATTGCTAACGATGGGCGCAAGTACGATTATTTTTGGTACCTTATTTAAGGCTGATATCAAGACGTACGCCGTTTATCTATTTGCGGGATTCATTCCATGGAACTGTTTTAATAATATTTTGATTCAAGCAAGTAACTCACTCCTCGTAAATGAAGGGCTAATGAGGAAAATTGCCTTTCCAAAAATTATATTTCCAGTAGCCATCTCAATTTCGGTGTTGATAGATAGCTTTCTTTCTTTTGTTGCACTATTTATTTTGATGCTATTGATTCAACCCTTATTTTCTTGGGCTTTAGTCTTTATTCCAGTTGCATTTTTGATGATATATTTTTTCTCTTTAGGTATTGCGCTGATCTTATCTGTAATGACAGTCTATTTCAGAGATCTTCAATATGTAATCACTATCCTATTGCAGGTATTTTTCTTTTTTACCCCTGTACTTTATAAAAGTGATAGCTTGGGGAATGGCCTAGTGGCCAAGATCATGAGCTTAAATCCATTGAGTATTTTTATTGAACTGATGAGGCTGCCGATAGTTGATCAAGTTTTTCCACCCTTATCGATTATTGCGCTTGCGCTATCACTATCAATATTGAGCCTAATATTTGGCCTGTTCGTTTTCAAGAAATATGAAAAAAACCTCATTTATAGACTATGAGCTCAAGCATCAAAATTCAAAATGCATCTGTACGTTTTAAGGTTTATGAAAATAAAAACTTATCTCTGAAGGACTTTTTTTCGAAACACTCTTCACGCCCTGAATCCGGAAAAGATCCTTATTTCGATGCACTCAATGATGTTGACTTGGAGATTGGTGCTGGAGAGCGGGTTGGAATCATTGGCAGAAATGGTGCTGGCAAAAGTACATTGCTAAAGTTGGTTTGTGGCATATACCCCCCATCATGTGGTCATGTTTCTGTGAGCGGAAGTGTAGCTTCATTACTTGAGCTTGGTGCAGGTTTCCACCATGAGTTTACTGGCAGGGAGAATCTCTATTTAAATGGGGCAATTTTAGGGATGTCTGAGAAGCAAGTTAGGATGATTGAGGATGAGGTCATTCAATTTTCGGAGCTCGAGCCATTTATTGATACCCCTGTTAAATATTACTCATCGGGCATGTATATGAGGCTGGCATTTTCATTGGCCACAGCAATGCATCCAGATATCTTAGTTTTAGATGAGTTATTTGCTGCAGGTGATATTGGATTTGTTGAAAAAGCTAGGGCAAGAATGTATGGGATGGTTAATAACGCAAATATCCTATTGATGGCTTCTCATGATTTGACCTTAATGGAGGAGCTTTCAAGCCGAGTCATATGGATTGAAGGTGGCAAAATTCTTGAGGATGGGAATCCTAACAAAGTAATTAATTCTTTTAAGACTTTTATTAAATCAAATTAAACCCTTCTGAAATGATTAAGTCTATCTGCAGAAGTATCTCGGAAGCGGTTGGAGAAATTAGAGTCATTTTCCATAAGGCTCGTCATTCTGGGGGCTTCATACCTCTTATCCTGCGCGCGCTGGTTGTCCTTAGGCGCGAGGGCATCAATGGGGTTAGTGCCCGTCTTTTTACTTCTCGCAATACCGCAGTACCAGGCTATCAACAATGGATTGATCTGCATGAAAGGCTAGACATCAGCGCTAAAGCCTATATCAAACTCAAAATTGATAACTTGGATAATCTTCCCTTGCTTTCAGTTCTCATGCCAACCTGTGAATCTAATATCGCCTGGCTTAATGAGGCAATAGACTCCGTAAAAAAACAACTTTATCCTCATTGGGAGCTATGTATTGCTGACGATGCATCTACTAGTATTGAAGTTAAATCATTATTGCTTCAATACTCGCAAGAGGACCCGCGCATTAAGGTGCTGTTTAGCCAAGAGCGACGAGGTATTTCAGAAGCTACAAATACTGCGCTGGAGATTGCCAAAGGTCAATGGATAGTATTGCTGGACCATGATGATTTGATTTCCGAAGATGCTTTGTATCAGATTGCTTTAGCGATTCATGCGGATCCAAGCCTATGCCTGATTTACTCTGATGAGGATCGAATAGACTCAAACGGAGCTAGGTTTGGACCATACTTTAAGAGTGACTGGAGTCCTGAGCTCTTTTATTCCCAAAACTTTATATCTCATTTAGGGGCATATAAGAGAGAGCTAGTCAATCAAATTGGCGGCTTTAGAGTGGGTTTTGAGGGCTCTCAAGACTACGATCTCGCCCTCAGATGTATCCAAGGCCTAAAAGGCAATCAGATTCATCACATTCCTAGGGTGCTTTATCACTGGCGCTTTCATGAAAGTAGCTTTTCTCATCAGAATTTATCTTCATCAAAGAATGCTGGGGTAAGAGCCCTTAACGAGCATCTGGAGCAAAGGGCGCTAAATGCCCATGCAGTTTCTACCGACGCAGGTTACAGAGTAATTTATGGCCTTCCTGCCGATAAACCATTAGTCACTCTCATTATTCCGACTCACAATCGAGTGGATTTACTAGAAAGAGCAGTGAGAAGTATTTTAGAGAAAACCTTATATTCAAATTATGAGCTGATTATTATTGATCATCAGTCTGATGATATGAAGACTCTTCAGTACCTCAGTGAGATTTCATCTATAAAAAATATCCGGATCATTCGGATAGAAGGTGAATTTAATTTCTCGAAATTCAATAATCACGCAGTGAAGGCTTCTAATGGGTCTATTGTCGGGTTACTCAATAATGACATTGAGGTAATCTCTCCCAATTGGTTAGATGAAATGGTTGGCTTAGTTCTTCAAGAGGGTGTTGGTGCCGTAGGGGCAAGGCTTTGGTATCCCGATGCCATCCTTCAGCACGGTGGAGTCCTGCTTGGTTATGGGCCTAGCCGAATAGCTGGACATATTCATGGGATTGGGCGTGACAACAAAGGTTATTTTGGACGTGCTGAATTAATTCAAAATTTTTCAGCCCTAACGGCTGCATGTTTGCTTGTTCGGAAATCAGTCTATTTAGAGGCTAATGGATTAGATGAGAATCTACCAGTGGATTACAACGACGTGGACTTTTGTTTACGTCTTAATGGGCTAGGGTATCGAAATGTTTGGACTCCCTATGCGGAGCTATATCACCACGAACATGGCACCAGAGGTAAAGCCCCCAACCCAAAAAGAGCCGCCCAATTAAGTAAAGACATGATTTATATGCGTGAACGTTGGGGTGATCATCTAGTCCAAGATCCTAAATACAACCCAAATCTTGATCTAGACGTAGCTTATAGACTTAGCTTTCCGCCAAGACTCAAGGAGCAGCAAAATACATTGAGTATGACTCGGCGATTTTCTGAGGCTAAAAACGGCCAGCTAGGAATATGCGCAATTATTCGCGATAGAGAGCAATGGATTGCAGAGTGGATCTCCTTTCATTATTTAGCTGGTTTCACGAATTTTTATATTGGCTTGCATAAATGTTCAGATAAGACTGAAGAAATTTTGATTGATTTATCCAAGAAATATAAGATCAACATTTTTCATGTGGAAGATAGGGTTGGTGGATCACCACAGACTTTCTTCTATAACTTCATACAAAATGAAGTTGCCTATGAAGTGGACTGGATGGCATATATTGATAGTGATGAGTATTTATTCTCACCAGAGCAGAAAAAAATTGGGCCTGTGCTTGATGGGTTTTTGCAAAAGAATATTTATGCATTAGCTGTTCATTGGGTGTGCTTTGGTTCCAACAAGTTTGCGAGAGAGCCTTCAGGACTGATCATTGAAAATTATCGGCATCGAGCTCCCGATGATTTCGCTGTCAATAAGCATGTAAAGTCAATAATCTATCAAAGACTACCAGGCATTATTAAATTTAATAACCCACATTTGGTATCAGCAGACTTTCAGGTTTTTGATGAACAATTGAGACCCATTGACACCCCAATTTCACCTTATGAGCCTACATTCTCAAACTTGAGAATTAACCATTATCTTTGTCAAAGCAGGGAATATTTTGAAAATGTTAAAAAATTTTCTGGCAACGCAGACAATGAGGCTAGTAATGAGATAAAAAGAGAGGAGTGGTGGATTGGACATGATCGAAATGATTTGTTAGACCACTCCGTTGAGTCATACATTCACCCAATCAAGGCTTTGATCCATGGAGACATGCTTGAGAAATGAGTGTAAAAGTATTTTCTAGCCTCTTTTTCTGAAGATTGATACAGAGCTTTATCATTTAAGGCGGTGTGGCCAGGATTTTTTGCCCAATAGCCATGATCGTATTTTTGCTTGTAGTGTGAGAATCGATAGTTCTTGATAGTCATATACTTAAACCAGGAGCAGCCAATGTCTACTGCATTTGCTAAACCAAAGATTGAATTTTTGTCTTGATAATTTTGTTCTTTAATTAGTATTTCTCTATCCAATAAACAGGCCCATTCATTTAGCCTGCACTCCGGTAGAGGTTTTGGAAATTTAGCATCGATTAACTCTTTATTTGTGCGTGAAAAGGGTAGAGGTAAGTTCATTACCTCATCATATGTGGGCTGCCATTCGTAAAATGTTTCACCAGAGCACATGCCTATATGATTTGCCGGGCAGTTCCAGCATTGCCCGATTTGTCCAACTCCAGCCTTGCCTTCAGTCTTGCTCAGCATGTCAGATATGATGTCGCCCGTGTATAGAACATCGTTATGCGTGAGGAATATATATTTTTTATCGCTTTTTTCTATTCCGTATTGGTAACGGATTGTATGACGCTCTTTTTCATTAGTGAGATTTGTTGATTCACTCCAAAATTCATGTCTTATTGGGCTATAGACAATTAGATTTTCAAAAAACTTGAAAATAAAATCAATATTACTTCGATAGGGTTGAACCCTTTCTTTAATAAGATAAATTTTATCGATATGATGACCTGAATGCTTAATTAAGCTTTTGAGAGTACATAGTGTTTGCCATGGCTTTCCATAAACATTAATACATACATCAACGCTTTTGAGGTTTTGTGCTTTTTCCATTTCGGATTTTTTAAATAAAGTTACTTTTGCTTAAGGTATAAGTACAAATCTTTCATTTTACGAAGAGGGTAGGTAATTCTCCAGGAGTTACTTGCATAGATAGCTTGTAGGCTATTGTTAACAGCATTACTGTGTCTTAGCGCTGCTTGATATTGATCTGTAAGAGTAGCCACTTGATGGGATTTGGCGCCACCAAGAGGTGTAAATTTAAACCAACGTATTCTGTCCGCTACATAGCTATGCTCAATATGATTCATTTTCTGAAGGATTGCCTCCAGGATTTGATTAGCCGATCTTACCCATCCACCATATTCTCCAATGGGGCCTTCCCCTTGCCACTCTCCGATTCCATGTCTTATTTGCTCTATTAAGGAATGGGTCGACCCATACCAATGGATATTTTCATGCCCACTCACAATACCTTTTGCAATCTCTTCAAAGGGAGGAAGTCTTCTGATGTAGATGGGTTTCTTCCATGCTAGAGCATGCATTACAGGCAGTCCAAAGCCTTCATATTGAGAGGGAAAAATGATGGCCTGTACAGTTGAATATACAAAATCAATGTCTTGTTGTGATAAGTTCCCTGATTCGATATTGTGAACATTGGCATGAGAGTTTGAATCATTACCTAAAACTATGAAGTTGGTATTTGGCAGCGCGCTAGTCACGGCTGTAAGTGTTTCCTCAAGATATTTATGGGAATAGTTATTGCCAACAATCATAATGGATGAAGTTATGTCGATATTTGGTAACATGTTAGAGCTAAGCGATTTATTTCTCCCCTCACTTTTATAGTCATTCGGGTCCATTGAGTGTATTACCGGTACTAAGGTAGTTTTATCTCCGAGGCGGTATCGTTTAGTCAGTTGATTTGCAGTAAATTTTGAATTAGTGAAAATTACGTCAGACCACTTCATAACAAAGTGCCATAAATTTTCATCGAGAACGATGCTAAGATGCCCACAATCAGAAGCGATGGTATCTAGCATAAAAAATGCAGTGACTGGTGCTCTAGATAAGACTCTTGAGACACATCTATTGCTAAATGGTTGACCGTATCTCATCACAGCCGAAAAGAACTCATTAGGCTGATCAACTTCAATACGCCTTAAGCGCAAATGTTTATCCAAAGAATGGTGATCCCAGGCCTCTTGTGAGATAGACACTGTTATTTCAATAGACTTTGGCCAGGCAAGACATGCTGCTCTGAGGGTGGCTAATCCAGCTTCAATTGTCCCGTTATGGCGAGGCCCAAAAGCACTCAAATCAAAGCAAATACTCATGGAATTTGGATGTACAAGTGAGCTTAATAATTTTTCAGATATATATTCTGGTGATTCAAAGTAATTACTAATAAGCTTATCAAAGTAGGGATATTTATTTAAGAGTATTTTCTTATTTGTCTCATCTAAGACCGTTCTATTATTTTCCTGCTGTCTAAAAGATACTTCACCTATGTGATAAGCAAAGGCCTTATTTGCCAGTGCAGCTCTAAAGCCACTTTTATTTGCTCTCATTATGAGGTCATTCTCTTCGTTATATCCTTTGCCATAGATATGATCAAAGCCACCAAACTCTGCAAGAATGTTCCATTTAATAAATAGACAAAATCCGACTGCTGTCGGGGCGTAGGAATAGTCTGGTAGATATTGAGAAATATTGAGAAAGCGCTTAAAGTGCTCGACAGGTTTTACATTTAGCCTCTCAGAATCATGAGGTAGAGTGCATATCGTTGCGTTATTAGAGCGCGGACTGACAAATCCAATCATAGGATCAAGGTAAGCCACTCTTGCCAACTCTGTAAGACAGCTCGGGAAAATTTGAGTATCAGAGTTTAATAAGATGACATCGCTATGACAATTAACGGCATCTTCAAATGCTTGGTTTGCAGTTAATACGAAGCCAAGGTTTTGCTTGTTAGTAATGACTCGTACATCTAAATTGCCAGTGTTTACTGAATAATTAATGGAGTCTACTAAATCTTTATCTTCGGGACTGTCAATATAGAAGTAGATTTGGCACTTCAATTTTTTAAGTTCATCTGCACAATTTATTAGTGACTCATATAAGGGTTGGACTAATTGTGAATTTTTATAGAAAGGAACTACCAATTTGATTGGCCGAAAACCTTCAGTGACCAGAGCCCTTTGTAAATTCAGACCATCACCTATGGAGTTATCTGCCTTCAAATTCCTAAATTGAGCATGAATCCTATTCTTGAAATGCACTTTTACCATTGCCTTAGTTAGTTTTATTGGTATCTATATCCATATCATTTAACCAAAAAACCTATCAGAGTGCTAGTCCAGCACAAACGAAAAAAGTCATATTTCTGTTACCTCTTTTTATTGCTGGCTGATCTAGAGAGATTGGCTATTCTGAAACCGCGTTTTAGACCTCGCTAAAAAGGGATTAATAGGCTTAAGAATTGATTTCAGGGAGGTCGCTAATGAAATACTGATTCATCAAACTCAGTTTTGACTATTTATTTACCAGCTTGATCTAGTGAGAAACATCAATTTGCATTAATATAATTTGACTATAGGAGGCTTAAATTATGATGACCCCTGATGAGATTGCAAAACTCATTCCAGCAGAAAAAGCGCAATTTCGTTCGCCAATACCTACCCAGGCCATTTCAAGCGACGAGTTTTTTCCTGGGGTACAGACTGCTAAGCAAAAAGAATTCGAGAGCCGTGTCAAAGATATCGGCACAAAGCTTGCTAAGCATCAAGGCATACCTCGCCGCCGGTTTTTTCAAAGCGCCGCTGGAATGGCAGCTGCTTTTCTTGCGATGAATGACACCTTTGGTCCACTCTATGGGGTTAGTCATGCAGAGGCAGCAACACCAGAGCTGGCCAATGAAAGGGCTGCTACCTTAAAAAATCAGTTCATTATGGATATGCATACCCATTTTCTGCGTGACGATACTCGGCTTGAAGGTTTTGTGAGATCCCGCGAAGCTGTAGGCAAGGCCTCATGGAATCCTGCATTAGTCAATAAGCCACAAACCTTGGATGACTTGAAGTTTGCCAATTACTTTAAGGAGGTCTATTTAGATAGCGATACTAAGGTAGCATTGATTTCTGGTTCTGGCTCTGAGGATCCTCGTGATTGGTTTTTAACCAATGAAATGAAAGCGCAAGCACGCCAAACAGTGAATCAAGAATCCGGCACCAAAAGAATGTTCTCGCACGCTATCTTTATGCCAGGAACGCCGGGCTGGCTAGAAAAGGCTGAGGCCGATTATGAAAATTTAAAGCCAGATTCGTTTAAGGGTTACACCATTGGCGATAACACCAATAAGCAACTGTCAAAGCACCCTTGGCGTCTTGATGATGAAAAATTACTATATCCATTTTATGAAAAGTTGGCTAAATGGAGTAAGACTAAGCCAAGCCTAGCGAATGTATGTGTGCACAAGGGCCTTTATCCACCATCCGTCACGCAGCAATATCCCCACTTATTGGCTTATGCAAATGTAGATGACGTTGCAAAGGCTGCTAAAGATTGGCCCCAACTCAATTTTGTAATCTATCATTCCGCTTTTCGATATACAGGCGGAACTTGGGATATAGGTTGGGAGCAATTTAGACAAACTGGCCGCATTGATTGGGTGACGGATTTAGCCCAGATCCCACAAAAAACCGGCGTTAATAATATTTACGGAGATTTAGGACAAATTTTTGCTCAAAGTACGATTTCTGAGCCAAGATTATGTGCCGCAATGTTGGGTCAGCTCATACAAGGTCTAGGGCAAGATCATGTTGTCTGGGGTACCGATGCCATTTGGACCGGTTCTCCCCAGTGGCAAATTGAGGCCTTTCGTAGATTAGAGATTCCTGAGGATATGCAGAAAAAATATGGTTTTAATCCTTTGGGAGCTGCAGATGGACCAGTAAAGCGAGCAATCTTTGGTGAAAATTCTGCGCGGCTTTATAACTTCACTGCTGCACAGCGAGCAGGCTTAGCGAACGATAAGATTACCTTGGCAAAAATTCATTATGACCAGTTTGGGGATGGCAGAACAAACTTAAGATATGGTTATATGCAGGCTTAAGCTTGTTAAAGTGTCGTACTAATGCGATGTGGGTCTGACGCTAAGATAGCTCATAGAAGAAAAAGCCACCCTCGGGTGACTTTTCTAATGCTGGTGGGTCGGGCGAGATTCGAACTCGCGACCAACGGATTAAAAGAAGTCATGGCTCTTCAAAAACC
>Ga0194037_1002835_pt1 | contig 11079 bp, 10 predicted proteins | sample JunL306m_MetaG_FD_148653 | JGI IMG/M metagenome (GOLD analysis project Ga0194037, IMG submission 148653) | Anoxic zone freshwater microbial communities from boreal shield lake in IISD Experimental Lakes Area, Ontario, Canada - Jun2016-L304-6m | ecosystem: Environmental > Aquatic > Freshwater >...
ATAGTGCACCGGTGATACCAGATCGGATGCTTGGAATGATGACTCGAATGATGGTTGACGCCCAATTTGCACCCAAGTTTCGGGACGCCTCAACTAACGTTTTTAATTCAACACTCGTAAGCGCGATATCCAGTGCACGATAAGTGAACGGCAGCGCAATAATGACGAAGAAGAAAGGTAATTCAAATTGCGAATTTTGCAGCGATTTTGGCATCGCAACCTGTGCGCCGATTGCTAGGGAGACGACGGGAATAATCAGTGGCAAAATACAGATAAAATCTAGCACCGGACGCCATTTGGGAAATTTCAAATTAGCGATAACCGCTGTTGGTACCATCAGTAGAAGATTTATCGCACTGGCGAGAATTGCCAGCTGAAGCGACAAGAGCAGGTGTGGCAAGAAGCCTTCTTGATGAATGAGCCAGGTGTAGTTAACAAACGAATGGCCCTTACCAAAATTTCCTCGGAAGCTAAACTCTGAGGCTGAAGCTAGTGGAAAAACAAAGATCAATATCGTAATTATCAGAGAAGTTCCGATAAGAATGTACTTTCCAATCTGATTTTTCACTTGGTCCGCCACCTTGCCGCATACTTTTGGGCGAGTAAGTAACCAGACATACTAATTACGGCGATAAGAACCATTCCCACGGCAAGTGCGTCCCCTAAATTAACTTGGTTAGCAATCACGTTGCCGTCAACCAGCGACCCAATAATTAGTGGAACCAGCGGCACATTTCCAACAGTCATGGCGCGCGCTGTGGCATAGGCGGAAAAACCACTAGCAAATAGCAGAAAAAATGCACCCAAAAAAGATGGTGTCAGTATCGGGATCGCTACCCGACGCCAAAAAGTCAATGAGTTTGCACCCAGGCTTTGGCTCGCCTCGCCCCACTCCTTACGCAACCCCTTTAGCGCAGGCTTAAAAACAATAATCATGATTGGAACTTGGAAAAACGTGTAGACAAGTAGCAAACCGGTAAAAGAAAAGAGGGTGAACTTACCCGCATAAATATCCCATCCAAGAGATTTTAAAGATTTTGTCAGAACCCCCTGCGCGCCAAAAGCAGCAATAAACATAAAGGCCAGTGGAACTCCACCTGAGTTAGCAAATACTGCTGCAGTACTATCGATTATTAGCGTGAGTTTTCGTCCTGCATATTTAATTATGACAAATGCGAGAAAGCCACCGATCAATGATCCAATCGCGGCGGTGTAAGTGGCCAACTTTAGACTTACTACAAAGCCATGTAGGTATGGTCCGTGAATTATGCTCCGGAAATTTTCTAAGGTCCATTCTTTTTTGTTTCCTTGAAAAGACCTGATAGTCACCGCAAGTATTGGCCACATTAGAAAGAATCCGACAAATGCGAAGAATGGCGAGAGGGGTAGTGGTACTTTAGAAAAACCAGAAAAAATAGAGCTGTGGTGAGCGGCCCCCTCAGACCGTTTCACCACAGCTCCTTTTTTCATCTTTCCCGTGAGTAACTAATTAATTAACAACGAAATTAATTAGCTGCAATTGCAGGCCATTGGTCCTTAAGTAACGCAGTCGCGGCATCTTGTTGGGCCACGTTTGGAGTTACCGATTTACCCATAGCTGGAATAACGCCAGCAGGTGGATTAATCGCTGTGCCACGAGCGCGCATAGCAACTTCGGTGATTGGGTGGGCGCCACCGGAGATCCAGATGTTCTGTCCACCCATGATCATTGAGAAGATCTTGGATCCGCTCATGCCTTTTGTTGAACCTAGATCCTTGGAGTACTTGCCCTTGATTCCTGAGTACAGGAATTCTGTCCAAAGACGCGCTGTGGCAGGGTGTGGTGCATTCAGTGGAATACCTGTTACGTAAGGTGTTCCCTGAAGAATCGCATCAGATGGAATAACACACTTAAGTGTTACTCCAGCCTTAGCTGCAGTAGCAATATTACCTGGGCAGTTGAAGTCCCAAGTTAAAGATACTTTGTAGGCACCTGCGGCGAAGTTAGCTGGTGTCGCTGGTACAGTCACAAAGTTTCCTGAAGCCTTCAGTGACTTAAACCAGTCGATTCCCTTTTGGACATTGTCATTTGTGCCACCTGCAGCAAGGTTTGCCACGAAAACTGACATCTTTGACTCTTGAGCCTGTACCGGATCGCCACCTATTGCGAACATTCCCTTGAATGCAGGATCAGCAAGATCAGCAAGCTTTGTTGGAGACTTAGGTAGACCAACTGGGTACTGAATCGCCATTTGACCAGCATAGCTTCCGACCCAGCGACCCTTTGGATCTCTGTATGTTGCTGGAATGTCCTTCCATGACTGTGGCTTGTAAGGTGCAAAGAGATTTACGTTGTTGATTCCATAAGTGATTCCAATATCAGTTTGATCTGGAACTTTTGACGCTGGAGCTGAACTTATTGTTTGGATTTCATATCCGGAAGATCCATCTGGATTATCATCGGTAATTTTAATTCCAAATGCCTTTGAAAATAGGTCCATTGCTTCGCCGTAGTTTGCCCAGTTGCGAGGCAAAGTAATTGCATTTAGGTGACCCTCTTTTTGTGCTGCCTTTACGAGAGCATCCATGCCACCGCAAGACTTAAGGTCTACGCACTTTGAATAGTCTGTTGCTGCATTTGATGTTGTAGCTAGTGTTGCTGGAAGTATTGCAACAGCGATTGCTGCAACTACTCCGATTACGATCTGCTTACGCATATAGCCTCCTTGTAAGGTGTAAGCGGATTCAAGTCGCCGTAGGAGGACAGTAAGGTGGTTTTCGGTGGATTTTTTATGAAGAAAAAATTAACAACGGCTGGGAAAACTTTAAACTTTTAGTTAACAACAGTTAACAATTGGGTTGCTAGGTCGATGACGCTGGTTGCGCCAGCTTCAAATAGCTCATCTTTTGTATGTGCACCGCTGGTAACACCCACAATAAATTGTGCACCTGCCGTTACACCACTCTGCATATCCGACTTCGTGTCCCCAATCACTGCAATTTCAGCCGGTGTGAGGTTCTCCCCCTTCGGGAGGCTAAATTCTTGGAGCGCTTTAAAAATCATATCCGGTGCTGGTCGGCCGTGGCTCACTTCGGAGGCCGCCACTGAAACATCGATAATTCGGCGCCAATTTAGCGAATCAATAATTACATCTAATATTTCCCGAGGAAATCCAGTGGTGATTGCGATTCCAATATTTTTTGATCGAAGGTCAACAAAAAAAGGTGTAATGCCGTCAAACTCTTCGAGCTCACCATCCTTTACTAACCTGATGTAGCTCGAAATGAATTTCTCGTGGACCATATTTGCCTTCATCTTGTCACCATTTAGCAGGTGTAAGAAAACATCCATTTTTCGCTCGCCCATTGTTGCATTTACATACTCAGTCATTTTTGTCATTTCTGGCGAACCCATTTCAACACCGAGGGTTGTGATCCCAAGCTGGAAGGCCTTTACAACTAAGCCATCATCTTTAGCGGTTGTGCCAGCGACATCAAAAATTGCTAATTTTGTCTGTTTGATTACGCCCATAATTTAAAGCTCTCCTCAGCAATTGCCGGAGCCAAGGTATTTCCGCGGCCACCACCACCTGTTACAACCGTTACTCCCGCTTCAATCTCTTTGCGGAAATAGATAGCTGGCCCAGTTGATTCGCTATAAATTCCATCCCAGCGTCGTGCGATCTTGGGACCTTGAGCTCCAAAAATACTAGATATAACTTTCTGCAAGTGATCGTATGGTTCTTCCAGCAATTCGTGGCCAAAGGGTTCTACATATTCATGTGTGTCACCAATTGTGAAAGATCCATCAAGGCGAGGGGCTAGTAAAAGCTGCATCCGCAACTCTGATGCCAATGCACTCTGTGGTGGCAACTTATTAATTGATAGTTCGCGAAATGCCGGGTAATAACGCATGGAATCACCATCAGCCACAGAATGGCCGAGCTTGGCTGCGATCGGTTCGGTCGCAGCCATTTGAAGTCGTACTCTTCGCACGGCTGCACCCTGCATATGTTCGCTCAAGAATCCGTTGTGATAAGCGCCTGCACAAATAACGAGAAGGTCACCAGAAATCTTCTTACCCGTGATATTGCGCAAGTGGTGGCCGGTTTCGGTGCTACTTAGATCCATAACTTCAAAATTTGGCAGCCATTCATAATTTGGATTATCCAGTAGATACTTGCGTAATCCACTAAAGAGTAAGTTGGGTTCGATTGCTGCATCTTTTGTGCAACGAAGTGCGCCGAGGTAATTTCCAGCAAGCAAAGGTTCCAGTTTTTTAGTTTCATCCGCGGTTAAAAATTCAAATCCACGAGCTTTGGCATCGGTCATTTCGGATGCCTCACCGATAATTTGAAGCTCTTCCTCGTTTGCCGCAATTGTCAGTGAGCCATTTGCACGAAATCCAATTGTTCCCACAGTCGTGCCAATTTTTTCCCAAAGTTCACGGGAGCGAAGTGCAAGTTCTAACTCGGCACCTTTTGCTCGCCCAGAAACCCAAACAAGTCCAAAGTTTCTAACAGAGGCAGATTGCGCCTGCGGATCTTTTTCACATTGGACAACTTGATGACCGGCTTCAAGTGCAAGATAGGCATGCATCGTTCCGATAATTCCACCGCCAACGATCAAGATTTTTGCCATGGCATATTGGATCATCTAAAAAGCAGATAAGGTTAAAATTAGAGTGACTTGATTATGAACTTATAACTTCGCGAGCCCCCCGTCAGGATTGAACTGACGACCTGCCGCTTACAAGGCGGCTGCTCTACCACTGAGCTAGAGAGGCGGATCGAGTCAAATAAACCGACCGTTGACCAGGGGCAATTATGGCACGCAATTTGATGTGCGAATTACGCCCAAATACTGAGTAAGTTTGCCGTATGCGCCTCGGGGTCTTAGATGTTGGTTCAAATACCGTGCATCTACAGGTCGTCGATACCTACCCGGGAGCCCGCCCTAATCCCACCTTCAACCATAAGGAAGAACTGCGCCTAACTGAATATTTAACGCCCGATAACAAGATTTCTGATGAAGGAATCGTCGCCCTTCGAGCAGCAATTGCGCAGGCCGTTGCTCAATCAAAAGCGGTTAAAACCGAAGAGTTACTGCCCTTTGCGACATCTGCGCTTCGTGAAGCAGCTAATGGGGATGAAATTATCGCCACTATAAATAAGGATTTTGAAATTGATCTTCAAGTCTTATCTGGTGAAGAGGAAGCAAAGTTAACTTTCTTGGCCGCGCGTCGTTGGTTTGGTTGGTCTAGTGGCCGGCTGTTGGTGATTGATATTGGTGGCGGTTCACTTGAAATTGCATCAGGTGTTGATGAGTCACCAGAAGTTGCGGTGTCACTTCCGCTCGGCGCCGCGCGCTTAACAAAGAGTCACTTGAGTGGTGATCCATACGCGCCCAAAAGTATTAGGGCGCTGCGCGATCACATCGAGAATCAACTTGAGTCAATTCTTCCAGCACTGGTGCATCATGAAGTTTCAGATCGAGCAATTGCAACGAGTAAAACTTTACGCACAATTGCCAGACTCTGCGGTGATTGGTATGAAGGTAACGGAAAAGTTATTACCATTGACGCAATCAGAAAGATATCGGCCCGGCTTTCTGAAATGGATTTGGAAGAACGTACGAAGTTACCTGGTGTTTCGGCAAACCGCGCTCGTCAGATTGTTGCAGGGGCATTTGTTACAGAAAGTGTGATGCGAAATTTGGATTTGGATAAATTAGAGATCTGCCCGTGGGCGCTTCGTGAAGGCGTTATATTAAAATTTATGGATTGGTCGGAAGTTTAAGAATTACACTATAGGTGCTGGAATTACCTCAATGTGTACGCACTTTTTCTTATCAAAATAAACCACCCAAGCATCGCCAGGAAGTAATTTGCTTTCTGGCAATTCAACATCTGATTTCTTTGTTATCTTCTCAAGCATCCGAGGTAGTACCGGATTATGGCTACAGAGAAGAATTGGCTTGCCTTCTTTCTGGACTTGCTCGGCTAACTTTTTTGCATAGTCGAGGGATTTATCTTTATCTTTCTTAAAGGTGTATTCGCTCAAGTGGTTGGTAATTTTTGGTTCCAGATTTAGCGCTTTAGCCATTGCTATTACCGTGTCATAGCAACGCACCGCATCCGATGTGTGTATTTCAGCAAGGCCAAATACCTGATAAGTCGCCAACATGCGCCGAGCCTGCTGTTGGCCAATAATCTCTAGTGGGCGATCTTCATCCCCGCTCTGCCATTCACTTCTGGCAAGAGCCTTAGCGTGACGCAGAAGTATTAATGGTGTTGCATCAAAGGGCATCTCGATAAATTTAGTAAGAATTTCAATATCAGTTTCCCGAGTTAACTTAACTAGCGCAGCTTCAATCGCTTGCCACTCCATTAAATCAACTTCACTATTTACGTGGAATGCCTTTTCGCTATCAATTGCCTTCGCGCACCAATAACTAACGCGCTTCTGGCCATCTATCGCAAAGTATTCAACATCGCCGATAAAAGGTCCCAGTTGCACCGAAAGACCAGTCTCTTCCATGATTTCTCGATATGCACAAGCAATTAAAGTTTCACCATTGTCGAGTTTGCCTTTAGGTAATGACCAGTCGTCATAACGAGGGCGGTGAATTATTGCGACCTCAACTTCGCCGGCTGCATTTTTCCGCCAGACAACTCCGCCTGCGGCTTGGGTTATTTCACTCATCCGCGCGCCCGATACCACTTGATTACCTGGTCATGTAATTCGGTTAATGGCTCACCACTTGAACTCTTTGAAATGTGCTTCCAATCGCCATTACTCGCCATTTCCCAGCGCACAGTTGTCGGCGCCAAATAGCTATCTAGCGCACGAAATAGCATCCGCTTGTGGTCAGTTTGATCGATGCGAACCATGCTCTCAACGCGGCGATCTAAGTTTCGGTGCATTAAGTCTGCGCTACCAATCCAAACTTCTTCTTCCCCGCCGTTTGCAAAATAGAAAATTCGAGAATGCTCAAGGAAGCGACCAAGGATTGAGCGAACTGTGATGTTCTCAGAAAGTCCTGGCACACCTGGGCGAAGGGCGCATATTCCTCGGACAACAAGCTCGATCTTTACACCCGCGTTCGATGCCTGGTACATAAGTTCAATAAATTCTTCATCCATAATCGAGTTCAACTTCATCCGAATGCCGGCAGGTTTCCCAGATTTTTTATTATTGATCTCATTTTGAATTTTGGCAAGTAAGCCACTGCGCAAGGTACGCGGCGCAACTAGTAACCGTTCGAAAGAAGTTTGTGGCGCAAAGCCAGAGAGTTGATTGAAGAGCTTATTAACGTCCTCGCCAACGACTGGGTCGGCACTCAAAATTCCAAAATCTTCATAAAGTCGGGCGGTCTTTGGATTGTAATTTCCAGTCCCGATATGGACATAACGGCGAATTCCGCCGGCCTCCTCTCGGACTACGAGTGAGAGTTTGGCGTGAGTTTTATGGCCAACAAGTCCGTATACGACGTGCACGCCAGCATCTTCAAGCTTTCTAGCCCAACGCACATTCGCTTGTTCATCAAAGCGGGCGCGAATTTCAATAACAGCTAAAACTTGTTTACCTGATTCGGCGGCTTCGATAAGTGCTTCGACAATCGGGGAATCTCCCGACGTGCGATAGAGCGTCTGCTTAATTGCCAACACTTTTGGATCTTGCGCTGCAGATTCTAAGAAGCGCACAACCGAGGAAGTAAATGATTCGTAAGGGTGGTGGAGCATAATTTCGCGGCGGCGGATCGCATCAAAAAATTCTTCACGTGAGTCTGGGTCAACATCGCGCAGGTCCCAGGCGACTTGGCTTCTAAATGCTGGGTACTTCAAATCAGGGCGATCAATATCTGCAATTTGATTTAGTCCAGTTAGATCAAGTGGTTCTGGATAACGCAAGATATCTTCTTCTTTAACTTGAAGCTCATCCATCAAAGTTTGCAGAAGCTCTTGATCAATATCACGATCTACTTCAAGGCGAACTGGTGGACCAAATTTTCTACGAAGTAGTTCTTGCTCCATGGTTGCCAGTAAATCTTCTGACTCTTCTTCTTCAAGTTCAAGATCTGCGTTTCTAGTTACCCGAAATGTATAAAAATAAAGGATCTCCATCCCGGGAAATAAATCTCCGATGTGGGCCGTGATCACTTGCTCTAATGGAATGAAGCGGCGTTCTTCGCCCTTTGCTGTTTCGATAAATCTAGGCAAATTTGATGGCACTTTGATTCGTGCAAAGAGCTCTGTCTCTGACTCTGGGTTTTTAACTACAACTGCAAGATTGAGTGATAGTCCTGAGATATATGGGAATGGGTGCGATGGATCAACTGCAAGTGGTGTTAGGACCGGGAAAATTTTACTTTGAAAAGTTACATCTACGACTGCGCGTTCTTCTGGCGTTAAATCTTCCCATTTAATCAGATTAATCTTCTCGCTTGTCAGCGCTGGGTAAACACTTTCATGAAAACATTTTGATTGTCGGTCGATTAACTCTTGTGTTTTTTTTGAAAGTTCAGTCATCAATTGAGTTGGTGAATATCCGGCCGTATTTACTTTTGTTACTCCAGATTCCAACTTGCGTTTTAAGGTTGCAACCCGAATCATGAAGAAGTCATCTAAATTTGAAGAGAAGATCGAAAGGAATCGGGCGCGCTCCAAAAGCGGAATACTTACATCTTCAGCTAATTCTAAAACCCGCTCATTGAAGGCAAGCCAACTCAGTTCCCGGTCCACCAAAGTTTCACGAGGATTGGCCGCGAGTAGCGGGAAAGTATCTGATTGCACCATTGAATTCTCTCGCAACTAGATGAATAGGTGGTAATCAGTACGTGGATTGCGCCTAAAGAAGCCCCTCAGAGCCAACTTATCGGTGTGGGGTGCTTAGCAATCCGACCATCACCGGAAGATTTACCACGCAGGCGTCGCCAGATCCAAGGAATTACAAAGGTAATAATCCATCGGCTATCTTCCAAAAATTTTCTTAGCTTAGATTTCTTTGGCGCTGGCGGAAGTTGGATCTTCCATTTTTCATCGAAAGGTAGGCCCAGCACTTCTAAAACCGCGTTTGCTAATCGAAAATGGCCATCTGCATTTAAATGAAGGCGATCTACGGCAAGAAATCTACGATCACCCAGCCAAGGAGCATTTTTCGAATCAACGAGTGTTGCACCGAATTCGGCAGCAACTTCTCGGACATTCTTGTTGAAATCTGAAAAGCGCTCGTGCCAGAGCTCTGCGGTCTTGCCCTTACCCTCAACTTTATCTATAACGGTGAATAGTAAAACGGTGGCACCGCTTTTAATTAACATTTCTACTGCGTCCCGATACCGTGCTTTAGCAACCGCTGGTTGATAGTTGGGACGAATTACATCATTTGCTCCGGCATGAAATGAAATAAGGGTTGAGTTCTCCTTAACTAATTTCAGTGCTGCTGGAATCTGGTCATCGATAACTTGTTGAAGCAATTTCCCCCGTACGGCCAGATTTACGTAGGTAAATTCGGAGGATGTTGTTGCAATCACATCTGCTACTCGATCAGCCCAGCCCCGATAGTTTCCATCAATGATCTCATCGCACATACCCTCGGTCATCGAGTCACCGAGTGCGATAAACCGTTTGAAAGTTGCCATTCTTATTTCGCGCGCTTCTCGGCAATCCAGTACAGAACAATCGCAGTTGCAACACTGGCATTCAAAGATTCAACACTGGTCTGCATCGGGATCGAAAGGATTAGATCGCACTTCTCACGAACCAATCTGGACAAACCTTTGCCTTCACTGCCGACAATTAAGTAGACAGATTCTTCGGCCAATGAAAAACCAGGCAAACTTTCATTTCCTTGCGCATCCAACCCGACAACAAAGAAGCCAGCTTTCTTGGCTTCATCGATCGAGCGAACCAAGTTAGTTACTTGTGCGATTGGAAGTCTTGCCGCGGCGCCAGCAGATGATTTCCATGCTGAACCCGTCATCGCTGCATTACGACGCTCTGGGAATGCAACACCATCTGCGCCAAATGCGGCGGCGCTTCGAACAATGGCACCGAGATTATGTGGGTCAGTAACGCCATCTAAACCAATAATTAAACCTGGCTTTTGCGCACTAGCCAAAATAGTTTCGAATGGTTTGTATTGAAATGGCTTGATGATCAGAGCAATACCTTGATGATTTGTTGTGCCAGTGACACCATCTAGTTGACCACGTGGTACTTCTTTAATTATTAAGTTCTGATTCTTCGCAAGGCGAAGCGCTTCGGTCATACGATCATCTAATTCGGCACGCTCTGCTACTAATAACTCTTTTGCAGGGATCTTGGCGCGCAGCGCCTCAACAACGCTGTTACGACCAGCTACAGCATCCGCACTTGCGCGAGTTTCCAAGCGAGATTCTGGTTTACGAGTTGAAGGGCGACGAGCCGGGGCGGCCTCGGCTTCACGACGTTTTCTACCGGGACGCATTAGTTACCAACCGTCCACCGTGAACCATTTGGAGTGTCTTCAATTGTTACACCTAACTCTGTGAGGGAATCGCGAATGGCATCACTCGCGGTGAAATCTTTTCGAGCCCGTGCGGCGGTACGTTGTTCGAGAGCTAATGAGATCAAGCCATCAAGCAATTCTGGATTGGTGGTGCCACCTGTTTTAAATGCGGGATCAAATGGATCGCAACCAAGGATTGAGAGTGCGCCACGAACCTCATTTGCCGCCTTCGCAATTGTCTTGGTGTCATTTGTCGAGATAGCGGTGTTGCCATTCTTAACAGTCTCAGAAATGAAAGCAAGTGCCTGAGGCACAGCAAGATCATCATCCATCGCCTTCGCAAATTCTGGGGCAATAGTTAAATCTGGTTCGCGGCCAATTATCTCTGTTGCTCGAAGAAGGAAGCCTTCAATGCGGCGGAAGTTAACCGATGATTCTTCCAGGGCTTCAAATGAAAATTCGAGCATTGAGCGATAGTGCGCACTGCCTAAATACCAACGTAATTCGATGCCGCGAACTTGCTTAAGAATCTCGTGTACTTGAAGAGAGTTACCAAGTGACTTCGACATCTTTTCGCCAGATGTTGTAACCCACGCGTTGTGCATCCAAATAT
>Ga0194037_1002837_pt1 | contig 11076 bp, 10 predicted proteins | sample JunL306m_MetaG_FD_148653 | JGI IMG/M metagenome (GOLD analysis project Ga0194037, IMG submission 148653) | Anoxic zone freshwater microbial communities from boreal shield lake in IISD Experimental Lakes Area, Ontario, Canada - Jun2016-L304-6m | ecosystem: Environmental > Aquatic > Freshwater >...
TTACTATTATATATACCACTCTGTATTGCTGCTTTTACTGTTGCATGCTGTTTTATTGGGAAATAGTGTGCAGCAGACAGTTTACTTCTAAAGGTATAACTACTCATTTTTACAGAATCATAAAGCGATTCATAGTTATACGCATTACTTTTTAGTTGTGTAATACTATTATTCTTTCTAATCTGTTTACTTCCACCTGCAATTTCAATACTTACTTCGTTACCACTTCTCGGGTTATTCCTATAGTTTATTTTATAATAATTATATCCTGCCACCAGCTGATTGATGGATAAGTCCATTAAATCGGGGAGCTTTTTACTAAATACAACACTTAACGTATCTACAGTTAATAGGTTTGTTCTGAAACTATGCAGCAACAACTTAGCTGTCTGATATGTGGATAGAACATATTGTACCCCTAAGTCAGCGGAAATATTTACATAACTGCTATCTTTTTTATATAAGTCAAAATTAAAGTCGAAGCCGAAAGCTGAGTTAAAGATAAAAGGACGTTGAAACTGTATATTCAGTTTAGGTGATTGTGGTTGAATCTGCTGCCAGTTCAGCGACATCATTTCACCACTTGCCAATACATTCTGAAGTTTCAGTTTTGCATCAACAGTAAATAAAAGATTTCCTCCATTCTGGGTATTAGCCGGAGCAAAACCCATGATGGCATCTATCTGATTTGTTTTCTTTGGCTCCAAATAAAGATTTAATAAAAAAGAATTTCCTAACATCTCTAAAGACCAGGGCTGTGATTGTTTAAGAAAGGAAATTTCTTTTAGTTTACTATCTATCAATTCCAGCTTTTCAATACTAAAAGCCGATCCTTCTGCAATATTCAACTGATGGTATAAATAGTTCAGGTTTATTTTAGCAGTCCCAAGTATTCTTATGCTATCCAGTAAATAAATATTACCCTTACTTACACTAAGTCTGCCTGAAATATTATTACTATCAATCCGTATACTATCCCAGGCAATTTTTGCAAAAGGATAACCACTATTACAGTAAAAGTCTACCAGTTTATTTTGAATTTGTTCAGCCTCTGTTCTATTGTATATAGATCCTTCTTTTATAGTATTACTAATGCCAATTGCAGGAAGAACATTCAATAAAGAAGAGTCATAACTAACTTTCTTCCAGCTATATTTATTTCCCAGAAATATAAAGATTTGTACAGTAGCACTATCTTCTTTAATACTATCTAATGATGCACCTATATATCCTCTGGATTGAAGCAATGCAGGTAGTCTTTCTAAATATTGTTTACAAAGGAATTTGTTGCTGAATGTCTTTTTGTAATCTATAATAGAAGCAACATTTATAGATGGATTATTGTTGCATGTAACCAACAGATTTACCTGCTGTGAATGGCATATTATTGGCAGATAGAAAATCAGCCAGCAGAGAACAATCTTATATAACCTTATTTTCGCCATCATTTCAATTATCACAACATTAGTAAATATTTCTTTAATGGCAGGCATTTACATACATATTCCTTTTTGCAAGAAAGCTTGTCATTACTGCAACTTCCATTTTTCTACCTCTACAAAGCAGATAGAACCGCTGGTAGAATGCCTGTTAAAAGAAATTGGTTTAAGAAAAGATTATACTAAAGAAACTATTGAGACTATCTATTTTGGTGGGGGGACACCCTCAATATTATCAGCAGAACAGATACTGAAAATATTACAGGCAGTAAAGGATAATTATATTGTTTCAAATGATGCTGAAATAACATTGGAATCTAATCCCGATGATATTGATCCTGATAAGTTACTACAATGGAAAGAAATGGGTATTAACCGTTTAAGTATTGGAATACAGTCGTTCAGAGAAGATGACTTGTTATGGATGAACAGAGCACACAATGCAAGCCAGGCTTACGAATGTATTAAACTGGCACAGGAGTACGGGTTTAATAATATAACTATCGATCTTATTTATGGTGTTCCTAATTTAAGTGATGAACATTGGAAAGAAAATATAAACACTGCTTTAAGTTTAAATATTCCACACCTTTCCTGTTATGCTTTAACGGTAGAACCCAAGACTGCTTTAGATAAACTGATACAGACCAAAAAGAAAGAAGCAGTAGATACTGATAAACAAGCAACCCATTTTCTGATATTAATGGAAGCATTGAATAATGCCGGTTTTGAACATTACGAGATTTCCAATTTTGCTATTCCTGGTTATAGAAGCAAACACAATAGTAGTTACTGGCAAGGGAAACACTATGTTGGTATTGGGCCTTCTGCTCATTCTTTTAATGGTGATTCTCGTCAGTGGAATGTTGCAAACAACGCTTTATACATACAAGCTATTAATAACAATATCCTTCCATCCGAAAAAGAAATCCTAACTCCACATCAGCAGTTTAATGAATATGTAATGACTGCACTTAGAACAATAGACGGGATTGATCTGAATTATCTGACTGAACGTTATGGAAATGAGAAGTTCCTTCACGTCAAAAAGGAAATAATCAAGTGGAAAGAGCAAGGACTTGCCCAAGTTTCCGAAAAAAACATCAAGTTAACTTCCGCTGGAAAGCTAATGGCTGATGGCATAGCTTCCGATTTGTTTATTATTTGATTATTATTGATCTTTTGCTTGTAATATAGGTGGAAATTTGAAATTTTTTTTTAAAAAAGACTCATTTTTGGTAATAATATTAATATTTTCAAATACGATAAATGGCTAAAATATTCCCCAAATGCCCATTTAAGCCTACCAAACCTCCTTTATATTTTAATATATTCCAAATTATTTACTAGAATCAATTCTCTGAAACCCATACTCCATGACAGTTTCATGACAAACATGATAACTATCATGTCTTAGAATGATAAATAACATATCGTAATACGAAAGTTGTTAGCATTTTCGCATCTGTAATCAATGTTCAAACATTAAAAATTTTATTTATGAAACGTAATTCGATTTTAGGTTTATTTCTCTTCTTTACCATCTTCTTGGTTTATTGTACTAAGAACGATCAGGTAGTTACTAGTTCTTCTTCAAGCACTAATGTATTAAATTCTGTAAAGACATCTACTGCACCAGTTATTGACGGTACTATTGATGCTGTATGGGCTAATGCTACCAAATTATCTTTTTCTCCAACCGTTCCTGATCCAGGTAATGGTTTATTCACTGGTTACAACGGTGAGCAGTATCCAACTACTCTGCGTTCAATGTATGATGATTCTTATATTTATTTTCTTGCTGAGTGGGCTGATGCAGGTAAAAGTGTAAACAATGCTCCATGGTACTTTAATCCTACTACTAAGTTATGGGCTCAAGAACCTTCCAGTAAATCACTTGACCAGAATGGTAACGTAACCAGAACTGGTTTTGGAGAAGATAAGTTTGCCATGTTATTTAATATTGATAATTCTTGTCAAAAATTCCTAACCCAAACATGTTATGGTAGTTGTCACATTTTTACTCCTTATATGGATTACTCTGTAACCCCTGCTGTTGAAAAATCAAATGCAAATAATGGAAATCACTATACTAATGGTCAATTTGAAAAAATTGATATGTGGTGGGGTAAATTAGGATATATTGCTTCTGATGCTTCTAATGGATATATGGACGATAACTATCAGGATTATGCTGGTGGACCTGCTGTTACTAACCTTACTGGTGGAAGTGCAAATGGAAGACACGTAGATGGTATCTATATTGATTCTGCAACTACTTACAAATGGCCAAATGGTCCTCACTACACTACATCTCCTAACCAAGGTGAAGTTAAAAACTCTCAAAACCTTAAATTAGATGGAACTGGTTCTTCAGTTGCTGTTCCTATGTGGGTTTATAAAGGAGTATCAAATGCAGGTTTCGTTCTTGTAGCGGATACATCAAATGGTAAGGCGGTTAAAGTAACTGGTGTTGCTTCAACTGGTGTATTAACATTATCTGATGGATCTTCTATCGATCCTACTGCAACTACTGACTACCAAAGACCTGCTGAAGCAGTTTATGGTATTGAAGCAAAAACTTTACCTGCTTATTTCGCACAACCTTTAATTGGTGGCAGAAAAGATATTCCTTGTGCTGCTGTATATACAGGATCTGGTTGGGTTGTAGAATACAAACGTTTATTGAAAACTACTGATGGCTTAAAACAAGATGTTGACTTTACTGCTAATAATTATCAGGATCAACCTTTTGGATTTGCAATCTGGAATCAATCTAATAACCAACACGGTATCAATCCAAATTTAGTGTTACATTTTGCAAAATAAGAGGTAGTTTATAACACATTAAAACAATTATATGTTTAAGAAAAAAATAGCAATATTATCCGGAGTTTTAGCCGTATTGATGCTTGCTATTTCAGGATGTTATAAGACTACAACTTACGTAGAAAATCCAGGAGCCAGTATTACGCAGACAATGAGTTTTGCAAGTGATATTGTTCCCATATTTTCAAGTAATTGTGCATTGAGTGGTTGTCATGTTGCAGGAGGGAAAGCTCCTGATTTAACAGCAGCAAATGCATTTAAATCTTTAACAGACGGAGGTTATTTTAAAGCATCCGATCCTGATAATAGTACAATTATGTTATGGTTAACCGGTAAAAAAAGTCCTGTAATGCCACTTGGCGCAGGACCTAATGCGGACATTAATGCGAAAATTTATGCTTGGATTAACCAAGGAGCTAAAAATAATTAAATCAATTCAAATGAGAAAAGATATAAAAATCAAATCATCAATACACTTAAAGCTTATAGCTTTCATGTTGCTGGGCTTAACAACATTCAGTGGATTGATAGCACAGGATTCTACAGTTCCAGCACCTGTAGTAAAAAAGGTTCCTTCTTATGTTAAGAATACCTTTATAGGAAATTTTATTTTAGACAACCAGACTGTTATGGTGCCTATTAAAGGTACGCTGGAAGCTACTATTCAGCACAGATTTGGAGTAATGACAAACGATTTTACAGATTTGTATGGTATTTACGGTGGTGCAAATATGCGTTTAGGCGTTAACTACACTCCAGTTAAAAACCTTCAGGTGGGTTTTGGTGCAACCAACGATAGAATGCAAGTGAATTTTACTGCTAAACTTGCTCTATTAAAGCAAACTAAAGACAACAAAATGCCTGTAAGTGTTACTTACTACGGCGATGCGTTGATGGATACGAGAGCTAAAAATGCTTCTTTACCTATCGTTAATTTTTCAGATCGTTGGGCTTACTTTAATCAGTTAATTATTGCCAGAAAAATCTGTGAAAGATTCTCTTTACAGGTAGCACCAAGTATTACTTACTTTAACAACGTAGAGGCTTACAAAGATGATGCAGGTAAATACCAGCCAACAATGAACAATGCTCACGTAGCTATTTCATTCTCTGGTAAAGTAAAATTAACAGAAGGCACTTCGTTCTTATTAAACTACGATCAACCATTAACGCAACATCCGATGAATAATCCTCATCCGAATATTAGTTTTGGTTTCGAGTTTAATACCAGTGGTCACGACTTCCAGATTTTCGCAGGAAATTATGGATTTGCAGTACCTCAGGATAATCATGTACAAAATCAAAACGATTTTCAAAAAGGTCAGTTCCTGATTGGATTTAATATTTCCCGTTTGTGGAATTTCTAATCTGGTATGACTATTGTAGTAGAATCGTTTAGTTAACTATTTTTTTAACATCAAAACAAACAATCATGAAAATTAAAGCATTTTCTTTTATTGCAATTGTTTCTGCAACAGTTATTGCAACAGGCTTTACTGCTATCGAGCAGAAAGCATGGACAGTACCAGCTGCCGATGCAAAAGCGGTAAACACAGTTAAGACCAGTAAAGAGTCTGTAGCTGCAGGAAAGGCATTATGGAATCAGCATTGTTCGTCTTGTCATGGAAAAACCGGGTTAGGTGATGGAAGTAAAGCTGCTCAATTGAAAACTCAGCCTGCTGATTTTTCAAAAGCTGCTTTCCAGTCTCAAACTGACGGAGCTTTGTTCTACAAAGTTTCTGTAGGTAGAGATGATATGCCAAGCTTCAAGAAAAAAATTCCTGAAAAAGATGACATCTGGAACTTAGTGAACTTCATGCGCACTTTGAAAAAGTAAAAGCAATTATTAAGGAGTCTCTATTAAGAGGCTCCTTAATATTACTTTGAATGTTGCTTGTATATATACGATTGTTATTTCAGTTTTATTTAATAGAATTTATAAGGTGAATGTATTGATACCATTCACAATGTAATACGCATGCATTTTAAGAAGAAAATAAGTATTAATTAATCTCAATTTTTTGCAATATGAAAGTGGAAGAAAATGTTCCTGCTGTAAAAAATACCCGTATGAAATTATTGATGGGTTTAGGAATTCTCTCCGTATTCCCATTACTGAAATTCAGTTTGTTCGGCAAGAAAAAAAATGCAGTTAGCTGTTCTCCTGCAGATCAGGAAGAAACAGTTAGACTCTTAACACAGGATGGAAGACTGGTAGATGTAAAAGTTTCTAAGCTTGGAACTGCCAGAAAAAAAGTATCTGATAAAGAACTGTTAGCCTGGGTTAAAAAATAGTTAGCAATTAAAAAACTTAGTCATGGAAATGAACGAAAAATCTACCTCCAGAAGAGAGTTCCTTACTGCAGGATTACTGGCAGGTGGAATGGCAGTAGTTGCAGGATGTTCGTCAAAGAAAAGTCCTTTTGATCCCGAAGCGGGAGATCAGGTGGTTGCTTCTGGCGAAAAAGTAAAGCTCCTCTCTGTTGATGGTGAAATAATAGAAGTTGATAAAGCATTTCTTAAACCAGTACCCGATTTACCGCAGGTGTCCAACGAGGCTGCCAGAATAGGGATTCCTGGAAAGAAATTTGCCATGGTAATAGACCTTTCAAGATGTAAGAGTCTTAAAAAATGTCAGTCAGCATGTAATCACATGCACCATATTCATCCAGGACAAAACTGGATTAAAGTGTATCCAATGCAGGATGCAGAACATACCTCTCCATACTGGCAACCAACTACCTGTATGCATTGCGATGAACCGCCGTGCGTAAAGGTCTGTCCGGTGGATGCTACTTTTAAGCGTCAGGATGGTATTGTATTAATCGATAGCGATCGTTGTATCGGTTGTCGTTTTTGTATGGCAGCCTGCCCTTATTCTACCAGAGTATTTAACTGGGAAGAACCAGGGTTAACTAAAGAGATCGCTGATAAGCCTTACTCTTGTGAAACCAGTGTTCCGCAGAAGAAAGGTACTGTTGGTAAATGCGATTTCTGTCCGGATATGGTTCGTAAAGGATCGCTCCCACATTGCGTTTCTGCTTGTCCTAATGGCGTATTCTTCTTTGGAGATATGCTGGAAGATTCTGTTACCAATGGTTCTGAAACTTTCCGTTTCAGCGATCTTATAAAAGATAAAGCTGGCTATAGATTAATGGAAGATTTAGGTACTAAACCAAGTGTTTATTATCTGCCTCCGGTAAACAGAAATTTCCCATTCGAAAATCATGAGGAGGAAGATTCCACTGAAAATAAATCAAAATCTAAATCATAAGCTATGCAAAATTTAGAGAAAGAACAAATTATACAAGATCTGTTACCACAGGAGTTTGGTAAACAGGGAAAAATATGGGTGGCATGCCTTATAGGCCTTTGTTTAATTGGTTTTGGAGCATATTGCCATCAGCTTTCAAAAGGCCTGGTAGTAACCGCTATGAGGGATTATGCATCATGGGGAATTTACATTTCCAACTTTGTATTCTTCGTAGCTATCAGTCTGGTAGGATCTTTAATTACTGCAGTACTTCGGTTAACCGATGTACACTGGAGTACACCTCTTACCAGGATTGCAGAAATTATTGCGGTATCTGCCATCACCTTTGCTTCTATCATTATTGTAGTGGATATGGGACGTCCGGATAGATTCTATAATCTATTTCTTCATGGTCGTTTACAGTCACCAATTGTATGGGATGTAATTGTAATTACTACCTACTTTTTCATTAGTATATTATTGCTGTACTTCCCACTGTTGCCCGATTTAAAAATCATGCTGCAGTATAAAGAAAGAACATCTAAATGGATGTATAAACTATATACATTCTTAGGCTCTTTCTGGAAAGATAAACCCGAGCAGTTTAAGATTACCGATAAGGCTATCAACATACTTTCTATTACTATTATTCCAGTAGCATTTTCTATTCACACCGTTACTTCCTGGTTGTTTGCAACTACCTATCGTCCGGGTTGGGATAGTACCAACTTTGGTGCTTACTTTATTTCTGGTGCGTTCCTCGTAGGTTCCGGTGGAGTACTGGTAGCAATGTATGTATTCCGTTCTCATTACAATCTTAAGAAATATATTACGTACGATCATTTTGATAAGATGGGTAAAGTAGTAGTAATGCTTGCTTTATTGTATTTATACTTCAATGTAAATGAGTTTCTGGTACCTGCATTTAAAATGAAGAAACCCGAAGAAGAGCATCTGAAAGGATTGTTCACAGGAGAGTTTGCACCTATATTCTGGTTCGCTATTACTACTTCTATGTTACTGCCAATTCTTATACTGGTAACTAAAAAGGGTAGAAGACCTTTCCCTGCATTTATTGCCGGTATACTGGTTGTAATTGGTTCCTGGTTTAAGCGGTACATTATTGTAACGCCTACTTTGTTGCATCCGTTTTTACCTATGCGTGATGTGCCTGCAAGTTACCATCATTATTTCCCTACCTGGGAAGAGTGGGCTATCTGTATAGGCTCTCTGGCTGGAGCATTATTAGTGATTACCTTCTTCGCAAGGATTTTCCCTATCATTCCTATTCATGAAACAATAACTGAAACTGAAGAACATGAACACGATAAAAAATAAATATATAGTAGTAATCCTACTAAGCTTTTTCAGCATTGCCAGCTTTGCACAGGATGCAAAGAACGATTTGATGTTGAGCATGGGATATTACAATAATAATAACCTTACGCAATACCTTGTAGCACATGCTAAAACAAAGATTGATGGTAAGTTTCAGATGGTTCCAGATGTAGCTATTAAGTTCTATATCAACAACGATTCTGCTGCTACCAATCTATTAGGTACTGCTGTTACCAACGATAAAGGAGATGCCATATTAATGATGCCTCCTTCTGCAAAAGCAGAATGGATGAAATCGGTAAAACATACATTCGCTATCGTTTCTACCCCCTCTAAATTGTACGATGAAGCTAAAGCAACAGTAGATGTTTCGAAGGCTAAATTAAAGATAGATACTACCGATGATAAGAAGCTGATAGTTACTCTGCTGGAATTGAAAGATACCGCATGGGTGCCTGTAAAAGCAGTGGACTTAAAGGTGGCAATTAAAAGGCTGGATGGCGATTTGAATGTAAACGAAACCGCTACTTATACTACCGATTCTACAGGTACTATAACTGCTGAGTTTAAAAGAGACAGTCTACCTGGCGATAAGGATGGAAATCTTACCTTAATTGCTAAAGTAGAAGACAATGATATTTATGGAAACCTTACTGCTGAAAAAGTAGTAAAATGGGGAAGTAAATTTCAATATGTTTCTCAATTCGACAGAAGAACTTTATTTGCCCGCAGAGGACATTCACCATGGTGGTTAGAATTGCTGGCTTATGCTATAGTAGTATCCGTATGGGGTGTATTAATATACCTTGTAGGACAAATAAAGAAGATCAAAAAGTTAGGAGTTTAATTTTCACAGATAGGTTTTTAGTTTGTTATTGAAAAGGGTGTAGGTTTAATTACCTGCACTCTTTTTTTGTGCGGTAGAAGGTTCAACGTTTAACGGAATACAGGGAGATAGGAGGTAGGAGTGAGGAGATAGAGAAAATACATTATACAGTGTTCTTTTGGATTCGAATAGTTTGGTTTTTACAACATTCTAAGTTTTTATTGGGATATAATAATCTATAAAGGGTTTATATAAAAGAATCCCGAAGGCTTTACTTTCGGGATTCTTTTATTTTACAAGCCTATTATACTAATAGCGAAGCCAGCATTTCTATACTTACTTCAATATCTGCTCCGTCCTGAATTTCGTAACTAATTGTTTTGGTAATGTATTTATTTTTCTCAAAACGCACATGGTACATTCCTATTGCCAAACTTGGTGTTCTAAAATGCCCCGTTTTATTGGTGCCACCTGTCCAGATTATTTCATTGTTATTATTGATAATTTCAACTTTAACAGCACTTATTACGTCTCCTACTGCATCTTTTATAATACCCAAACATCTGCCCAATCCATCGGTATCGGTATGGCTTTTAGGATTTAATGGAGTAGTATCGAAAAATGTATTAATTACATTTTCAGCATGTGGCTGATTGTTTACCTGCACCAGCAAACATAAATCCCATAGATTTTGAGCAACCGTTACAGTAATATCGCTAGTGGCTGTTACGCCTTTTTTTACAGAACTTTTTTCTCCACTTTGTTCTTTAATACCCGAATTCCAGGTATCGTTTAAAGCAGCAATTTCGGCTACCCAATCGATGCCTAGTTCTGTATGATAAGTGACAGCTTTAATATTCCATATTTTTATCAGTACGGGTATATATCCACGACTGGCAGCATTTAAGCCAGCTTTGCCAGAAGGGAAAAATTCCATCAGTTTTGGGGTGTTTAGTCCAAATACATCTTGTATCTTGTTATACAATCTATGCCCGGTAGAATTTACAATATTTGTATTTTTATCTACAAAATTGGTAGCGCTCTTTTGATCGCCTTTTTGCAATTGTACTACCCCCGATTTATACAATTCTTTATTCGTTTTTAGCATAGTAAGTTTAGCGGTATACAACCCACCGGCATTGTTGGCATCGAACCTGTTTGTGGTGTCGTCCAGAAATTTTACGCCATTTACGTAAGAGCAATGTTCAAGCGATTTTACAAATGGATTTGTAGCAACAGTAATTAGCGATTTCATAAAGTATTTTTTAATATTCGGTAAAGAGAACCTTTAAAAACTACTATAAATATGATAAGTATCAGTTTAGTTAATATTAACAGAGTATTAACCTATTATATAAAAAATAATTATTATAATCTGCCGCTCCTTTTGG
>Ga0194037_1002838_pt1 | contig 11075 bp, 4 predicted proteins | sample JunL306m_MetaG_FD_148653 | JGI IMG/M metagenome (GOLD analysis project Ga0194037, IMG submission 148653) | Anoxic zone freshwater microbial communities from boreal shield lake in IISD Experimental Lakes Area, Ontario, Canada - Jun2016-L304-6m | ecosystem: Environmental > Aquatic > Freshwater >...
GTTCTTTAAAAACCAAACAACCGATAGGTGTAGGTGCTTGCGATGCTGGAGGTGGTGGTGGGTAGTCGTGCCGAAATCGAAGGTACGGTTGCTGGTCTGGGCTGAAAGGCTTGGGTCGAGTTCTGAGTTGAGTGCGGAAGTGCGAGATGAAGGATCTGCTGCTGCTGGATGCTAAGAGTATTGAAAAGCAAGTGCTTACACGAGTAATAAGTAAGGTTAAAAGTAAAATTTTAGCCTCTGATGATTCGTTTGAGCGAGTGGTAAAAAAGACAGATTGAACTGAAGAGTTTGATCCTGGCTCAGATTGAACGCTGGCGGAATGCTTTACACATGCAAGTCGAGCGGCAGCGCGGGGGCAACCCTGGCGGCGAGCGGCGAACGGGTGAGTAATGTATCGGAACGTACCCTGTCGTGGGGGATAACACAGCGAAAGCTGTGCTAATACCGCATACGACCTGAGGGTGAAAGCGGGGGACCGTAAGGCCTCGCGCGATAGGAGCGGCCGATATCGGATTAGCTAGTTGGTGAGGTAAAGGCTCACCAAGGCGACGATCCGTAGCTGGTCTGAGAGGACGACCAGCCACACTGGAACTGAGACACGGTCCAGACTCCTACGGGAGGCAGCAGTGGGGAATTTTGGACAATGGGGGCAACCCTGATCCAGCCATTCCGCGTGAGTGAAGAAGGCCTTCGGGTTGTAAAGCTCTTTCAGCAGGAACGAAACGGTGGTCCCTAATACGGGTTACTAATGACGGTACCTGAAGAAGAAGCACCGGCTAACTACGTGCCAGCAGCCGCGGTAATACGTAGGGTGCGAGCGTTAATCGGAATTACTGGGCGTAAAGCGTGCGCAGGCGGTTCTATAAGACAGATGTGAAATCCCCGGGCTTAACCTGGGAACTGCGTTTGTGACTGTAGGACTTGAGTGTGGCAGAGGGGGGTGGAATTCCACGTGTAGCAGTGAAATGCGTAGAGATGTGGAGGAACACCGATGGCGAAGGCAGCCCCCTGGGTCAACACTGACGCTCATGCACGAAAGCGTGGGGAGCAAACAGGATTAGATACCCTGGTAGTCCACGCCCTAAACGATGCGAACTAGGTGTTGGGGAAGGAGACTTTCTTAGTACCGCAGCTAACGCGTGAAGTTCGCCGCCTGGGGAGTACGGTCGCAAGATTAAAACTCAAAGGAATTGACGGGGACCCGCACAAGCGGTGGATGATGTGGATTAATTCGATGCAACGCGAAAAACCTTACCTACCCTTGACATGTCAGGAAGTCTGCTGAGAGGTGGATGTGCTCGAAAGAGAACCTGAACACAGGTGCTGCATGGCTGTCGTCAGCTCGTGTCGTGAGATGTTGGGTTAAGTCCCGCAACGAGCGCAACCCTTGTCATTAATTGCCATCATTCAGTTGGGCACTTTAATGAGACTGCCGGTGACAAACCGGAGGAAGGTGGGGATGACGTCAAGTCCTCATGGCCCTTATGGGTAGGGCTTCACACGTCATACAATGGTCGGTACAGAGGGTTGCCAACCCGCGAGGGGGAGCCAATCCCACAAAGCCGATCGTAGTCCGGATCGCAGTCTGCAACTCGACTGCGTGAAGTCGGAATCGCTAGTAATCGTGGATCAGCATGTCACGGTGAATACGTTCCCGGGTCTTGTACACACCGCCCGTCACACCATGGGAGTGGGTTCCACCAGAAGTAGGTAGTCTAACCGCAAGGGGGGCGCTTACCACGGTGGGATTCATGACTGGGGTGAAGTCGTAACAAGGTAGCCGTATCGGAAGGTGCGGCTGGATCACCTCCTTTCTAGAGCAAAGGCATGGTGAGCACCTACAACCTATCGGTTGTTTAGAACCCAACAGCGGGTCTGTAGCTCAGCTGGTTAGAGCACCGTCTTGATAAGGCGGGGGTCGATGGTTCGAACCCATCCAGACCCACCAGAATCACGGGGGATTAGCTCAGCTGGGAGAGCACCTGCTTTGCAAGCAGGGGGTCGTCGGTTCGATCCCGTCATCCTCCACCAAGAAACTGGACGGCGAGCGCGGGGCGGGCCACATGAAGCGTAATGAGTGATGAGAAGCGGAAGGCTTCTCTTTAGTCATTACTCCTTATGAGTAAGCGGTTGTTTGATCTTTAAAAATTCGGAAGAAGTAAGGTTGTGTCACCCTGGAAGGGGTGGCACATGGGTTGTGATTGTATCTTCACGACCTCCGTCCTTTGAACCGGCGCGGGGGTCTGAACAAGTAATACTTTGGTTGCTTCCTGTAGAGGAGGATTTCGGGGAACCGGAGTTCAATGTTATAGGGTCAAGTGACTAAGTGCATGTGGTGGATGCCTTGGCGATTACAGGCGATGAAGGACGTTGTAGCCTGCGAAAAGCTGCGGGGAGCTGGCAAACAAGCATTGATCCGCAGATGTCCGAATGGGGAAACCCACTCCGCAAGGAGTATCCCGTGCTGAATACATAGGCACGAGGAAGCGAACCCGGCGAACTGAAACATCTAAGTAGCCGGAGGAACAGAAATCAACCGAGATTCCCTAAGTAGTGGCGAGCGAACAGGGAGCAGCCTGCAAGAGATAACTGGTGTGTTAGTGGAACGCTCTGGAAAGTGCGGCCGTAGTGGGTGATAGCCCCGTACGCGAAAACACATCAGCGAGACTAAGTTTGCGACAAGTAGGGCGGGACACGTGAAATCCTGTCTGAAGATGGGGGGACCATCCTCCAAGGCTAAATACTCGTAATCGACCGATAGTGAACCAGTACCGTGAGGGAAAGGCGAAAAGAACCCCGGGAGGGGAGTGAAATAGATCCTGAAACCGCATGCATACAAACAGTGGGAGCCTCGTAAGGGGTGACTGCGTACCTTTTGTATAATGGGTCAGCGACTTACGTTCTGTAGCGAGCTTAACCGAATAGGGGAGGCGTAGCGAAAGCGAGTCTGATAAGGGCGCTTTAGTTGCAGGGCGTAGACCCGAAACCAGATGATCTACCCATGGCCAGGATGAAGGTGCGGTAACACGCACTGGAGGTCCGAACCCACTAATGTTGAAAAATTAGGGGATGAGCTGTGGGTAGGGGTGAAAGGCTAAACAAATCTGGAAATAGCTGGTTCTCCCCGAAAGCTATTTAGGTAGCGCCTCATGTATCACCGCCGGGGGTAGAGCACTGTAATGGTTGGAGGGGTCATTGCGATCTACTCCGCCATAGCAAACTCCGAATACCGGTGAGTGCGAGCATGGGAGACAGACGGTGGGTGCTAACGTCCATCGTCAAGAGGGAAACAACCCAGACCGCCAGCTAAGGTCCCCAAGCCATGGTTAAGTGGAAAACGAAGTGGGAAGGCATAGACAGTCAGGAAGTTGGCTTAGAAGCAGCCATCCTTCAAAGAAAGCGTAATAGCTCACTGATCGAGTCGTCCTGCGCGGAAGATGTAACGGGGCTCAAACCATGCACCGAAGCTGCGGATATCCGAAAGGATATGGTAGGGGAGCGTTCTGTAGGTCTGCGAAGGTGTGGTGTAAACCATGCTGGAGATATCAGAAGTGCGAATGCTGACATGAGTAGCGATAAAGCGTGTGAAAAGCACGCTCGCCGAAAGCCCAAGGTTTCCTGCGCAACGTTCATCGGCGCAGGGTGAGTCGGCCCCTAAGGCGAGGCCGAAAGGCGTAGTCGATGGGAAACGGGTCAATATTCCCGTACCGATCACAGATGCGATGGGGGGACGGAGAAGGTTAGCTCAGCCGGGTGTTGGACGTCCCGGTTTAAGCGTGTAGGCGTGCTGCATAGGCAAATCCGTGCGGCTTAGCTGAGGCGTGATGACGAGGATCTTCGGATCTGAAGTGAGTGATACCCTGCTTCCAGGAAAAGCCTCTAAGCTTCAGTCTGTGACGACCGTACCGCAAACCGACACAGGTGGGCAGGATGAAAATTCTAAGGCGCTTGAGAGAACTCAGGAGAAGGAACTCGGCAAATTGATACCGTAACTTCGGGAGAAGGTATGCCTCGGTAGCGTGTAGCCCCTCGCGGGCGAAGCGTGATGAGGTCGCAGAGAATCGGTGGCTGCAACTGTTTAATAAAAACACAGCACTCTGCAAAGGCGAAAGCCGACGTATAGGGTGTGACGCCTGCCCGGTGCCGGAAGGTTAAGTGATGGGGTGCAAGCTCTTGATCGAAGCCCCGGTAAACGGCGGCCGTAACTATAACGGTCCTAAGGTAGCGAAATTCCTTGTCGGGTAAGTTCCGACCTGCACGAATGGCGTAATGATGGCCACACTGTCTCCTCCTGAGACTCAGCGAAGTTGAAATGTTTGTGAAGATGCAATCTACCCGCGGCTAGACGGAAAGACCCCATGAACCTTTACTGTAGCTTTGCATTGGACTTTGACGGGACTTGTGTAGGATAGGTGGGAGGCTGTGAGACTGGGTCGCTAGATCTAGTGGAGCCAACCTTGAAATACCACCCTGGTGTCGTTGAGGTTCTAACCTTGGTCCGTGAATCCGGATCGGGGACCGTGCATGGCAGGCAGTTTGACTGGGGCGGTCTCCTCCCAAAGAGTAACGGAGGAGTACGAAGGTCTTCTAAGCACGGTCGGACATCGTGCTCATAGTGCAATGGCAAAAGAAGGCTTGACTGCGAGTCCAACAAGACGAGCAGGTGCGAAAGCAGGTCATAGTGATCCGGTGGTTCTGTATGGAAGGGCCATCGCTCAACGGATAAAAGGTACTCTGGGGATAACAGGCTGATTCCGCCCAAGAGTTCATATCGACGGCGGAGTTTGGCACCTCGATGTCGGCTCATCACATCCTGGGGCTGTAGCCGGTCCCAAGGGTATGGCTGTTCGCCATTTAAAGTGGTACGTGAGCTGGGTTTAAAACGTCGTGAGACAGTTTGGTCCCTATCTGCCGTGGGCGCTGGAAATTTGAGGGGGCCTGCTCCTAGTACGAGAGGACCGGAGTGGACGGATCTCTGGTGTACCGGTTGTCACGCCAGTGGCATCGCCGGGTAGCTAAATCCGGAAGAGATAAACGCTGAAAGCATCTAAGCGTGAAACTCGCCTCAAGATGAGATTTCCCGGGGGTTCAACCCCCCTGAAGGGTCGTCCAAGACCAGGACGTTGATAGGTCAGGTGTGGAAGCGCAGCAATGCGTTAAGCTAACTGATACTAATTGCCCGTGAGGCTTGACCCTATAACAGTGAACTTCAGTTCCTGTATGGAAACAACCAAAGTCATACAGTCACACCCCAATCCTTACTTCGACCGAATCACGTGCTCCGGCCCAAGGCCCCTTAACAGGTCGCCCCATCCCGTAGCACCCCCTTTTAGTCTGGTGTCCATAGCGTCCCGGTACCACCCCTTCCCATCCCGAACAGGACCGTGAAACGGGACCGCGCCGATGATATTGCACTTCACCGTGTGAGAAAGTAGGTCAACGCCAGACTTCCCCTTTGAAACCCCCTCCGGTTCCCGGTAGGGGGTTTTGCTTTTGGCGGGGGCGTAATGTAATCGTGCTATGGTGCCATCGTGCAATAGGAAACGTGGAGAAACGCCATGGCAGTCACGACTATCCAGTCCAGCGTAAAGGTGATCGGCGCTAACGGCCAGATTTCGCTCGGCAAGCAGTTTGCCGGCAGGCAAGTACTTGTGCAGGAGCAGGAGCCCGGGGTGTGGCTGGTGCGAACTGCCGTCGTCATCCCTGACAATGAGCGTTGGTTGCAGCAACCACAAGCGACTGCCGATCTGCAAGACGCGCTGGTCTGGGCGCAAGCCAACCCCCCCCGTCGATGCCAACGCAGGCGCTTTGCTGAAAAAGTTGAATGGCCAAGCCTGATGCGGAGACCACGGTCAGGCTCGATCTCAATAATCCGGTGTTTCAGGAGAATCTGCTGAGCCTGCAAAAACCCGATCGTCATGCCGTGCCGGATACGCTCGGCAGACTGCGGCAGATGACATGGAATCAGGTGTATCGGGATAAAGGTTCGAAGTGGGAAAAGATCGTCAGCTTCAAGCCGCCCCCCGGCATTGATGCCATCTACTCACTGCGAATCACGCAGTCACGCCGCGCCACTGCCTACCGCGCGGGCGACTTCATCCGATTGCTGACCATCGCGCCGGATCACGACAGCACATACAGCCAGAAGTAGCGGTGGCGCTCAGCCGGGTCGGGGCTGCCCGGAAAGTCTGACGCCAGCCTTGACGCACACAACTGGCGCCTGCCGGCCAGCGCAGCGGAATCCCAGCCAGGCAAGGTCCGGTACGGCCGCGCCGCTTGTTGTTGGAAAACGACAAAATATCTCCTCGCAGTGGCGAAACCGCCGTTCCTGATTGCCCGTCCGCCGTTGCGGCGGCAGAATGCTCGCAGCTTCCCGGATTCGGGTAGTGGCAGCGGGCAGTGACCGACCACGTGGTGTCATTGAAGGCTGTCTAAATCAAACTCTCTCTGGAGAAAATACATGCAAAAGAAACTAATTGCTGTTGCAATCGCCGCAATCACAGCGGCCCCGGCTTTCGCTCAGTCGAACGTCACGATTTATGGCCGCGCTGACTATGGCTACGATACTCGTAGCGGCAGTAGCGGTGCCCGCAACACAAATGGCACGAAGGCGGAATTCAGGGATGGCGTCCAAGGCGGCAGCCGTCTTGGCTTCAAGGGTGCAGAGGATCTGGGCAACGGCACCAAGGCCATTTTCCAGGCTGAATTTGGCATCGCTATGGACGCGCCGGCTGGCGCAGCTGGCCTGCCGGCATCAGCGGCATTCTGGACCAACCGTAACTCCTACGTTGGCCTGTCTGGCGACTGGGGTACGGCTGTGGGCGGTCGTCTGGACGGCATCCGCTACAACATCTACCTGGCGGCTGATCAGCTGGTCGGCGGCGTGGGCAATTTCACGTCGATGACGACCCAGTATGACCGTGCCGATAACGCGATTGCGTACATTTCGCCGAACTGGAGCGGCTTTACGCTGACTCTGGCTCACTCCACCAACACGGGTGGTGGCGCTGAAGGTGCTGTCGGCACCAAGAACACGTCAGATGGCCACGCCTCCGGCGGCAACAAGGGCGACGACGTGCTGAATTCCATCATGTTGAAGTACGCGAATGGCCCGCTGACCTTGTGGGGCGATTTTGAAACCACCAAGCAGCAGGACATCGGCAACAGCACCCTGAAGACCTGGGTTGCCGCCGGCACGTACAATTTCGGCGTCGTCACGGTTGGCGCCCTGTACGACTCCCTGCAGGGTGACGGCTGCTCCAACATCGGCGGCGCTACCTACGGTCAAACTGCCGGCACTCTGGTATGCGGCGCTGGCTACGACAAAAAGGCCTGGTTGTTGTCGGCGAAGGTGCCCTTTGCCGGGAAGTGGAACGTCAAGGCGACTTATGGTCACATCAATGACAAGAAGCTCTCCAACGGCGATGCCAACAAGTTCGGTCTCGGACTTGATTACAACCTGTCCAAGCGCACCCAGATCTATACTGACTACGGTCGTGTCAGCAACAAATCTGCTGCAAGCTACGGCATTGTGGCTTCGCCGAATTCGGTCACCTACTACGGCGTCACTGGCTTCGACGTCGGCATGGCGCACAACTTCTAATACTGCAGTTTCCAGTCTTAGTTGATGAAACGGCCACCTTCGGGTGGCCGTTTTTTTGTGCATGATCAATTTAACTCACTGCGCCCACACTTTTTGGTAGAGAGATTCAATATCCTGTGTAAAGCGGTGCGTGTCGAAGAGTGGCGCATGCAGCCGCTGCCCTGCCAGTTTTTGTCGTAGCAGCGAGAGTTTGAGCGGATCAAGGGCCAGTTCCCGGGCCAGAGCGAAGTAAGCGTCCCAGTCGTGCGTCACCATTTCGGGCAAACCAACGGCATTCAGAAGACTGGCGCCGACGCGACTGGCAAAGGTGTTGCCGGTCCTTGTGACCATGGGCACGCCAGACCAGAGGGCATCGCTGCCGGTGGTATGAGAACCGTATGGGAAGGTATCCAGCGCCAGATCGGCCAGACGCAGTCGACCCAGATGCTCGGTCAGGGGCACGCGCGGTGCGAAGATCAGACTTCCCGGCGTGACGCCACGACGTCCATATTCCCGTTGCAGATTCTCTTCGACTCTCTGGCCGGCGGCCAGCAGCCACAGCACGCTTCCGGGAACCTCTTTCAATAGCCGTGCCCAAATATCGCAGGTTTCAGGGTTGAATTTATAGATCTGGTTGAAGCTGCAAAATACAAAGCCGGTTTCGGCCAAACCGGCTGCCTCGCGAGTTGGGCGGGGGCCGACCGGGCGATTCCGGTCGTTGGGCTGGTAACAGTGCGGCATCTGCACAATGGCTTCTGTAAATTCACCCGCTGTTTCCATGGGCGTAACGAACGGGTCGCCGATGATGTAATCCGCTAGCCGCGGGTGCCCCAAAGTCCCCGGATAGCCGAGCCAGCTGACGATAATCGGCGCGGGACGTCGTGCTGTGATGCCGAGGCGAGCATCCTGAGTGTAACCTTTGAGATCTACGAGGATGTCGACCCCGTCGGCGACGATCTGGGTGGCCGCTTCCGAGTCTGTCAGTTCGCGGATGTCGCGGAACACATCGGCATTCTCTCTGGCCTGCCGCCGGTAGTCGTCGTCAAGGTCGGGTCCGTAGGAATACAACTGGATAGAAAACCGCGAACGGTCATGGGCGGCAAGAACGCCCGCCATGAGGTGCATGGTCGCGTGGTTGTGGAAATCGGCGGAAAGGTAGCCGATGCGCAGGCGATCGCGCGCCGGCCGCGACGACGGCTCTGCCAGGGGTGCCTGTTCGAGCAACCCCAGGCCGAAATGGTTGGTGGCCGCGAGATGCCCAAGACGCATCTGCAATTCCGCCGCATCGGGCGCCGGCAGGGCAAGAAAATCGAAGGGATCGATATAGGTATCCGGCTGCTTCAGCCTCAACCTCAGCGCCGCTTCGTCCTTGCCGCGCTGGCCCCAGTCGCAAATCTGGGCGGCGCAGTAGAAGGCTTTTCCGAGCGCATAGCCGCGATCATCGCGGATGGTTCGGAAGCAGGGCAAGGCCTCGTCATAGCGCCGGAGTACCTGCAGCAGATTGCCGAGATTGTTGCGGGCGTCGGCATACCCGGGATCGATGGCGAGGGCGTCGCGGTAGCAGGCTTCGGCCTCGCCGTAGCGCCGTTGCCCCATGAGCGCGTTGCCCAGATTGCACAGCGCACCGGGCTGGGACGGGTCCAGCCGGATGGCCTGGCGGCTCGCCGCCTCGCTTTCCAGGTAGCGGTTGACGGCGTTGTACGCCCCGGCCAAATTGGCATGGGTAACCGCAAGCTCCGGGGCCAGTTCGACCGCCCGCCGCAACGCGGCCAACGCATCTCCGTCCAGCCCGCGAATCTGGAGCGCGCGGCCGAGATTTGAGTGGGCCATGGCATTCCCGGGAGCCAGCACAATCGCGCGCCGGAAACAGCACTCGGCCTCGGTGACCATACCCAGATCCAGGAGTTGCAGGCCGATGTCGTTCTGCGCCATACCCGATCCGGTGGTCAGCGACGCGGCGTTGTTCAGAGCGGCGGCAGCTTCCGCCTTGCGCCCGAGGCCCTTCATGGCGAGCCCGAGGTTGAACAGCGCTTCCGGCTGGTTCGCGGTCAAGCGCAGGGCGCGCCGGCAATACTTCTCGGCGGTTTGAAAGTTCCCCTGCCGGTTGGCCAGACTGGCGGCGCTGACCAAGGCTCCCAGGCGGTCCGGTTCCAGTCCGAGACAGCGCTCGAAATTGCGCAATGCGTCCTTGCCAAATCCCGCCTGCATCTGCGCCAGCGCCAGATGTTCGAGTGTTTCCGCGTCCTTGGGGAGCAATTTCGCTGCGCGCGAAAGCGGCGTCACCGCCTCGTCCGCCCGTCCAAGGTTCAAGAGGCCAAGTCCCAGCAGGTGCCAGACCGGAGCGGAGTTTTGCCAACGTGCGGAACACTCTCTGGCGACGACTACCAGGCGCTCCAACTGCCCTGACCTGAGCAGATTGACAAGTTCGGCAACGGGTGGGGGGGAGTTGGATGGTTGATGCAAGATGGGTGGCGATGCGCGGAAAATCCGGATTTGATTTTACTGCCGCGCGAAATGAAAGTGCGAAGTGCTCTGCCAAATAATGCGCCGCCGGTTGAGAGTCGAACAATGCCCGCGGCAAACGGGGCTGAGCGGAAGCTGAGCCTTGCATTCCCCACTGTGATGTTTAGCCATGTCGCCCTGACCCAACATGACGCAAAATGCCGGGAGTCCGGCATCAAATAAATGCCCTCCCCGCCTTGTAATGTCGCTAATATGAGCGATTAGGACAGGTGGAAGTTGCAAGACTTTTGGCCTCAGGATCACCATAAAACAGGAGAAGAGCGATGAAAAGAGGAACAAGCATGAAACTGATTCCGGCGCTGGTACTCGGCGTGTGCTCGGGTTACGCGTCGGCGGGCGGATTCCAGTTGCTGGAACAAAACGCCAGCGGGCAGGGAACCGCCTATGCCGGGACCGCTGTTAGCGCGGATGATGCCAGTACCGTGTTTACCAACCCGGCCGGCATGGCGATGCTGCCGCAGGGCAAGAAGAGTTTTTCGGTTAACCTCAGCGCCATTCAGCCACAGGCCAAATTCTCCAGTTCCGGCTCCGTTGCGGCGACGCTGCAGACGTTGGGCTCCGGCAACGGCGGCGACGCCGGTGGCCTGGCTTTCGTGCCGAGCGTCTACGTCGTGATGCCGATCAACAACCAGATCAGCCTGGGTCTGGGCATGAACGCGCCGTTCGGCCTCAAGACCGAATACGACAGCGGCTGGGCCGGCCGTTTTCAGGGCGTGAAGTCGGATGTGAAGACGATGAACCTGAATCCGTCCATCTCGTTCAAGGCCAGCGACACGGTGTCGCTGGGCTTCGGCCTGAATTACCAGCAACTCAAGGGCGAATTCACCAGCGCGGTCAACTATGCCGGTTCGGTGTTTCAGGCAGCGGCAACCCCGGCGGCAGCGGGCGGCTTGGGCATGACACTGGCGCAAGCCGCAGGGCTGGCGGGCGCGGCCGGCGAAGGCACAGGCAAGATCACCGGCGACGACAC